>Ga0315555_1000918_pt1 | contig 21401 bp, 17 predicted proteins | sample SalMarSW160380MG_FD_202113 | JGI IMG/M metagenome (GOLD analysis project Ga0315555, IMG submission 202113) | Salt marsh sediment microbial communities from the Plum Island Ecosystem LTER, Massachusetts, United States - Salt Marsh Sediment SW1603-80 ... | reverse complement strand
ATAGAAAAAAATCTTGGAATATATCATCTGCCTGATCTCTATTCTTAACCTCGGCAAAAGCGATTGCCCAGATAAAATCACCATATTCATCAATTATTTGAGATGCAGACTCTATATTATCTCTGCAATTATCGCTTGATTTATGTAATTTCATTAGGCTTACTTTGAAAAAACCATTCAAAATCCAAAGAAGTTGAAACAACAGCGAATCATCAGACGAATTTTTTCCTATGTACCTTGCCTATATTTTATAAATTAATTCAAATTATTGCAACTATACTTACTCAGATTACATAGTCTGCTTGGTATAAATTCTCCTATGGTAACTGGGTATAAACAAGTTAATTCTGCCACGGAGGCGAGCATAGCGAAACGAAACAATATAACACAAAAAAGCTGCTTGAAAGGCGGGATTGTACCGTTTTCGCGCCTGAACACCTGCAGGCCGAAGAACACCTGAAGTTTTATGTGTTTAAGTATAAAAAATTATCGGGACTTGAAGAAAATTTTCTTGAGGATTTGATCCACCTGAAAGATGGTGGATTGAGCACCATAAGTTATAGGACAAGAATTTAGATTACAATAATACGCCCGGCAGGACTCGAACCTGCGACCTTCGGTTTAGGAAACCGATGCTCTATCCTACTGAGCTACGAGCGCAAAGATCAATAATAACAGTATCGCATCTATGATTCTTTAGCTTTTACATCGAAACAATATAGATTGTCAGCATATCGCAGGTACAGCCGACCGCCAATAACGACAGGGTGAGCCCAGCTCGGCCCACTACCCTGAACTTGTATCCTTCCTTTAATCTCCATACCATCCGGCGAGCATGTAGCAAGAGCTGCTTGACCGCTGTTCTCGCCGAATAAATAGAGCATCCCATCGGCGAAGCATAATGAACCCTTACCCACGGCTTTTTCATGCCACTTCAGTTGGCCGGTTTTAAAGTCCAGGCACGACCAGCCACCGTTATGATTGCCATAAAGATAGCCTTCATGGACGATATATCCTCCATGGTGACAAACCATGTTTTTGGTTGTCCAGACCCGTTCAACTGAGACTTTGCCATTTGATGTATTCAGCTTCAGACAAATACCGCCTTTGTTATAACCGTTTGCCCAGAAGACATATCCATCCACATATGCCGGGTCAGGACAATTGGCGACGTTGTTCTTACACCAGTCATTGCTCCATAATACATCACCTGTTGTATATATAAAGCCACCGCTTATTGCTACAGTTGAGAAACCTTCGCCGAGGCCATCCGCCTGCCACAGTAATGCAGGTCCTCCTTCGGGCCATTCTTTCAGCAAATCCGTATCAGGGGATTTGCCGTCATGGTTAGGTCCCCGCCAGCAGGGCCATTCGCTGCTTTTACCCGCAGCCTGTCCCTTCGACAAGCTCAGGGCAGGCTCTGAGCAGAGTCGAAGGGTCGGAGCCCCTGAGATGCAGATCATTAGAAATGCGATTACCTTTGTTAAATGTCCCGCATTACTCATTTCGCACTCCTATTACTATGCGACATCATCATGTTGATGGAATCTCCATCCCCTCGACTACGCTCGGGACAGGCTTTTGTGACAGGATAAACAACTATGATGATTAGGTCAAGCTCTATATAGTGATGTTCTTTTACTGATTTTATAAGCAAAAGCAGCTCGCCGAGAAAATTAAAAATTTCCAAAAAAGGACAAAACTGTAACAAAACCGTAACATTCACTCTGCATAATTACGGTTGTCAAAGATACAGTTTTTTTGTTAATCTATTTTGAAAGGAGCAGAATTATGGAAACGTTGAAAAGAATTACCTTTATCTTTCTGCTGGCCGTTGGCTTGCTTGGCACCGTAACGCTTGCCAAGTCCACTGGCGTGCTATTGCAGGAAGGCCTCTATGCCGAGGAGGTTGATGGCAACCTTGATGCGGCGATCAAGGTTTACCAGCAAATAATAACCGACCCCGCAGCCAACAGGTCTCATGTAGCGCAGGCGCTATATCGGCAGGGCATGTGCTATATGAAGAGGAGGGATGAGCAGCAGGCAAAAGCGGTTTTTCAGAAATTGGTTCAGCAGTACGGAGATCAAACAAGTCTTGTAGAAAAGGTCGCCCCTTTGCTTGCTGATCTGATGAACCACGACCCTGCTGCCTTGATGCCGCCGGATACACTGGTCTATATAGAGCTGGGCAATCCTGGAAGGCAGATCGAGACCATACTTAACATGCTCAAGGGAACTCCCTTTGAGAATCCCCTTGCTGCTATCGGTCCCGGCAGAGGCCCAGGCCCCGTTGGGCCAGGCGGTAGATCGCCCGCGGACATAATGGGTGCCCTATTTAATCCGAGCATGATGGCCGAATTTAAGAAGATACGAGGCATGGCTATTGGTATTACAGCTATCAAACAGAATAACCCACCAATGGTTGCCGTGTTGTATCCCGGCAAAAGCGATGCGCTACGCGGCCTACTTTTAGCAGGACTAAGTGTGGTAGGAACGGCAGGCGAGCCTATCGAAGGTATGCAGACCCTCAATATTAAAAATGGTCCGGGTGTAGCCCACGATGATGAGGTAATAATCATTGCGCAACCTCTGGAGCGATTGTCTTGGAGTGTTAAGCAATATAAAGGAATTACCAACGAGCCAACACTTGCTTCCCAGAACAAAGTGTTTGCTAAATTAAACAAAGAAACCCGTCAAGCCAATGCAATAACGATTTGGGTGGACTGCGCACGCACCTATTCGGCTGTTTCCGGAATGATGGAACAATGGGGGCAGGCAGAACAGCTTCGTATAGTTGATGGTATTGCTGACTTGAAAAACATCGAAGATATAACAACCACACTTGCAATCGAGCAGATGGGTATTGCTATAGATGCGAACATTAACTTCAAAGAAAATCATAACTGCCTGCCGTACAAAATGATTCAAACTCCAAACCTGAGCAGAAATGGTTTTATGGGCGTTCCATCTGAAGCTGTTGCCGTGGCCAGCTTTGCTTTGGGTGAATCTGAGAGCGGCAGTACCGATACTGCACAAAAAGCACTCGAGAAGCTAACCGGTTTGAGCATTGGACGTGAAATCTTTGCCAATATTGAGCAAGTAAATATCTTTGCGGTACCGAGCCAGGGGACAGTTGGTGAAGGTGGGACTATCGAGCAGGTAGCATCAAGTTTTGGCCTGGCACTGACCAGCCGCAATCCTCAACACACACGCCAGCTCCTTACACAGATTTTGGAGATAGTTAATCTGGCGGCAACTATAGCAGGAGCTAAACAATCAGTTGACCAGACCGATGCTGTTGAGGGCAGATATGTGTTTCCGCTTGGACCCGACCAGCAGATTTCCTTATACGTAGGTCAGCGCGGCAAGGCTACTGTGCTTGCGTTTAGTCCTGAAGTTCTCAAGGCGTCGCTGTCGGCCGTTGAGAGTAAGAAATCCGCTCTAACTGCCGGTGTTCTGCAGGAGCCTCTTAAGCAAACATCTGCCAATACCAGCAAACTGCTGCTGGTTAATGTCGGTGGAGCAATACGGATTGCTAATTCCATTATCAACCTCGGTCCCAGGGACGCTGAGGGTGGTCCACACCAACAGCTTGCTCAATTGGCACAAAGCTGCGACAAAACCACTATCCAGTTATGTACCGAAGAAAAGCTTAATAGCTTCAATGTACATGCCGGCATAAGCGGACTTCCGCCTGTAAATGAGGTATTCGGCCCAATCGTGCAACTTACCCAGGTTCTGCACAAGGCTAAGGCTAAGGCCTGGGAGCAAAAAAGAAAAAAAGCAAGTCCTGCTGATATTAAAAAGGCAAGTAAGCCTCCCGTAATAGACGGCACAGAAGAGGACACATGGTCTGATGCTAGGATGTACAAGCTCGAAAACGTGATATATTCTCCAATTTCATCTGATGAAGACTTCTCGGCTTACTACAAGGCCATGTGGGACCAGGACAATCTATACCTGCTTGTGGACGTGCGCGACGATGTCCTGAAGAATGATTCTGAGGATTTTTACCAGGATGATGCCATTGAGGTTTTCATTGATGCCGACAATAGTAAATCGGGTAGTTACGACGAAAACGACAGCCAGTATCACTTCGATTGGGACAAAACCAATCCTTCTATGGGTCAGTTTCAGCATGGCGATACAGCCGATATTGAATTTGCCATCGTAACAACGGATAAAGGATATTGTGCTGAGATTAAGTTTCCATGGTCAACCTTGGGAACAAAACCATCCGCAGGAGCATCAATAGGTCTGGACGTTCATGTAGATGATGACGATGATGGTGGTGACCGCGATACCAAGCTCACCTGGCGGGACAGGGAAGATAACGCATGGCAGAGTCCGCGGGCTCTTGGGACAGGCCGGTTAGTTGATCTGGTAGGCTGGTGGAAGTTTGATGAGGGCAAAGGCACCAGTGCCGCTGACTCGTCCGGCTATGGACACGCCGGCACACTTATGGGCAATCCGAAGTGGCAACCGACCGACGGCAAGGTTGGCGGTGCTCTGGAGCTTGACGGTGACGGTGACTATGTAAATCTTGGTAAAGGTCCGGATTTTGACCTGGCCGAACAGATTACCATAGCGGCATGGATAAAGGTAAATCGGTTTGACAAAGAATGGCAGGCCATCATCGCCAAAGGTGATAGTGCATGGAGAATGCAACGGGTGGAACAAACTGATAGTCTCGAATTTGCCTGCTCAGGACTGGCTGTTCCCGGTACAGAATGGGGCGGTATCCATGGAAAGATTAGCGTTAACGACGGCCAATGGCATCACGCCGCGGGAGTGTATGATGGGTCGAAGCTCTATTTATATGTTGACGGCAAATTAGATGTTTCGTCGAATGCTTCCGGCGATATTAATGCAAATGACCATCCTGTTTATATTGGCGAAAATGCCGAACAAACGGGACGTTTCTGGAACGGCCTTATTGATGACGTACGCATTTACAACTATGCCATCTCGGGAGAACAGATTACATCACTTTCAAAAGGTGAGTGATTCAGTAAATCAGAAAAATGAAGAAAGGATGATTAAACATGAACGCAGCAAAACTTGTTAGAGTACAGCTGTGTTGCCTGTTATTTCTTTTACTCGTTTTACCAGGGTGTTTCTCGTGTGGCTGTGGAGATTGGTTCAAAGCTACACACGAAAGAGCCGAAGACCTTTCAACACCGATCGTGCCAGGTGCAACACTGTCTGCCAAAACCGACGTCGGGTCTATTTCCGTCATTGGTTCCAGTACAGCCGAATGCAGCGTTCATGCTACGATCAAAACTAAAGCTCGCACTAACGAAAGGGCTGTTCAGCTCGCAGACCAGACCACGGTATTGCTAAACTCCATCGAAGGCGTAGTTGAGGTGAAAATCCAAAAGCCGCGCCTCAGCAAAGGCGAAGGTGTCTTTGTTGACCTCGAAATAGAGATTCCTCAACAAATTCACCTTGATTGTGCAACCGATGTTGGCAACGTTGAAATATCCAATACGACAGGTAAGATCAAAGCCGGCTCGGATGTAGGCAAAATCATTTGCACAAACGTCTCCAACCAGCTTCAATTACAGACGGATGTCGGTGACATTCGTGTCAAGTGTCTCGACAGCACAATAGAACCCTGCAAAATCGACATTTCAACCGATGTGGGCAGTATTGTTTTTGATGGCCCGGCTAATTTATCAGCCGTGGTCAACGCCTCCACGGGCGTCGGCTCTATTAAAACTAACGTGCCTATATCAATCACAGGAAAAATCGGGCGGGATGTTGTGAGCAGCTCAATTACTGGAACAGTTGGTGATGGACAGGGAGCTCTTAAGCTCAAAACAGGTGTAGGCTCAATAACCATAAAATAGTCTCAAGCCGGTCATAGGCAAAAGATAATATGGCAATGAAAAGTCAGAAGTTTGTGGCTAAAACAGGCGGGAACCAGTTGCGGTGGGTTGTATTACTGCTTGCAATAGCGGTGATACTACCCACCGTATGTTTGCTCTGGTTTATGAGCCGGGCCGTCAGGAATGAACGTCTGGCGGTCAAGCAAAAACTAACCGACATTTACGTGCAGCGGCTCCAGAATCTGGGCAAAAGCCTTGATGAACGGTGGTCGGCTCGAATAGAAATGCTCGGACAACAGGCAACAGCAGAACGTCAGCCTGTTGAGATGTTCGAGAGACTTGTTGGTCAAGAGGGGACGAGCGGCTCGAGGATTTGTGATGCGATTATTATCTTCGATGGTAACGGGAAGCTGCTTTATCCCGTTACTGAGAATGGAAAGCCACAGGTTGAATTTTCTGATGAGTTCACCGAAGCATGGGGCGTTGAATTTACTGAAGGCAATTTCCCACGAGCGGTAAAATTGTATGAGCAAATCTCCGAATCCTTCGTTGATGACTACACCCGCTATAGTGCTTTAATGGGTGTGGTCCGCTGCATAAGGAAATTGGGAAACATTAAACAGGCTATTGCTCTGTGCGAAAGAATGGCTTACGGACAACCTCCCGAGAATATAAGTTCATCTTCCGCAGCTCTGATCGCCCGAGCAAGAATCCTGCTTGTAAATCTCAAGAGTGAAACCAAAGAGGGACTGGCGCGGTCCGATTTGCAAAACCTGATAAGTTCTGCTATCAGTTACGCTCCCGGCAGTGGTTATACTTTTTTGCCGATGCCGTCGGGGACAAGAGGTTTTCTTCTGCGTAAAGCAATTGAAGTTGTAGAAAAAAGCCAATGGGCTGAAGAGCTGAAACCGCAGGTTCTAAGGGCAAAAGAGCTGCTTTCAGCGGAAGAATTGGCAGTAGCGGTTCTTGACAAATATTATACCGCTGCCGCCTCGGAGCTTTGGTCCGAAGAGGATGCTGTCAAAATGGTGACACTGTTGCGTACAACGCTTGATACAATTCAAGAATTAGACTGGAGCTGGACCGAACAACTACAACGGCAGATATTTATAGTATTAGATTCATATCGTACCAGGAAATCAACCGGTGCTACGTTCGACCGGCCTGTGTTTGCCACTACTTTTGGTTCTTGGCCTGAGGATAATCTTCGTAAGCTGGATTTGCCCCAAGATGTCTTTGGGATGTATCACAGCATCGGTGACAGGATATACATGTTGTTACAGAATGCGGAAAGGTTCAATTTTGACTTCGAGGTATGTGGAGACGCCCTTAAGGAATCCGGCGTTTCCTATAGAATAACAGATAATTTTGGTGCCTATGCCTGCGGTTTGGAAAATCCTGAGAGAGCAGCTTTTCTGAGAGCGCCGCTGGAAAAATTCTTTCCGGGCTGGCACGTTGAAATTCATTTTAAGGATTTTGACATCTTTGAAAGAACAGCCAGCAGACAAACTGTTATATATATGTGGGCGGGATTGCTGGCTATTGCTGTAATGGTTGCAGCCGGGTTGTTGGCTGCGCAGACCGTAGGAAGACAAATCAAGATAAACAGGCTAAAAAACGATTTCATTGCTACGGTTTCACACGAATTAAAAACGCCATTGGCTTCGATGCGCGTCCTCGTGGATACACTGCTGGAAGGCAACTATCGGGATCAGCAGCAAGTGACAGAATATTTGCAATTGGTCTCAAAAGAAAACGAAAGATTAAGCAGATTGATTGATAATTTCCTTACATTTTCAAGAATGGAGCGTAACAAACAGGCGTTTGAAATGCTCAGGGTGCATCCCGCTGCAATTGCTCGAGATACGGCCGAGGCGGTTAAAACCAAGCTTAGTGGAGTGCGATGCAGGTTTGAAGTAAATATCCAGGAGGATTTGCCGGAAGTGCTGGCGGACCGTGATGCAATGGTGACGGTGCTTGTAAACCTGCTGGATAATTCGTATAAATATTCTTATGATGATAAACATATCAAGCTGAGTGTATCTGCTGAAGATGGTTCAGTTTGTTTTCGCGTTTCTGACAATGGTATCGGCATGTCACGCCGGGCTGCCAGGAGAATATTCAATAGGTTTTACCAGGTTGACCGAAGCCTTGCCCGGCGTGCCGAGGGTTGTGGATTGGGCCTGAGCATCGCTAAATTTATTATTGATGCCCACAAGGGTTCAATTTCTGTGGAGAGCAAAACAGGCCAGGGAAGCACATTTACTGTAAGGCTCTCTGTTGTAAAATATGATTCCGGTGGAAAGGATTGCTAATATGAAAAACGTGTTGATTGTTGAAGATAATCCCGCTATGCTGCGAGGTCTCGAAGATAACTTTGCATCGAAGGGTTATTACGTCAGAACGGCTGTTGACGGTGAGCAGGGCCTTAATTCTGCTCTGGCTGAAAGACCGGACCTTATCATCCTCGATATTATGCTGCCAAAAATCAATGGTTACGAAGTGTGCAGTCTGCTCCGAGAAAAAAGTCTTGATATGCCTATCATAATGCTGACCGCCAAAGATGAGGAATCAGATATTCTGTTAGGGCTGAATCTCGGAGCCGATGATTATGTCACCAAACCGTTCAGCATAAAGATATTGCTGGCGCGGGCGGAATCTTCTCTACGGCGCCGAATGGATGATGAGCCGAAGGTTTATAAATTTGGCAATTGTCGACTTGATACCGTCGCGCGCACTCTCACTCGTGATGGCATGGAAATCAAGATTGGGCCAGGAGAATTTAGAATGCTGCACCTGTTTCTTACAAAGGCCGGATGCACTCTGAGCCGTGACGAAATACGAAACGCCGTGTGGGGCTATTCGCACTTTATTACATTGCGGGACGTTGACCACTTTGTCGACAAACTGAGAAATATGATAGAGCCGAACCCGAATAATCCAATGTTTATTCACACTATTGGAGAATCAGGCTATAAATTTGAGCCGACCGAAGTATATGGACACGATTTTGATAATTGAAGACGACCCGGCTATGCTGCGGGCCCTGAAGGACAACTTCGAGTTTAAGGGCTACTGCGTATTAACTGCAGCCGATGGGGAGGAAGGATTGAACCTTGCACTTAATAAAAAGCCCGATCTGATTATCCTCGATATTATGCTGCCAAAGATAAATGGCTATGAAATATGTCGCCTTATCCGGCAGGAAAAACTTGATATGCCAATAATCATGCTGACTGCTAAAGGTGAGGAATCGGATATAGTGCTTGGTCTAAATCTCGGAGCAGATGATTATGTCACCAAGCCTTTTAGCATAAAGGAGCTTCTTGCTCGTGTGGCGGCATTCCTAAGACGAACCAAGCAAGCCGAGCAAGATGTCTATGAATTTGCAGACTTCCGGCTCGATATACCGGCCAGAAAGTTTACCCGAAAGGGAAAAGATGTTGAGCTGTCGCCGAAAGAGTTCAAGCTGATGGAGCTTTTTGTCAAAAGAATAGGCCGAGCGCTTACACGCGACGAGATATTAAATGCCGTTTGGGGTTATGATTGTATTGTGACACCTCGAAGCATCGACCGGTTTGTCGCAACATTGAGGAACAAAATAGAGCGTGACCCACATAATCCGGTCTTCATTCATACTATACGCGAGGTCGGCTATAAATTCGAACCACCGGATTGAGTTTGGAAGCTGTCCTTCTTAAAAAAGTCAAACTACAGATTCAGATTATCGATGATGTCTTCGATGGGCAGCTCTGCATAGCAGATAGCAGTATCAGCGGCACCATAATAAATTTTCAGTTTCTCATCTTCAAAAAGTAAGCCGCAGCTAAAGACCACATTTCCGAAGAAACCTTCACATTCGTAGTCAGCCTGCGGCTCTAATATAGGCTTGTCTGACCTTGCGATAACCTTCCACGGCTGTTGGCCGTCCAGCAGAACAGCCCCAAGATAGTAGCAATTATTTAGGTCCGCTCCGTGATAAATTTCCAGCCAGCCGGCATCAATTCTAAAAGGAACGGTACTCGCGCCAATTTTTGTTTCGTCCCAATAGCCTGCGCGTGTCCCCATTAAATAACGATGGTTCCCCCAGCAGAACAGGTTCGGCGATTCCGCAAGCCACATCTCATGTCTTTTAAATAGCGGCGAATCGGGCCTGTGCAGTGCATAAAACTTGCCGTCAATTTGTTCAGGAAATATGGCTACATCTTTATTCTCGGGACAGAAAATAACTCCGTGACGTTCAAATGTGCTGAAATCCTTTGTAGATGCCAGGCAGGTAGTGACGCCGAGCGGCGAAACCGCAACGTAGTCGATATAATATGTGCCTTCAATAAGGCTGATCCGTGGGTCTTCAATGCCAAAGGTTTCGTAGTCATTAGCCGGGAAGATGGTGGGGGAGTCTCCAATCTCAAATTTGACGCCGTCCTTGCTGCGTGCAAGCCTTAAATGAGAGATGGATGTCAGGTATGTTACGCCGGGTGTTTTTATCAGCCTTGGATCTGATAAATCAATTTCCTGGCTGTCTTTCGAGAACTCTTTTGAAATGTAGTCGGCTTCGGCGAGATCGTAAACAGCGGTTGAAATGATGTTTGGATGCCTGCTGATCGGCCTTTCCGCCACCCGAAGCAATAAAATTACTTCATCTTCGAAGCGAGCAACACCAGCATTGAACACGCCGATGACTTCGAAATCATCTTTGGATGGCTTAACATCTTTCGGCTCGATTATAGGATTATATGGCGAACGAAATATAGACAATTGGTTACTCCTTTAACCTGTGAGATAGACACTTGCAGTTTTATTCTAATTCCGAAGTTATCTATCTCACGGGGTAAACCAATAGTTATGCCTTCGGCTCTGAGGCTCAGGCCCGAAGAGCAGTAAAACAGCTCTATACGATTAATAGTAGCGGCTTACGCCTCGCTTCGCAAGGACTTTCTGACCGAACATTCCAATGGGTTCATATCACATTTGTAGGTAAAGTTGGACTATTTTATTTTTTAATTATCTCAATCGATACTTGTCCCTTCAGCTACGTTCAGAGCTTGCCCTGAGCCTGTCGAAGGGGCAGGCTTTGAGCAGAGTCAAAAGAATGGTTGGCCCCTTTTTGTCACCTCGACCGAGGCCGCAAGGCTGAGCGGAGAGGTCTGCCTTCAAAGCAGATTTCTCCACTTCGCCCCTGTTTCTGTCTTCGACAGAAGACACAGGGGCTTCGGTCGAAAAGACATTACGTTTCTGTCTGCAGGTTTTACCAACAATCTCGGCATGCACCCCATTCCAATATTCGACGGGTATTTACTTGACGCGTTACCATCAGGTTTGTATTTTTATTGTTAATGTATAAACTTTGCGCGTAAAGGAGAAAATTATGTTACATGTAAGGACAGTTCCTTGGTTTTTGTGGCCTTTTGCGGTTTTATGGAGGCTGGTGGAGCTGGTGCTAACAATTACGGGGCGGATTTTGGGCATTATTTTATCATTAGGATTGATGATTGTCGGAGTCGCACTTATTATGATGAGTACCGGTGCTGTGATAGGTATTCCAATCGCCGTCCTCGGTCTTTTGCTGATGGTACGAAGTATTTTTTAACCAGACTTGCATAAAGAACAGTATTTGAAGGGGAACCGATATGTATAAGAGCCACATCGCCTTAATTGGATTGCTTATTAGCTTGGCAATAATTCTTCCCGGTTGTCTTGCGGCGGCGGTTGGAGCCGGAGCCGCTGGTGGTGTGGTTTACATCAAAGGCGACCTTGAAGCTGTTGAAGCTCAAAATATCGATACAGTTTACGCTGCAACAAAGAAAGCGGTTGGACAGCTTGGATTAATAATCACGAAGGATTCAAAAGATACTCGTTCGGCTGAAATTGTCACTCGTGACGATGAGGATAGAAAGACCACGATAAAACTAAAAGCAATATCTGTGGAGGCTACAAAACTGTTAATTAGGGTGGGTATCTTTGGAAACGAGGTAAGATCTTCGCTTATTTTCCAGAAAATCCATGATAATTTACAGCAAAGTGAATCTCAGTTTTGATGGTTTTTTTGTTTTAACGAGTTTTGTAATCATCAGTCATTTTTGAGGAACATTTAGTTTAAAGTAGGGTGCGAAATATCGCACCAATCTATTTTGTGATTTTCCCGACAGTGGCAGACAAATCTTGCCCAATTCAATGAATACTCAACTTCCATAATCCATTGCTCTTAAAAAATACGACTGTCCCCCTGGACATCTTTAATCATCTCGTTGAAGGATAAATATGAAAAGAATACCTAAGTATCTTAGGTATTAGGAATCTCAAAATTTACCATCGTGTATCAAGAATCTAATATCAAACTGTACAGTAAATATAATACCTAAGTATCTTAGGTATTCTTTGAAAATCTGCCGGATTATTTCGGCGGGGCAAGTCCCACCCTACAATAACTGCATTTTTTATTTTAGCATAATAATCTACAACACGATTCAGCCCGTGAGAACCAAAGGTGCGAATCATCGCACCCTACCTCTAAAAACTCGCTTGGTTGGTGCTCGTGATTATACCGATTTGTGGATAATAAGGCAAAATAAACCTTTGCAAAAGTGACTAAAGTTTGAAGTGATTAAAATGCCTAAAATTGAAACTAAAACTTTGGCTCACTTTAGTTCATTTTAGGCACTTTACATTTTTCGTACTTAGAATTTCGAGTTTAATGGGCTTGTTGTAATTCTCATGCTTCGTAGCGAAGAGAACTTCGCATGGTAGCAGACGAGTCCTGACTTTGAACGTTATAATTTCTCCTCTTAAAGGAACTAACTAATAGAGGTGATATAGCATGGATGCCCATATTGAAAGAGAACAGAAGTGTTATCTATACGTAGTTATTAATGACAGGATTTGAGTTAAAATGAGTGCATAAACGCAAAAATTGGAATAGGCAAAATGAGACTGACAATCGAACAACGCCTTGAATATTTAGAACGAGAGATAGTGGTGCTGCATGATACTGTGAAGCTACTGCATAGGCTATTAAAACAGCAGCGCGAGCTAATACATGATTATATTACCCATACGGTAGTTTCCACAGCCAGCGGTGATGAGCAGAGTAATGGAAATGTTCACCCTGAAAGGGCTTTATATACCTTTGTCTGCAAGCGGAGATTAGACATAATCGAGAGGCAGATTGAGAAACTCCATAAGATAGTGGAAGCATCAGGATTCGGCCGGAAAGCCGGGTAAAACTCTTATTATTATCAATTCTTCGCGGGGATTTTGAGATTTCTTTTACATCGTGGACAGGTTACAGTTCTGCTTTTGTAATTTGGCGGGATTTTGAGGTTCAGTCCGCAAACACAGGTTAAAAATACGAATTGGTTGACCTTTCGCATAATGTCGCCGACCTGGCGGAGTTGTTTGTCGAGGCGTTCTTCTTTCTTGACTTCAGCATGGGGACCGCGTAACGGTAAATCTTCTTTGGCTAAAGCAGCCGCAGGGACAATCGTTTTGTGATGCGTCACTCCGATATATGCGTCTGAGTAATTCTTGAAAGACGCGCCTTGAGTAATATTGCGCAGGATTCTTATTCGCTCTGAAATCGGAGGATGCGTGCTGGTCAGATCGGATAGTTTCCTTTGTCCCTTTTTCTTGAAGGGATTTGTGATATACATAGGGGCGGTGACTTTGTTGGCGGCAGCTATTTGCGGAGAGGGGTCATTTGCAATTTTCTCCAGGGCGCTGGCCAAACCCTCAGGATAGCGAGTCAGTCTTACGGCACCGGCATCGGCAAGATATTCGCGTTTTCTTGAAAGCGCAAAGTATAACAGGTACGCCAGGATGGGCGCCAGGATTGCTGCGACTATTGCGATTATGAGCATAACCAACTGGGCTTGGCCACCACCTTTTCCGCCGCCTGAGTACCTTCGGCGGGAGCCCATCATCGAGCTATAAAACATGCCTCGCAAAAAAACCTGTGAAAGCAAAACAATAGAGCCGAGCATTATGCCGGCAAGTGTGACGTAAAGAATGTCACGGTGCACGATGTGACTTATTTCATGAGCAATGACGCCCTGCAGCTCATCGCGGTTGAGCCTGCCTAAAAGACCTGCAGTTACGGCGACGGATGCCGTCTTTGGACTTCGGCCCGTTGCAAAGGCATTCGGAGCAGGGTCATTGATAATATAAATTTTCGGCATTGCGGGCAGACCGGCCGCGATTTTCATCTCTTCAACGACATTGAAAAGCTGAGGATGGACATCGTGAGTGACAGGCTTTGCTTTGCTGGCTGCTAAAAGGATTTGGTCGCCGCTTGAAAAGCTTACCAATGCGAGGACGAGCCAAACAGCCGTTGCGATCATCAGGCCGAAAAAACCACCTTTAGGGCCGAAGAAACCTAAGCCGATGATATAGCCCAACAGCAGCAGCACTACCACCATCAACACCATCAGCAGGATAGAGTTTCGTTTGTTGGCTCTGATTAATTCCCACATGGTTCGTGCCTCGCGGCTCGCAGGCCGCGGCTTATGATTCTATCGGTATCTGCCAACAACTTACCCGTTTTAGAAGCTTACCTTTGGTGCTTCGCGTTCGGCGGCGGCTTCTATCTCGAAGAAATCGCGTTTGCTGAAGGCGAACATGCCGGCGATAATATTAGAGGGGAACATCTGAATCTTGTTGTTAAAGAACAAGACCTGGTCGTTATAGTTCTGCCTGGAAAAAGCGATTCTGTTCTCAGTGCTGCTGAGCTCTTCCTGCAGTGAGAGGAAGTTTTGGTTGGCCTTTAGGTCCGGGTAATTTTCCACGACCAGCATGAATTTGCTGAGCGCCTCGCCGAGGGCGCCTTCGGCTTTGGATGCCTCGGATACGTTTCTTGCGCCCATCGCCTTGCTGCGGGCCTCTGTTATGGCTTCGAAGGTCCCGCGCTCGTGCTTCATATAGCCCTTCGCGGTCTCGACAAGATTGGGAATCAGGTCGTGTCGTCGCTTCAACTGTACATCGATCTGCGACCAGGCGTTATTCGCCTGATTGCGAAGCCTGACCAGGGAGTTGTAGATGGCAATCACAAAGATAACCAGCAGCCCAAGAACAACGGCAAGTCCAAGAACAAAAACAATAATAATCGATGCTATATTCATAGTTTTTTACCTTTGTCGAAAGCGTTTTAATGTTTTTACTAAGTGCGTTTCTTCATTATCAGTGCCAGGACAATAGCGATTACGGCCACAATGATTAATATTATGGTCAGCTTACTCATTGTTCTCTCCTTTCAAAAATTAACCCAAGTTTTTTTTGCATTATACCTGTTTTGTTTTTTTTCACCAGCCATAACGCCGTGTTTAATCCTGAGCCGGCTGGTTTTGGCCGAACATGTCAGCTAATAATTTTGAGATTTTATTGTCTTTATCCAACTGTGCTCTGTCAACGATATCATGTAATTCGCCCTTGTCGAACCACAGGCCGTCACCTCGGCGGCATTTATCTATCAGCACAGCCGGTCGGCTGGAGCCGACAATGATTTTCTGCATTTTTCTGTCGCAGATGGGACATTTCCTGAGTTTTTCAGACGAGGTTGAATCGGTTTTAAAAGAATCGAGCAGTTGCCTGGCTTTTTCCTGTTCGCCGAGCAGTCGTTCAAGCTCGCCTGCGTCGAGCCAGATGCCGCCGCAGTCTGTGCAGTGGTCGATTTCAACGTCGGCCAGTTCAAGAGTAATCATCGCATTTCTGCAAACGGGACAATCCACAAAACACTCCGATCAAACAAAAGACGAAGGTTTCGCTTACCTGCTGCCTCGTCTTGCAACGAGAGACGCAGAGGCAAGGCGGAATCCTCTAATTTACAGACTACGCAGTTATAGTAAAAAATCAAAAAAAATCAAGAATTTTCACCGCAGGCCTTGTGACAAAATTAAAAAATAGTGACAAAATACTACATTAACCGAGCCAAAAGGTCAAGAAAGCCTTTTGCCAATCTATCAATAATTGTTTATCATTGATTATAGGACTTTGGCGATTTGCCGCGTGGATGTATCAAAAAGTCGAGAATCGGGTTTATATCGGAGATGGGTACATTTTATTAACCGAGTCGATATTCGTTGATAATGAATGGATAAAAAATCATGGAAGAACATGAGCCACTGGTGTGACCCCCAAAAACTGTACCATTGTAGACTAGAGGGTATCCGATAAGATTTATCCGCTATACAAATAGCGGATAGGCAGGTTTTTATGAAAGGATACCCAAATGAAACGTAAATTACACACGCCAGAACAAATCGTTAAAAACTTAAGAGAAGCTGATACTATTATAACCCAGAGAGGTACTGTTGAACAAGCCTGCAAACAGCTCCAAATCAGTGATGCGACCTATTACAAATGGCGAAAGCAGTACGGCCAAATGAAGCTCGACCAGGTCAGGCAACTAAAGACACTGCAAAAGGAAAATACCCGGCTCAAAAAACTGGTAGCAGATTTATCGCTGGGTAACGCGATTCTTAAAGAAGCTTCATCGGGAAACTACTGAGCCCGGCAAGGAAAAGAAAGGCCGTAGGACACATTCAACAACAGATAAAAATATCTGAACGCCGGGCATGCAAAGTTATCCAACAGCCAAGAATGACACAGCGTTATAAAACAAGACAGCCGGAAATAGACAAGGCCTTGACGGCAGAGATCAGACAACTGGCGAAAAGGCATAAGCGATATGGTTACCGGATGATTACAGCCAAACTCAGACAAGAAGGCTGGATTGTCAATCATAAGCGGGTACAGAGAATCTGGCGAAAGGAGGGCTTACAGGTGCCTTACAGACGCAAATTTAAGAAGGCCGAAGGCAGTTCAGGCAATAGCTGCTGCGTAAAGAAAGCTGAGTATATCAATCATGTCTGGAGCTATGATTTTATCAGTGATCAAACCGATGACGGCAGGAAGCTGAAGATTCTAACTGTGCTGGATGAGTTTATGCGGGAGTCGCCGGCGATAGAGGCTGGCCGTTCGATAAGGGCTAAGGATGTAATTGCCGTGTTGGAGTATTTGTTCATGATTCGTGTAGTACCAGGATATATTCGCAGTGATAATGGTCCGGAGTTTATCGCTGATAAGATCAGGAGATGGCTTTCAGATAATCATGTTGAGACGTTGTATATAGAGCCTGGCAGTCCATGGGAGAACGGGTACATCGAATCATTCAACGGCAAGTTGCGTGATGAGGTTTTGGATCGTGAAGTATTTCATTCGGTCAAGGAGGCAAAGGTTCTTGTGGAGAGTTGGCGATTGGAATATAATAATCACCGTCCACATAGCAGCTTGGGTTATATGACCCCGGCGGCCTTTGCGTCGAGTTGTATTCCTTCGGCTTCGCCTTCGGCTTCGCCTACGGCTCATCCTCAGGAATACAGGATAAGAAACTTGGATAACTCTCTAATTCAATGTGGTACATAATCTGGGGTCAGACCATCAGTACCTTCACGGAAAGGAATGACAAAAGTTGTTTTTGATTGGTCAACGGGTTCGGAAGGCTTATCAATCCAGATTGGGATGACGTGCCAAGGAGTAGAACTTGGATCAGTCCAATGAGTTCTGTCGAATTTGAATTGAAAGGCATTGGAGTAGATTTCAGGTCGATCGGTGATCTTAAGAACCGACTTAAAGCCAATACCGAGGTATCCAAGAAAACCTTGTTCTGGTTTCTTGGACGAGCGAATACCTGATATCGCCTTCACATCATTTTCATTGAAGGGCTGCCCATTATGGGAAATTTTCACTCGCTGTTGGTTTATTCTAATCTCAAAGTTGCCCGGCTGTGGTACGTATAAGCCGGAGTCCTCTGCGTTCTGAATAAGCTCAAGTATGAACCCGGAACTCCTCGTAAATACAACCTGAGAGATAAGTCGCAGAGCATTGACATAATCATCCCAAATATGAGTTTCTCGGGCATCCTCGATTTCCTTCCGGATATTATCGACCACCTCTTTGGCATTGGTAATAGTATTGAATGTTGTATCCATAACTTCTCTGATCTCAAATAACCGCAGATAACAATGATCATACCGTCTGTATAAAACGGGAAACGCTATTCGTCGCTCGTATATCGTATGTAGTATGTCGTATTTAGTAAATAATAAATCCCAACTTGCATCTTGTGTCCAGTCTTTTGCGTGGTTCTGATCGGTTGTCGGTCCCTCGATGATTCAATGGAGTTTCAGCTTAGGTAATCGCGGTTGATACGCCAGCCTACATAGACTCCAACAATGCTGCCGATGCAGCTAACCACGAAGCCGGTCATGAATCCAAATCTGGCTCCTATCCACCATCCAATCCAACCAAAGACTACCATGCCAATGAAAATACAAAGCCTGTACATATCTTATCAAACTCGAATGACTTAAACAATGATTATACAGTTTTATACGCCTTTTACCCGCCGCTGCTGGATTTATTATGGTCGGGATTGTCGGAAAAGGCAAATAGAAAAAAGTGTCCGCCTAAAGTTGTTAAATCCGGCTTCAGACGGGCCGGATAAACTCCAGAGCAGAAGGCGGAGGTTTACCCGCCTGACTTCGACAAGCTCAGAATGAAAATGGTGGGGCATCCATTCTCCGTAGCAGAGATTCCGGTTTCCACAATCACTTCGGCAGAGTTAGAAAATAGTGTTACATCCATTCTGTATCCCTTAAGGACTGCGAAGGATGAAAGCCCCACCCTACCGAAACAAATCCACCTTTTGCTTGGCCTTAACACGCCTGCGGCGTATTAACAACCAACAACAAATAAAAGCTTATACGTAAAGCGCGTACCTGTGGCAGAGCTACGCGCTTTACGTACGAGTGACATAGCAACTGTATTTAAAATCAAGAAAAGATTTTGCTTGTTTTTTGGCCGGTTTTGGGGTATAATATGACCTCGTAACGCGTATAGCGTATATCGTATCGCGTACATAAAAGTATAGCATATCATAGTTCAAGCAGAAGACAGAGGGCAGAAGTCAGAAGGCAGAAGACGGACGCAAATCAAAAGTTCACCCTATGAGATGGCGGCTGCGCCTATCTCACGGGGTAAATCAGGGTAACAGGAAATCAGGATGACTTATGGTAGTGATCAGTCAGGTAGGGTGTGATGAAATCGCACCGATTATATTGGGATATGGAAATGGTGCGAGGTTTCGCACCCTACGTTCTACAATTACGACTACGGCGTACAATTGTCGAGAGTTCTCTAGCTCTCCGTAAGGAGTCCCTATGACTACCACAGGTACAAATCGGCCTATTTTTATGCAAAACAAAGCCAATTTCAAAAAAGCCCGAATTAACGTAAACTACTTTTTGCAAAAGGATTGTGAAAATGAACCACACCACTGTAGGCAGGGAAAACAAAGCCAAACAAAGCCAATTTCGAATCGGAAAACAGATGACAGAGGATAGTTTAGCCGGCACACCTGTGGTGCCGGGGGTAAATCACGAAATTATTATTTGGGTCAATTTGATTCGATTTTTGGAAAGCCAATCGGCTTTGCGGCGAATCATTTTAAGGAAATCCAAGCCGGTGAAATCGCCAAAAAAGCCAGTCGCAGCCACAGGCAAAACAGCCTCGGCTATCATCGTCTCAACCATTAAATCAACCAAGGAATTCAGCTTCTTTTTGTCCAGCCGTGCAAGTTCGCGGTAGCCGTTTAAGAATTGAAGGAGTCTTTCCTCATCGAAATAGTCGGGCCAATCGGCTGGATCCGATTTGCCGCCCGTTTGACCTGGAGGCTTATGAGAGGCAACTATCGAAAACTGGAGCATGCCGTTGGCAAGGTCGGTGACAGGCGGAGCAACCTTGACTGCGTCGAAGTCCAGTACCGCTGCAAACTTGTGTGCGGAAAAGAACATATTGCCCGGATGCCAATCGCCGTGCACAACCTGCTGCCGCCAGGATACAAAGCCGAGCTTATTAACGCGGATGCTCGAATCATTATAAAGGTCAAGCAAGACCTCAGCGGTGGTGAGCGATTGCTTCTTTGGACTGGTTTTTTTGCCAGCCCCGATGGTCTTAATATGTCTGCGGACGGCAGATGAATCATGGAAGCTGATTCGTTCAGGCTCATCACGCAAAGGAAAATCGGCTAAACAAAGGTGAAATTTAGCTAACTTCCGGCCGGCCTGGGTAGTGGCTTCGGGCGAGCCGTCGTAGCGGACGCCTCTGACGAATTTGAAGAACTCGTAAACGTGGTTGTCCAAATTCAGGATAGTATTATTCTCACTGCGGGTCGGTACGAGAGAGGCTAATGGAAAATTCTTATTGACCAGATGGGTTTGCACATCGTGGGCGAAAGCGACCCAACTGAGGTCGTCTTTGCCGCGCGGCCGACGTTTTAAGACAAATTTACCCTTTTCGGATGTCACGACCACTTTGGGGACGCGCCGGCTGCCGGCGGCAAGGGGCTTTACCTGATGAATTACGCCGATGTCGTAATGACTGAGGACGCGTGCAAGCTCCTCGGAAGAAAAATGTGCGCCGCCTCTGGGCATAGATTCGTATCTCGTCGCTGGTTATTCGTGGCGGGATTCCTGCAAAGGGGTGTCACTCGTGATGCGAATCCTGGGCCACGTTTGGATAGTTACGTCGCCAATTGAAGAACCATGATTAGAAAGAATATTGCGGCGATGACGCTTAGGATCAGCACCGCCATTCGGTAGCGAGCGATGGTCTCTTCGGTATAGGCGTATTCACCAAAGTCAACAGCTTCGCCTTTTCCCAACTGCTCAAGGACAGAAACATCAAATCTTTTGTGCGCTCGCAATGGCGGCTGTCCGTTGCGAAGAGCCTCCAAATCCATCAGCAGTTCCTCGACATTGTCGTAGCGGTCATGCCTTCGTTTGGCCATCATAATTTCAATGACTTCGGACACGCCGGCTGACAAAGATGTGTTTATATGGTCAGGTGGAATCAGCCTTTCACGCAAATGTTTTTTCATCACCTCCATAGAGTCATCTGCCATGAAGGGAACCCGACCCGTCACCATATTGTAGAATGTACTTCCGAGACCGTAAATATCCGCTCTGCCGTCGATGTCGATTTTGCCGCGAATTTGCTCCGGTGCGATATAATAAGGTGTGCCGTAAGCTTTGCCAGCCTCGGTTTCCGCCAGCTTGATGTCCGTCACCTCACGCGCCAAACCCATATCCGCGAGTTTCACCACGCCATCATTACTTATCATTATGTTCTTCGGCTTGACATCACGGTGAATCAGACCGTTCGCATGGGCGTGTGCCAGAGCATGGGCAACCTGAATGATTGTGTCCAGCGCTTCTTTTTCCTCGAAGATTTTGCCCGCCGCGATATCATCGGCCACAGTCCTGCCTTCAACGTACTCCATCACAAAATAGTGGTACCCTCCCGCCTCGCCAACGTCGATGGCCTGGACAATATTATTATGGTTGAGCTTGCCGGCAGCCTGGCCTTCCTTATAAAACCGCTCCACATACTCCGGATTCTCGGTGAAGCGCCTCGGCAAAATCTTTATCGCGACGGTTCTATTCAAGCTCAACTGCGTCGCCTTATAAACAACCGCCATCGCACCGGCACCGAGTTTGCCGTGTATTTTATAGCCCGGAA
>Ga0315555_1000917_pt1 | contig 21401 bp, 18 predicted proteins | sample SalMarSW160380MG_FD_202113 | JGI IMG/M metagenome (GOLD analysis project Ga0315555, IMG submission 202113) | Salt marsh sediment microbial communities from the Plum Island Ecosystem LTER, Massachusetts, United States - Salt Marsh Sediment SW1603-80 ... | reverse complement strand
TTCCAATCCGCGATCGAATAGTCGTCTCGAAAGCGCACGTCCCAATCGAGATCCTCCACTCCGATCAGGGGTCCGGCCACCAGTGCGACGTCGGAGAAGAGGCCGGAATAGGGAACGGAATCATACAGCTTTGGTTTCAACGGGATCGACTGCCGTGCGCTGAGCTCGTCGTGGATTTCGACCTCAAGATCGTTGGGTTTGTCGAACTGCAGCAGCCAGCGTGGAAGCTCGATGTCGAAGGTGGGCCAGTCGGCGTCCCAGGCCTCGACAAGGCGGCCGTTCACCTTGACCGACAGATGCCGCCTCGCGCCCCAGAAGACGAGGTGAAGATGCCGCTGCTGGTACTCCGGGGGGATCCGGAACGTCGTCGAGAGGGTTACTTTCCCTTCGCCGCTGGGCCAGCATCCGGGAACTACAATCTGGCTGGATTGGTCCTTTCCCCTCTGCAGGTGCCACGTTCCCGAAAGCGGTTTGTACCAGGTGGCCGAGGTGGGAGCGAACAACCCGGTCTGGGGTATGTAGGGTTGGGAAGGATCCCCGGCCCGGTACGCAAAGTCATGCGAGGCCGCCGCAGGCACGGCGAGAAGCAACGCAAGCAACAGTGCAAGGGCGGGGGAACTCGCTGTACGGACCATGGTTCCGCCGGATTGATCAAAGTTGAACGTGAATATACACAGTGCCTCGGAACCCTGCAACGATACTTAGCGGCGAACCCTTGCCTCTACGAAGCGCAAAGCCTAAGTTTGCTGGCGATTTATGATGCTGAGAAACCCATTTCAAAGACGCGGCATGGTTCGCACCGTAATCGCCGCGGGACTCTTTTTCGGAGTGGTGTCCGCCGCCTGGGCGTCGATCGATTCCCCTCTGCCCCACGCGCACTGGACGTCCATCCTGCCGCCGCTCGTCGCGATCGGACTGGCGCTGATCCTAAAGGAGGTGGTGGGTTCCCTGCTGCTGGGTATTTACGTCGGGAGCCTGCTGCTGACGCCGACGGAACCGGGGCGCGCGCTGGTTCGTTTGGCGACGGATTTCCTGCAGAACGCGCTGGCGAATCCGACACACACCTCCGTAGTACTGTTCAGCCTGATGCTTGGGGGCATGGTCGGGATTCTCGCCCGCTCCGGGGCGATGGCGGGAATCGTGCGAGCGCTCGGGGCACTTTCCAACACGCGGCGTGGCGGCCTGCTTGTCTCCTGGGCGATGGGCCTGTTCATCTTCTTCGACGATTATGCAAACACGCTATTGGTCGGCAACACGCTTCGCCCCTACACCGACCGGCTCCGGATCTCGCGGGCGAAATTGGCGTACATCGTCGACTCGACGGCTGCACCTGTCGCGTCGATCGCGGTGATCAGCACCTGGATCGGCTTCGAAGTGGGTCTGATCCGGGACGCTTCGGTTGGTCTGGCGGGAATCGGCGACGCCTACGCGCTGTTCCTGCAGGCGATCCCTTACCGCGCGTACAGCATCTTCACGCTGATCCTCGTGGCGTCGCTGGCGTTTTGGCAGCGCGACATCGGCCCGATGCTCGCCGTCGAGCGCGCGACGGTTGCGGGCAACGATCCCAGCCGTCAGGCGGATGCGATTTCCACGGTCGAGGCGGAGACCCCGGCGGGATTGAACGCGCTGGCGATCGCCCTGATCCCGATTGGATTGGTGATTGTCGCCACCTTCGTCGGTTTGTACGTCTCCGGGCGTTCGGCGCTGGGGCACCCGGCGCCACTATTCGAGATTCTCGGCCGGGCGGATTCATCCTCCGTGCTGCTCGCCTCATCGTTTCTCGGGGTGCTCTCCGCCGCGCTGCTCGCGGGCACCATCGGGCGAGTGAAAGTGAGCGAAGTATCCGAGGGATTGATCGACGGGCTGCGTTCGATGGTGCCGGCGATGGTGATTCTGCTGCTTGCGTGGTCGTTGAGTGACGTGACCAGCAGGCTTGGGACAGCGCAATTTGTGATCGACAGCGCGACCGGAAATCTGACCCCTGCTCTGCTCCCCGCCGTGCTCTTCGTCGTCTCCTGCGCGACGGCGTTCTCGACGGGGACATCGTGGGGAGCGATGGCGATCCTGATCCCGATCGCGATACCGCTTGCTCACCAGCTTCCGCTGGAAGCGGGGAGCAGCGCGGCTGTTGCGCACGGGGTGCTGCTGGGCGGCGTCGGCGCCGTGCTCGCGGGCGCGACATTCGGCGATCACTGCAGCCCGATCAGCGACACGACGATCCTCTCCTCGATGGCGAGCGGCTGCCACCATATCGACCATGTGAACACGCAAATCCCGTACGCCCTGATCTCGGGCGCGGTCGCCCTCATCTTCGGCTATCTCCCCTCCGGACTCGGAATTCCCGCATGGGTAGGCCTGATTTTCGGAGTTGCGGTGCTGGCGATTCTTCCGCGCTGGTTCCGTGCTAGCGGGCAGGGGACGCCGCCCGGGTAAGCGGGGCGCTACTCCCGGATGTCGAATCCGCCATCGCGGTTGGTTCCGAGTTGAGAGCGAATACTCTCGATCAGGTTCCTAGCGTCCGGATCGCTGGCGATGTGAAGCGTGTAATAAACCGCGACGGTGACTGCGGCGGCGAGGGCGACCCAACCGAACGAGAGTTTCAGCATCAGCTGCATTACCAGCGCGGGCAGGAGAAACAAACCGCTGACAACGGCGGATTTCAGGAGAAGCCAGATAGAACGCAACAGCGGGACCTCGGCCGCGCGCAACGACCAGGCACCGAGCAGCGCCAGCACGACGATGCCACCGAGCGAATAGACAAGCAAAGCCGTGCGTGAATTTCCGATTTTCCCGCCTGCGATCAGCGCCGCGATCTGCACCACGAAAAGTGTCAGTGTGAAAGTCAGCCCCACCCCCTGCCGTTCGAGGACGTTGTAAAGGGTGCCCAGCGGGACGACGACGAGCCTGAGGAGAATAAACGGGGCCAGAAGCGATACGAACACTCCGGCCTCACGCCAGGGCGCACCCAGGAAGAATTGGAAGAGATCCGGGCCGAGCAGGCACAACAGCGCAAATGGAAGAAACATGTAGCGGATGACACTCCGGTACAGGCGTTCGGTCAGTTCGCGAATACTCTGCCCGTTCGCATGCCGAGCGCTCGCCTGTTGAAAGAACACTTGCTCCAGCGCGAGTCCGAGCACAAGGAAAGGGATCCTCACGAGGACAGCTGCGCGCGTATAAAAGCCGACGATCGCCGGGTTGAAAAAGTACGCAAGCAGGATCACCGGAGCTTCGCGTCCAGCGGCTTCCAGCAGGGAATCACTCACCGAGAAAGCCGGGAATTTCCAGTAGCGTTTCATCTGTTGGACGACGCCGCGGAGATAGACGCCATTCGGTAGAGTCCCGCGATGCCGGAGCATGAACAAGATCATCCGCAGTGGGCCAAGGATCAGACCGAGGAGGCGAAGCCCTGCGAGGTGCATTCCGCTTTGAAAGCCGATAGCACCACCGCCGATAGCGAAAGCGGACAGGCCTCCCTGTTTCCACACACGCTGCTCGGCGAGGACACGGTAGTTTTCGCGCCTTGTCAGCCACGCCTGAATTGGCAGCGCCAGCGCAAACAGAGTTACGCTAAGCGGGAACCACCAGAGGACACGTATCAGCGAAGATGCCTGTAGCCGTTGAAGGATGGCTGGGCCCCAATGATAGACGCCGAAAAACAGCAGGACCGAAACGATGGCAATCCAGAACAGAGAGAGGACGAATAGCTGCGAGGCATCGCGGCCTTCTTTGGGCAGCAGGATTGCCTTGTCATATCTTAGCGCGGCGATCGGACCCACAATCGTACCGAAGGAAGCGAAGAGCGCCGCCAGGCCAAACGCCTGGGGCGGAAACAGGCGTGAAGTAATCGGGGCGGAGAAAAACGAGAGGAGAAAGGAGAGAAACATACCCCCGGAAAGGAAGGCGATTCCCCTGGCTAGCGTGCTTACAGGAGCAGGCTGTTTTTTAGTCTTGTTCACCGGCGTGTCCGTTCAAATGCACTCTTAATACGCTTTAATATCAATAACCTAAACAGCATACTCCCGGCGGCAGCAGCAAAAGTATACCTTGCGTCCAGCAGGGGCAAGGTTTACCTTTGCAAGCTGGATGAAAGATAGGATCACAACGACAGCTTATCCTCGTAATTGGAGTGAAGATGCAGTCCCGTGAAGCGGAAGAGAACAGGGTCACACTCTGGGATCACCTCGCACGTATCATCCGGTGGAGACGGACCTTTATCCTTTTCCTTGCTCTTGTCGCCGCCGCTTCCGTCGTTTACGCACTGCTGGCGCAGCAGTGGTTCAGAAGTGAAGCTCTGGTTCTGCCGCCGCCAGCGGAGCAAACAGGATTGAGCTCCTTGCTGCCAGGATTGGGATTGGGAGCGATTGGCGTTCCCGGAGCGATGGGCAATGAATCGTACCTAGCAATGGCGATCCTTGAGAGCCGAAACCTGCGGGACGCCGTGATAGACAAATTCGATTGGACTAAGAATCACAAGGCGAAATCGCGGATGGAGGGGTATAAAATCTACGAAAAACTGGTTCGATGGGAGTTTACGGAGCAGGGCAGCATTTCGATTTCTGTCGATGAAAAGACACCCGAACTTGCGGCCAATACGGTCAATTTCATCGTCAATTGGATGCAGGATCATTATGTCGATGTGATCCACTCCCAAGCGAAAAACCAACGTGAATATATCGGCAGGCGCGTCGACGAGACCTATGACGACATTCATAAGCTGGAAGATGAATTCATCGCTTTTCAGAAAAAGACAGGCGTTGTTTCCGTTGAGGATCAGGTCCATGCCGCGGTTGAAGCCGCAACGGAAATCTATAAGAGTCTCGTAATCGCGGAAGTAAACCTGAAAGTCATGGAACAGACCCTCCCGCAGAACACGACCGACATCTCGCTGCTCCGTGAACGTGTGAAAGCGTTGCGCGGGGAACTCGATCGTGTCACGGAACAGAGTGACAAGCGTGCGACAGATTATATCCTCACTCTGGATGTCGCTCCCGAAGTCGGTGTGCGCTATTACCACATGGAGCGCGAGCTAGACCTGCAAACCGTGATACTGCAGTTCCTATTGCCGCAATACGAGCAAGCACGAATTTCAGAACTTCGCGAAAACAGCAACGTGTACGTGCTTGACTGGGGGCAGGTGCCGGATAAACGGATCCGACCGAAACGCGCTCTGATTGTGATCGCATTTGTGATGCTCGGTTTTCTGATTATTTACACGGTCGTTTCTTTCGTGGAATGGGTCAACAACCTGAAGGACGGAAATCGAGAGAAATATGATCAAGTCAGGTATGTATTTGACCATTTGAATCTGAAACAGTTCTTCCGCAAAGACTCATTCGACGAGCTTGGCTGAATTGCGCCAATGAACGCGATCGTACAAAAATCAGGGCAGCTTTTCAGCCTTCGCCAGTATGTGAAAGCCATTTGGTGGCTGTTCATTCCCGCCTTTCTGCTGATTTCGATAAAATTCAATATGGCGTATGGGATCATCTTCCTCTTCGCCATGTTTATTTTCATCAAGTTTGCGTGGAAGAACTGGTTTCTCCCGGTATTGTTTCTACTATATGTAGCTTTAATTCCGGCAGAACACTGGGGTGAGGTGTTCAATATATTTCCATTCTATTTCTATGATAAAACGATTTATATTATTATAATATTAAGCCTTTGTGTAGTTTTTTATAGTACCTCATTCATTAAGAGAACAGAGGTGAAAGCCGTTGTTGCAGATAATTATTTGAACATTATAATTTATGCTTATATTTATTATGCTATTTTTGCAATTGTGCGTGGTATGGCATTTGGAAATAATTCAGCAAATTTACTAATAGAATTTAGCCAACTATTTATGTTTTTAGGTTTCTTTATTTGGTATTATGTATTATATAATAAAAATATCATGAGATGGCTATTATATATTGTAATTCTATCGACTTTTGTGTCGCTAGAGTTTGGGTATCTTATCAGCAGAGCGTTTACCAACATATTGGATTTTGTGATATTCAGGCCGATAACGAATCATGCGTATATTGGAGTTGTAGGCTTACCGCTGACACTCGGTCTTTTCCACATAAAGAAAAAGATGCTATGGCGAATTTCGCTAAGCATATTGGGATTTATCCAAATATTATTGATCATTTTATCGCAGAAAAGGATGTTATGGGTTGAATTAATCTTTTTGTTCATGTTATTTTATTTCCTTTATATTAACAGATACGGTATCACATTCAATAGAATTTTCAAAAGTATCTTATTGTACGCGATATACTTTATGTTTTTATTTGGTTTGCTCTATTTTAGCGCAAGCTTGTTCAACGTAGATATCAATATCATTCTGGGCCGTTGGCAAGGTGTGGGAAACCTGAGTGATAATTCCCTCCTGATGAGGTTCTTTGATATCAACCGAGCGTTAAAGATTCTGCACGGAAACTTCCTGCTCGGCATGGGCGCCGGCTCGGAACTTCGTTCTGCAGGTACCGGAAGTTCCTTTCGATTCATTGACAATAGCTACGTGATCGCCTTGTTCAAGGGCGGTATCATTCAGTTGATTCTACTCTGCGCCGTCTATTTTACCGCATTGCAGCGTTCCTACCGTATCTACAAAAGCGCCGAACACGTTGAATTGCGGATCATCGGTGCGTCTCTGTTCACCGCGATCGCCGGCATCATGTTTTCGGGCATGACCGAAGTGTCGATGATCTATTTTGCGCACGTGTACATCTGGATGATGGTTTTTGCAATAACCATCATCCTTTACGAACGTTATATTATCAAGCGAAATCGTATCAACAACGTCTATGAATGTGATACCGAAAATTGGGAACGGCTCTAACATCCTTGTACGTCTCAAAATTCGCTGGCTTTGCAGAGTCTATTCCGAATTCAAGATCAGCCCTTTTCCGTGAGCAGAGTAGGATTGACCGTGTATCCTGTGCACCAACTGTCATCAATTCCGGCGTCTTCGGGGTATGAACCCGGGAAGCGAGGGTAGAACGTGGCCGCTCTGCTCATATCATGTCTTCTCCTCCTTTTTTACTCTTTCCTCCTCTTCCCTGTGATTCTGCTGGCTGCAGCATCGAGGAAACGGGAGACGGAATGGGCGATTCCGGAGGACGCGGATTTGCCGCAGGTGGAGTTATTCATCTCGGCGCGCAATGAGCAGGCGGGGATCGCGGGTAGAATCGAGAATTGCCTGAATCTGAAGTACCCGAAAGGCCGTCTGCAGACCACGGTTCTGGCCAACGGTTGTAAGGACAACACCGTGGAAATCGCCCGCGGTTACGACGATCGGGGAGTGCGAGTGCTCGAGTTCGGCGAGATCGGCAAGACAGAGGCGCAGAACCGTGCGGCAGCGGACTCAGAAGCCGAGATTCTCGCGTTCACCGACGCCAACACGCTGTTCGAAGAAGATGCCCTGCGCCCGCTGGTCGCACCGTTTACGGAGAGCGCGATCGGCGCGGTGAGCGGCCGCCACCGGTACAGAAACGGCGAGCGTGCCACCGACGCCACCGAATCCGCCTATTGGAATTTTCTGGAAACGGGATTGAAGCGGGCGGAATCGAGGACCGGCGGGCTGATCGGGGCGAACGGCTCGATCTATGCGGTCCGCCGCGAGCAGTACATTCCCCTCCCTGCCGACGCGATCAGCGACCTGCTCGAACCGCTACTGATCGCCCAGGCAGGCTACCGGACGGTTTATGCGCCGGAGGCTGTGGCCTGGGAATCGGCGGAACAGGATTTCCGAGCCGAGCTCGCGCGCAAAGAGCGCATCGTGCGTCGCTCCGTGGCGAGTGTGCTCAAGTTCCCCGAACTGCTCAATCCTGGGAGAAGCGGCCGGCTCGCGCTGCTGTTGTGGAGTCATAAGGTTTTACGCTGGCTCTCGCCATTTCTGCTTGGGGCCGCCCTGCTGGCCTCGACTTTACGCATCCTCACCCGCCGCAACAACGGCTTCGACGTTGCCGTCTTCGGAGCCTCTTCGCTGCTCGGTTTCTTTGGTCTATTAGGCCGGGGGCTTGGCTCCGAACGTCCCATCCCCCTGCTTTCGCACGCGTATTACCTTGTGCTAATGCTGCGCGCCGCAGCCACGGGAGTATTCAACGCGGTGACCAAGGGTTCGCAGATGATCTGGGATCACACGAGATGAAATGGCTGATCCGCCATCGTGCGCCCGTCCTGCTGCTGATCGATCTGGTGATGCTGCAGGCCGCCTTCTATCTCACCTACCAGCTTCGCTATTCCTCGGGGCTGTTCCGCGAGCCGCTGCAGCCACAGTTCATTCCAGTTGCTGCGATGCTGACAGTATTCTGGCTGCTGCTCTTCGCCCTGCAGGGGATCTACGCGAGGACGATCAGCACCTCGCGATTTGAGGCCGTGGAGAGGATTTTCAAAGGCGTCGTAGTCGGAGTGATCCTGCTCTTTTTCATCAGCATGGACCCCGGCCACCCGGTGACGAACACAAGAATCGTGCTGGTCAGCTACGGCATCCTTCTCGTGATTTTCGTCGGTGGTGGACACAGCCTGTTCCGGACATTCGTGCGCCTGCTGTACATGAGGCGCATCGGGCTCTATCATTCGGCACTCTTCGGCTGCGGTCCGCGAGCGATGAATCTGTACCGTCACATCAGCCAGAGGCCGGAATACGGGTACGAGGTCCATTACGTGGTTTGTACGCAGAAAAAACTTCCCGCCGTGAAGCCGGACGTCCCCCTCATTTCCCTTCAGGATTTCGAGAAAATCACCCAAGCCAACCAGTCTGGCCCGGAGACTCTCGAGTATGCGTTGATCGCACTTGAGCCGGAAGAGAGGGGAAAAACGCTGGAGGTAATCGAACTGGCAAGCCGTCATGCGCTGCGCACGATGATCGAACCAGACTTCATGCAGGTGCTCGCCGGGTACGCCAAAACGCGGGAGTTGTACGGTGTTCCGCTGCTCGAGGTGTTTCCCGCGCTGATGACGCCGACCGGGAAGCTGATCAAGCGGTTGCTGGACATTCTCGTCTCGCTGTTCCTGTTGGTCGCCGGGTTGCCGTTCATGGCGCTGCTTGCGCTCGCAATCCGGCTCGATTCGAAAGGTCCGGCGCTGTTCCGGCAGAGGCGTGTCGGGTACCGGGGGCGTGAATTTACGGTGGTCAAATTCCGGACGATGCAGGCGGATGCGGAAAAAGGGACGGGCGCGGTGTGGGCGACGCCGGACGATCCGCGGGTCACGCGGGTCGGTCGTTTTCTGCGGAACACCCGTCTGGATGAAATCCCCCAAGCCTGGAATGTTCTGCTCGGCGAGATGAGCCTGGTCGGCCCCCGTCCGGAGCGACGTGTGTTCGTCGATGAATTCAGCAAAGAGATCCCGTTTTACGCGAGGCGGCTGAACGCGAAGCCGGGGATCACCGGCTGGGCGCAGATCCGCCGCGGGTACGACACGAACCTTGACGATGTCCGCGAGAAGCTCCAGTACGACCTGTTCTACCTTGAGAACATGTCGGTGTCGCTCGATATTAAGATTCTGTTGAACACGTTTTGGGTGATGATCACCGCCAGAGGGCGTTGAATCGGGAATCGTAACACTTGGGATACAAAGAAGATGCATGATATTCGCCGGATACGTGAACACACGGAGGAAGTGCGTGCTTCGCTCGCGAGGAAGGGATTCGACGCGGATGTCGAGAGTGTGCTGAAACTCGATTCGGAGTGGCGCGATTTGACAAAGGCGGCGGACGATCTGAAGGCGGATCTGAATCGTGCGAGTAAAGCGATCGGGGATGCGAAAAAGGCGGGCCGCGACGCCGCGGAGGAGATGGATGCCGCGCGCCGGATCCGGGAAGAGGCTGTCGGCATCGACGACAGGAAGCGCGATCTTCGCCAGCGGATCGACGCGCTGTTACTCGACTGGCCAAACGAGCCGGATGCGTCCGCGCCCGATGGTTCGAGTGCAGAGGCGAATGTCGTAGTGCGGCAGGAGGGCAAACCACGGAAGTTCGATTTCGAGCTGAAGGATCACCTGGAGCTCTCCGAATCGCTCCGCATTCTCGACATGTCGGTTGGGGCCAAGCTGACGGGCACGGGCTGGCCGGTTTATGTGGGGGCGGGCGCCGCACTGGAGCGCGCGCTGATCAACTACATGCTCGACGTGCAGACTCGCCAGCACGGGTATACAGAGCTGATCGTGCCCCTCGTCGTCAACCGGGCGACAGCTATCGGCACAGGTCAGCTTCCCAAGTTCGAGGACGATCTCTACCGCATCGAGAGCGAGGATTTTTTCCTGATCCCGACGGCGGAAGTTCCGGTGACGAATTTCCATGCGGATGAGATTCTGGGGCCGGATGAGTTGCCAAAGAAGTATTGTTCCTACACTCCGTGTTTCCGCCGGGAGGCCGGTTCGCACGGGCAGGAGACTCACGGACTGCGGCGGGTCCATCAATTCAACAAGGTCGAACTGGTCCAGATCGTCCGTCCCGAAGAGAGTGCGAAGGCGCAACAGGAGATTCTCTCGCACGCCGAAGCAATCCTTGAAGCACTGGCCCTCCCCTACCGGATAGTGGAGCTTTGCGCGGGAGATCTCAGTTTTGGAGCGTCGAGATGCTTTGACATCGAAATCTGGGCTCCGGGCACAAACGCTTGGCTTGAGGCCAGTAGCGTGAGCAACTTTGGTGAATTCCAGGCGAGGCGGATGAACCTGCGTTTTCGCCGTGAGCCTGGCAGCAAGCCCGAGTATCCGCACACGCTGAACGGATCGGGATTGGCGACGAGCCGGTTGATGGTGGCGTTGCTGGAGACGTTCCAGACGCCGGAGGGACGGATCCTCATTCCGAAGCCGCTGCAACCGTATCTCGGCGGTGTCGATCAGATTATCGGAGTCAAGCTTTGAATATTTTGATCATCGGTGCTGGTGAGGTCGGCGGCCACCTGGCGCGATTGTTGAGCCAGGAAAACCATGACATCACGGTGGTCGATCACGATCCGGACCGCATTCAGTATATCTCGAACACGCTGGATGTGCTTGCGATCGAGGGGCCGGGGACGAGCCCGTCCGTGCTCAAGGAGGCGGGCATCGAGAGCGCGGACATGCTGATCTCGGTGACCACCGTGGACGAAGTCAATGTGCTCACCTGCATGATCGCGAAGCAATTCGGCGTGAAAACCAAGATCGCACGGGTTCGCAACCGGGACTTTTCCACCGGGGGCAGTTTTCTCAAACCCGAAGACCTGGGGATTGACCTGATCATCCACCCGGAGCTGGAGGCGACCCGGGAAATCGTACGCCTGATTCGTTACCCGCAGGTCCAGGAAATCATCACCTTCTGCAACGACGAGATCGCAATCATCGGCTTGAAGGTGGTCGAGCGTTCGCCGATCGCCGGGAAGAAACTCCAGGAGATCGCGGAGCTGCGGAAATTCGCCTATCGCCTGGTCGCGGTCAACCGCGAAAACCGCACGATCATTCCGCGCGGCAGCGATCATATCGAGGTCGGCGACGACATCTATATCTCCTGCTATACGAAGAACCTCCAGGACGCCTTTGCGCTTGCGGGCCATCAGGATTGGGAGACCCACCGGGTGATGCTGTACGGCGCGACGCCGATCGGTCGGATGGTGGCGAAGGAGCTGGAGCAGGAAAAGAGCATTCACGTCAAGCTGATCGAACGGAACCGTGACCGGGGGCTCGCCGCAGCGGAGGGCCTGGACAACACGGACATCGTTGTCGGCGAGGCGAGCGACATCGATTTGATCTCCCGCGAGGGGATCATCGACATGGATGTTTTCGCGGCGCTGACCGACGACGACGAGGACAACATCGTCACCTCGCTGCTCGCGCGCCACCTGCGGGTTCCGAGAACGATCACGCTGATCGGCAAGACGCAATACGTGCCGATCGTGAAAACGATCGGGCTCGATGTGGCGATCAACCCCCGGCTGTTGACCTCGAACGCGATCCTGAAATTCATCCGCATCGGCCGGATCATCAGTCTGCGCCACATGGTGGGAGTCGACGCGGAGACCTACGAGTTCGAGGTCGATCCCGGGTCGGAGATCGTGGGCAAAAAACTGCGGGAGATCAACTTTCCGAAGGGTTCTATCGTGGTCGCGGTGGAACACAAAGATTTCGGAGAGATCCCGGTCGGCGACACCCCGATCTACGTCGGCGACCGTGTCGTCGTCTTCTGCATCCCAGAGTCTGTGCCGGACGTCCTGCGATTGTTCAGCTAGGACTGGTCGATGAATCCACGAACCGTTTTCCGCATCGTTGGCACCCTGCTGCTGCTGCTGGGAGCCTCGATGCTGCTCTCGGTGGGAATCGCGCTGATTTATGGTGACGGGGACGCGCTGGGGATTGCGTTTTCCGCGCTGATCGTGATGGCCACCGGGTCGTTGCTGGTGCTGTTGAAGCGCGGCAAGGTGGACCTGACTCTTCGCGATGGATTCGCCGTCGTCAGCCTCGGCTGGTTCTGCATGTCCCTGGCCGGCTCCCTTCCCTTCCTGATCACAGGCGCAATCCCGACGTTTACGGAGGCCTTTTTCGAGTCCGCCAGCGGATTTACGACGACCGGCGCCTCGATCCTGACGAACATCGAGAGCCTTCCCCACGGCATCCTGTTCTGGCGCAGCTTCACCCATTGGGTCGGGGGCATGGGAATTATCGTTTTTTCGATTGCCATTCTCCCGTTCCTCGGCATCGGCGGGATGCAGATGTTCAAGGCGGAGTCCCCGGGGCCGACCGCCGATAAACTCACCCCCCGCATCAAGAGCACGGCAGAAATCCTGTGGGGCGTGTACGTGCTCTTCACGGTCTGCGAGGTTGTGCTGCTGACGCTCGGCGGAATGCCCCTTTTCGACAGCGCCTGCCACGCGTTCGGGACGCTTGCGACGGGCGGTTTTTCTACGAAAAGCGCGTCGATCGGGTATTACGATTCGGCGTACATCCACTGGGTGATCATCGTCTTCATGTTCCTCGCGGGAGTCAGCTTCAACCTCCACTACCACGCCCTGCGAGGACAGCCGAAGCAGTACCTGCAAAGCCCCGAATTTCGATTCTTCGCGTCGATCATTATCGCGGCGGTGCTCGCGATGACCGCGCTGCGTCTCGTCGAGGGGGATCCGCTCGAGAAATCGCTGCGGGAATCAGCGTTCACCGCAGTGTCGATCACCACGACGACGGGCTATGCCACGGCAAACTTCGAGGCGTGGCACCCAGTGGCGCAGATCGCCCTCGTGCTGCTGATGATCATGGGTGGCATGGCGGGATCCACCGGGGGCGGGATGAAGGCGATTCGCATCCAGCTGCTGATGAAGCAGGCGCGGGTGGAACTCCACAAACTCGTCCACCCGCAGACGCTCTACCCTATCCGCCAGGGAGGAAGGATCATACAGGAAGAGATCGTTCTCAACGTGCTGGCGTTTGCGCTGCTCTATGCCGTGCTGCTTGCGATCGGAACGCTGATCATGTCACTGATCGATCTCGACCACGTAACGGCGTTTACCAGCGTTGTCGCATGTCTCAGCAACATCGGGCCCGGTCTCGGCGGAGTAGGCCCGACGGACAACTACGCGGCGATTCCCGGAGTCGGGAAGTGGGTGCTGAGCATGATGATGATCACCGGGCGACTGGAGATCTATACGGTGCTCGTGCTGTTCACACGGACATTCTGGAGCCGGTGAGCGGCGGTTAGCGGGATACCCGGATTCGATAATCCGGGCTACAACTGGGTCCCCCGGTTAAGCCGGGGGATGACTATAGGCGGCTAACACGGACTACTATTGCTGGAATAATTCAAGAAACAGAAGCGGAAGCCAGGGCGTTGAGATCGTATGGGGCTTCCTACTCTTCGTTTGATCTCCGGACAAATCCGTTTTCATCCTTCTGCGGCGACCATCCCGGTTGTTTGACCAGATCCTCGAGCAACTTCCGCGCTTTTTCGGTGAGCCGATCGGGCAGGTGGTAGTGGACATGGACGAGGATGTCTCCGGCGCCACCTCCCGTTATTGGCAGCCCCTTTCCCCTCACTCGCAGAATCGCATCCGGAGCGACTCCCGGTTTTAGAGTCAGCTTTACCTTCCCCTTGGGCGTGGGCACCTCGACGTCGCCCCCGGTTACAACCTCAAGCAGCGTCACCGGTAAATGGTAGACCAACTCCTCCCCGTCCTGTTCGAAATAGGCGCTGTTTTTCGAACGGAGTTCGATCAGCAGGTCGCCCGGCCGGCCCCTGTACGGACCCGCGTTCCCCTGCTTTGAGATGCGAATGACCGTTCCTTCGCGGCTGTTCGAAGGGATGTCGACAGTAATCGTGCCGGCGCTCCGGACGATGCTTCGCCCGCCGCAATTGAGACATCGTTCCTTGATGATCTGCCCGGTGCCCTGGCAGTTGGTACAGGTGACAAAAATGGTTTTCCCGTCCTTGACGCGCGGCACCTCGCCCAGTCCCTGGCAGATGGAGCACTCGTGCAGCCCGTGCCCCGGTTTGATCCCCGTGCCGCCGCAAACCTCACAGGAGATATCCCGCTTGACCTTGAGGGTGCGGCGGGTGCCCTCCGCCAGTTCGAAGGCGTCGAGCTCCAGGCTGATTTTCTGATCCTTGCCACGGGCGGGAGCGTTGGCGGCGGGCCCGTCTGTATCTCCGCCGAAACCGCTCTGAAAGACCTTTTTGAACAGTTCCGCGAAGGAAGCGGTTGATTTCTTCTTCTCCGCGGCCCTGGCGCGGGTGCGCACCGCCTCTTTCTGATGGTAGACGATCCGCTGTGCGGGATCGGTGAGGATGCGGTACGCCTCACCGACTCGTTTGAAACGCTCCTCGGCCACCCTGTCGCCCGGGTTGCGGTCGGGGTGGTATCGTTTGGCGAGTTTCCTATAAGCGTCGCGAATCTGTCCGGGAGTCGCGTCCGGCTGGACGCCCAATTCACGATAATAGGAATTGCGTTTCTGTTCGTTCACTCGCAACACCTTCGAGGTCAACCTGCGAAGGTACGCTCACATGACAGGAGCGGCAACTCCGCAAGAAAAAGGGGCCGAAACGGCCCCGAGCTGGCTGAAAAGCGGCAGCGGATCAACCCCCGCCCCGTTGACGCTGTAGTCCGGGAATGATCTGTTCGATCAGTTTCTCGGCGGTTTTGTCGACAACCTCGGGCCGGTCATAAAATTCCTCTTCGCTTCGACGACGGGCCCGTTCGACACCGGTTTCATCGGCAGCTCCCTGCACGGCCTTGGCGATGCCGCCCGCCATTTTGTCAATCACCTCGGGTTGATCGTAATAGCTTTCCTGAACGCGCCGGCGGACGTCATCGAGCTTCTTGGTCCGCTCCTGCGGGCCGTACGCCTCGCGGTGGAGCCGGGCCATTTCCTGGTACCGGGCCACTTCCGCGGAAGAAGGCGAGATTCTTGCGGTGTCCTTTCCGCGGCCGGTTTCGGCATCCTGCTCAACCGGCCGGGTTTTGTCTGTATCCTGCGCGGGCGCGCGGTCGACCGGTTTCGGACCCAGGGGACCTGCAGCGCCTGTTTTATCAATGCCGTTAACCATCTGGGCGATCCCTCCCATCGGGGTATTTTGGAACGATCAGGATTTCACCTGCCTGCGCACCTCAACCCAGGAGTCGCGCAACTCCTGCAATATTTTGATCACCGGTTCGAGGCGGTCGGCATCCTGATACGCGTTCGCCACGGTGATCTCGCGGATAAAGAACTCGTACAGCGAGCTCAGTTTTTCGGCAATGTCGCCGCCTTTTTCCGGATCCAGCGACTTCCGCAGTTCGCTGATCAACTCAAAAGAAAGGTCGACGTTTTTGACGCGATTTTCAACGTCGTTCGACTTGAGGCTGCGGATTACCTCCTTCAGCGAGCGGATCGCAGCGTCATAGGTCGAGATGACCAGCGACAGCGGATGCGCCGTTCCGAAGGTGACGTCGTCGTACTGCTTGTACGGATTCAGCACAGGCATGGCACACACCTCTTCAAGTGTACTCGGCCTTGAACACCGCCGTCAAGGGCGGTGGTATGACTCAGTCTATCATGACGACAGGGCGCTCGATGCCCAATTCGCCTGGTTCTTGGCTTGTGAAACGGCCTTTTCCATCGCAATGAACTGATTCGTCAGCATCTGTTTCTTCTGATCCAGCCGTGTCTGGTACGCGGCCATCTGGTCCTCGAGGTTCGAGATCTGCTCGGAGTAGCTGTCCTGGACCAACTTGATCAACCCGTCCACGGAATCAGTGAGTTGCTCCACCTGGTCACTGGCGACGATAGAGAGCCCGTTCCCGACGCGTATTGTGGCGCTCGCCGTGCCAGGCGATCCGGTTCCGGGACTGTTAAACCAGATTCTCAATCCTTCAACGGGTGTACCGTTCTTGCCCCGCAAAATGTTGGTGCCTTCCACGGTGGCGGCGTATCCCCCGATCGTATTCGTACCGTTTTTATCGAGCACCCCCGCCGCCGTGTAGGTTGCGAAAACGTCGTAGGTGCCGCCCTGAGTTTCGGGTCTTGACGACTGATATTCCAGGGTCGAGTTCGACGTGGACGATGTGAACGCGAAAACACTTGCGACTTCATCCGCCTTATCCGCGAGCGCATCATCGAGCTGGGAACTGTCAACGGTGAGCAGTCCGCCGGCGCCGATGTCGACCCCGATTGAACCGAGCGTGGTGTAGGCGGAGTCCGCCGGCAGATCCGCGATCTCCGACGTGACCGCGGAGATCAGCTGATCGCGCACGAGCCGTGCCTGGCTGTCGTCCATCAGGACACCACGAATCTCGTTTTCCGAATCATAGGAGGAAAAGTCATTGATCGTCTGGACGACGTCGTTGTACGCGTCCACCCACCCCTGAATTTTCGATTTGATTGCATCGGAATCGTTTGCGATTGTGATCGTTGTGCCGGAGGCATCGACGGCCTTGAGATTGAGTGTCACCCCGGAGATCACGTCGTCAATGGTATTCGTCGTGCGCGTGATCCAGGAGGCCGGAGGATACCCGTCGACACGGATTTGCGCTTCCTGGGGCGCCTGCGTCTGGGTCCAGTTTGCCGTATCGAAGTCGGCCGCGGTCGCTCCGATCGTTGTTCCGGCATCGTTGATCGAGAGCACCGAAGCCGCGGACGGATCATCGGCAGCGAGCACAAGGTGCACGGGATCACTGCTTCCGCCATCATCAATAAACGACGCAGTCACTCCCGGGTTATCCGTATCTTCGTTGATTGCAGCGACGAGGTCCGCGATTGTCGATCCATTCGACAGCGTGATTGTATAGTCCGTCCCGTCAAACGTGTAAACGAAGTCGTTGCCGGCGGTCGTCAGCGAGGTGGAATAAGCGTCCGCCCAACCGGCGCTGTGCACCAGGACTTCGTTTTTGGCGAGCTGATTGACAACAACGGTGTGCGTGGCTTCCACCGCACTCGCCTTGGCGCTGACAGTAATCGCATCCGTATTCGAGCTGGTTGCCTGTTTGAGCAGGACCTCATTGAGTTTGTCCATGTCGTCAGACGTGGATTTCAACGTCTGCAGCTTGGTTTGGATGCTGGACCAGGCTGTCTTTTTGCTTTCGAAAGCGGATTTTCGGTCGTCGAGTATCTGCACTTTCTGATACTCGATCTGCATCAGGGCATCGACAGTAGCCTGCCAGTCAATGCCGGACGAGATTCCGCTAACTGTAGTTGGTGAAGCCATGACTCCTCCGCCGGATGCACGTGGCATGACGGGGTCAGCGACCTGCAACGATCGGGATGGCCTCACAGAAAACACCCATGGAGGCGCAACTCACCCTGAACCTGCGCCTTCCATGGGTGTCGTTTTTTTCGACTCGCCCCGCCTGATCACCGGATCAGGATCGAGACGTTCGGCCGGGAGCGGTTACCCGACCAAACCCGCAACGATTTGCGGCACCATGTTCGCCTGGGAAAGCATCGAGATGCCAGTCTGCATCAGCAACTGGGATCGCACGAAAGCACTCATCTCTTCGGCGATATCCGCGTCACGGATGGTCGACTCGGACGAAGACGCATTTTCCTTGGCGACTTGCAGGTTCGTGATCGTGTTCTGCAGACGAGAAACCTGCGAACCGATGCGTGTCCGCTCAGTATCCTTGGTGTTGATTGCCGCATCCAGCGAAGCGATCGAGTTCTGGGCGCTGACAGTGTTCAACAGATTCAGGCCAGTCAACCCGAGCGCGCTGGCGCTCATGTCGTTCAACGTGACGTAGTAGTAATCCTGCCCACTCACGTTGTACGTGCCGATGTGGAACTTGATTCCAGCCGTGGAATAGTCCCCACTCAGCAGGTAAAGACCGTTGTAATTGGTTGTGTGCGCGATACGCGTGATCTCTGAAGCGAGCTGCTGGAATTCCTCGTCCAGCGAAGCCCGATCCTGGGATGCCAGGGCGCCGTTGGACGCCTGGATCGCCAGCGCGCGCATACGCGTCAGTGTGTTGTCAATGGTCTGCAACGACCCTTCTGCAGTCGCCAGCAGGTTGACGTCGTAATTTGCGTTCCGTTCCGCTTCGACCATTGAGGCGATTTGGGCACGGAATCTCTCGCTCACCGCCAACCCCGCGGGGTCGTCCCAGGAATAGTTGATCCGCAAACCCGAGGAGAGCCGCGTGAGAGTGCGGTCCAAATCTGTCTGGGTTCGGTAGATATTCCTTTGGGCGGTGAGTGCGAGGATGTTGTGGTTGATGCGAGTACTCATGCTGCACCTCCTTGCACTATGTCCCGAAGAGGAAACCCTTGCTAGTCCCTCTATCGGCAGGCCAGGAGTAAACCTTGAGCAAGACTTTCAGGTTCGTTTCAACAAAACCCGAACGTTAAAAGCACGCAGCAACCAAGACATTGGTTGATTCTCGCAAGTCCGTCTGCAGCTTGTGAAAGAACAGGTACTTACCCTCTCATGTCTACCCTTTTTCCCCCCGTTCTGCCATCTCGCAGGAGATCGCGAAGGCCGGAGATCGCCCGTTCGCCACGCCGCAGGGAATGAAACTCGTTCAAGAGCCGTTCCCTGTTGGCGTTCAGATACTTTAAGACTTTGTTATCCAAAGATATAACGCGTTTCAACAGCCGTTTTTCGCTTCCTGAAAGGCTTGGCGGAGTGCTCCCCACCCTGCTGTCGTCGAACAGCGGCAGCGGCTGATCGGGAGGGAAACCCCAAAACACCGCGAGCAGCTTCCCGCGTCGATCGAGCAGCGGATCCAGCGCTGAACGGTGATCGATCCTCGCCGCCGCCACGGTATCTTCCGTGACGGAAAGCAATTCCCTCAGAATCTGCTCGTTGTCCTGTGGGGCGTCGCGCAGCATCAGGCCGCCTTTCCGATCAGCCGGAGCTGTTCTCGGGCGTCCTGCCAATCGTCCAACAGAGGTTTAAGTTCGTACTCGATCAGATCGGCGATCAGAATCGCATCCCGATTGATCTGCGCCTCGATCAACTCCTGGAGGACGCGGGCGATGTTTTCGGTGACCGCATTCATGTTGCCGGATCCCGCTTTCACCTTGGCGCTGTCGACCTGCAGCAGGTTGGCGACGGAAACCGTTGTGCGCAGCAGGATCTGCAATCCATCCAGGCAGCGGGCGAACATCTCGTTGGATTTCTGGTTGTTACCCATCCGGAATTCGTCCGCGGTGCGGTTCAACTCCAACTCGAGCGCACCGTGGAAATCCCGGATCCCGTCCAGAGTTTCGAGCGCCAGTTCGCTGGCCAGGCCCGTCGTGATCTCGACCTTTTCGCCGCCGCTCCTGCTCTGCAGATGGGCCTCCGCCTGACCGGTGATGTCCTGGCCGTCGACGACCACCTTGATGATCCGCCGTTTCGCGTCCAGATCCTTGGACACGGACCCGACGACGTCGCCGATCGTCTTCTGCCCCTCCGCAGGCAGCTCGACCGGTTTGCCATCCACAATCACATTCATCGTACCGCTCCTCCCGCTGTAGACACAGAAGCGTGAACTCCGTGCAGGCGAGCCCGTTCAAGCAGCATTCGCATTCTGTGCGTGTATGTGTGTTCGTTGAGTATCCGCTGACGTGCCCGGATCGACCGCCGCTGCGCATCCTGAGGGTTTTTGCGCACCCAACGAATGCTCTCGGCGATTTCACCAGGTTCCGTATAAACAATACATTCCGTCTCATGATCGAAGAGTTCGCCGAGCGCCTCCTGGGCATCGGTGACAAGCACCCCGCCGGCCGCGGGAACGTCAAACACCCGCTGGTTGACGGCGGTGGGCATCTGGTAGCTGGTGGCGTTCAGCTGCAACGAATTGCGATAGGCCTCGACCAAGCCCCTGGGGTATTCCACCGGGGGGTTGAGCGCCGCCCGGGGTGCGATTTCGCCCCACCCCTGATCCCCGTGAAGCTGCAGTCCCAGCGGTGCAGTTTCGCTGGCAAGATCGCGGCGCAACTGGCGCGTTGCGGTCAGGGCAATCGCCGACGCCGCGTTCAATTTCCTGCGTTTGTCCCAGTCGTCAAGCTCAACGCCTTCCGCCGAAGCCGCCGCCGCGAGCACCGCCTCCGGTTCAAGGCGCCCCGCCCGCTGCAAGGCAACCGCTCTCTGGAGCAGGGGATCGCCGTCGTACAGGGAGGCTTTTTCCTGCCATTCGCGGCTCGGCAAAACCATCGAATTCGCCACCCAGTGAGGCGTACCGGGGTCAAACTGGCCTGTCTTGGGCGAAAAACGTTTTTCGTCGGTCGCCAGCGGCAGATAGACCACGTTTTCGAATCCGTAGGACCGGATCTCCTCGATCGTCGACTGCTCCCAGGTGGCGATCAGGGCGTTCTCCGCGGGACCGATGGCGTGATCGAGCAGGATGAACGCGGGCCGGTCAACGTACCAGGAGATGTAGGGCAGTTCGATGCGATCCAGCAGATGCGCGAGTTCGCCGAACTGATCGAATCCGAGGTGATTGACGGTGACGAGCAGATCCGCGTCGCGGCTGAGCAGCAACAGCCGCTCGATGACGTCCTCCCTGCCGGCGAACGGCAACGGGTGGACGCGGTGGCCGAGTCGTGTCAACGCCGTCGCGATCTCCTGCTGCAAATAGTAGCCGCTGGTCGGGAGCACGATGTTCAGCCGCTCGCCGCGCATTCGCGGCCGTCGGAAGCTGTCGTAGCTGTCGTGAGCTGTTCCCGTCTTCGTAATTACGCGGTCGCGGCCCCGTCCGTGTGAACCGTTCGACGGGACAGACCGCGCCACGTCAGCGAGGAGGCTCAGCAGGGACTGAACAAGGGTTTCAAGCCGTTCGTGCAACTCGAGAGTACGCCGGGACTGTGCCTCAAGACCGTCTTCCGGCAGGTTTTCGAGATCGAAGCGGAACAGCGCCAACACGGGCGCCCAGAGCGTGCTGTGCAGGAACGACTGGAGAATGCTTTCGTCGAGCTGCGCCAGTTCCTGCCCGTAATCAGCCAGCTTTTCCACGGCCCCGGGTTCGTCCGGGGAAATTCGCACGATGCGTTCA
>Ga0315555_1000915_pt1 | contig 21401 bp, 22 predicted proteins | sample SalMarSW160380MG_FD_202113 | JGI IMG/M metagenome (GOLD analysis project Ga0315555, IMG submission 202113) | Salt marsh sediment microbial communities from the Plum Island Ecosystem LTER, Massachusetts, United States - Salt Marsh Sediment SW1603-80 ... | reverse complement strand
AGAAGATGATTGTGAGGATTAGCTTCCAGTCCCATCTTCTGCACCACACGTGACGACATGGGAAAGGCGGAAATGCCGCAAGCGCCAATCATAGGATTGATCTTTCGCCCCGAAAGGACACACATTAGCTTGCCCAGTAGAACACCTGCCACAGTATCCAGACTGAAAGCTACTATTCCCAGTAGAAACACCAATATGGTCTCGGGTCTGAGAAATTCAGTTCCGGACATCATTCCTCCTACGGTGATGCCGAGAAGAATGGTTACGATGTTAGCCAGTTCATTTTGAGCTGCCAGCGAAAGCCTTTCCACCACTCCGGATTCCCGCAGCAGATTACCAAACATGAGACAGCCGATAAGTGGAGTGGCTTTCGGGGCAAGCAAGCCTACCACCAGTATAGTAATTATGGGAAAGAGTATCTTTGTCCTCTGAGAAACTGTTCCCGGAACCGAAGGCATTTTTAAAGCCCTTTCTTCTTTACTGCACATCGCCTTTATTATAGGTGGCTGGATAATAGGCACCATAGCCATATATGAATAAGCAGCCACAACAATGGCGGCAGCATACTTGGATTGCAGGATAGTCGCAACGTAAATCGAGGTAGGACCATCGGCGGAGCCAATTATGCCGATGGAAGCTGCATCTTGTAAGCTGAAATCCAGGACATGGAGCCACCCATCACCCAACAAATAAGCCAGAAAGAAAGTCCCGAAAATGCCGAATTGAGCGGCGGCGCCAAGAAGAATGGTATATGGCCTTTGTAGAAAAGGCTCGAAGTCAATCATGGCTCCTATGGCAATAAAGATGAGCAGGGGAAATATCTCGGTATAAATGCCAGCTTCTCTTAGTACGGCTAAAAACCCACCTGCCTCCGCTGCCCCACCCAGTGGTATGTTAGCTAATATACATCCAAAACCAATGGGAAGAAGTAGAACCGGCTCCACCTTTTTGGCAATTCCCAACCACACAAGGACGCCGCCGATAACCAACATTGCCACGGCTTGCCAACTCAGGTTGAGAAAGCCGAGGAATTCGCCTGTAGCAATGTCCATCGTTTATCCTTTTTTTTCTTCTTTCTTTCTGGGTTTAACCAGTTTACCCAGGAGAACCATGACTAAAAGTAAAATCCCCAGGACAGCGAAAATGATCGCCATTCCTAACAGGACTATCCATAAGGCATTAAGCATTCTGATTCTTCCTTGCCTGGCAAGGTTGTTATAATACAATAACGCAGTGGTGGATGTCAAAGCATCAGCAGGAACGGACGTTGAATAAAGTGTCGTCCTGTGTTACCATCTTACATTGTTTTTGTACTATCGGCCCCTGTAGCTCAGAGGATAGAGCACTGGCCTCCGGAGCCAGGTGCAAGGGTTCGAGTCCCTTCAGGGGCAGTTTCCTGGAATAGATAAACCCACAAAAAAACCAAAACCCTTGACAGCGGAGGGATAATTTAATATAGTTTAGGTTTTCTGACAACCTAAACTGTTGCAGTTGCTATTGATAAACAGGTCTTTTTTATGGCTGAGCTTCTTGAGATAAGATGGCATGGCAGAGGAGGGCTGGGGGCGGTAACTTCGGCGGAGTTAGTTGCTCGTGCTGCTATAAGCGAAGGAAAATATGCTCAGTCATTCCCTAGCTTTGGACCCGAAAGGAGGGGGGCACCAGTTCTTGCTTTCCTCAGGGTAAGCGATGAACCTATCAAGAGCAGGACGGTTATCTACAAACCTGATGTAGTGGCCGTGCTCGATCCAGGGTTGTTGCGAGCAGTTGACGTGACCTCGGGACTTAAGGAGAATGGCAAAATCATAATTAATTCAAGGAAATCGCCTGCAGAACTGAAGTCTGAATTTGGATTCAAGTGGCCTGTATTTGCGGTTAATGCCACAAAGATTGCCAGAGAAACGATAGGCTTGCCTATAACCAATACTGCGCTGATTGGGGCTCTACTGAAGGTTACCGAAATTGTGAAAATGGACTCCCTGGTGACACAGTTGCAGGAGCGCTTTGGGCCCCGCGCCAAGGGGAATATCGAAGCCATGAATAGGGCTTACAACGAAATAGTGGCAAAGGAGTAAGCAATGGCAGAAGAGTTAACCTGGAAAGACCTGGAAGTTGGCAATATCATAACAGAAGCCGGGAATGCCAGCTTTCGGAAGACTGGTGATTGGAGAACTGAAAGGCCCATACTGGATAAAGAAAAGTGCATTAAATGTGCCTTGTGCTGGATGTATTGCCCTGATGCCGCCATAAAGCCCTCTGAAGAAGGATACTATGAAGCTGACCTTCATTACTGTAAGGGTTGTGGTATCTGCGCCAGTATATGCCCTGCGGAAGCTATAAAGATGATAGAGGAGGAGGAAAAATGAGCAGAAGAACCGCCTTAGAGGCTTCCCATGCTGTGGCTGAAGCAGTCAGAATGGCCGATGTCGATGTCATTGCCGCCTATCCCATAACGCCCCAGACACATATTCCCGAGCGGCTTGCCGAAATGGTAGCCGATGGCGAGTTAACCGCTGCTTATATTCCGGTGGAGTCGGAGCACTCGGCCCTGAGCACATGCCTGGGATCTGTCGCAGTCGGTGCCAGAACTTTCACAGCCACTGCTGGCCAAGGACTGGAGCTCATGCATGAGGTGGTATATGTTGCTTCTTCCATGAGATATCCTGTGGTCATGGCAGTGTGCAACAGAGCTCTTTCTGCCCCACTGAGTGTTTGGGGAGACCACTCCGATGCCATGGCTGTCAGGGATACGAGCTGGATACAGGTATTTTGCCAGAACGGGCAGGAGGCATTCGACCTGACTTTATGGGCCTTTCGGGTTGGAGAGGATTCTAAGGTCTTATTTCCAGTTATGGTCCACCTTGATGGGTTCACTTTATCACACGTGACAGAGCCGGTAATTTTACCGGAGCAAAGCGAGGTGGATAGATTCCTTCCTATATTTCAATACCCCTTTGCCTTAAACCCTGATAAGCCCATGACCCACGGAGCCTTCGGACCGCCTGAAATATACTCCGAGACAAAGTTAGCCCAAGAAGTGGCATTCAGGAACTCCAAGGAGGTAATACTCCGGGGGTGGAAGGAATTTGGAGACATCTTTGGTCGTTATTATCACCCTGTAGAGGAATACAAAACGGGAAACGCCGAAACGTTACTTTTGACCATGGGCGCTTACACCGAGACGGCAAAGATTGTAATAGATGAAAGGAGAGACAAAGGTGAGGCCATAGGACTTATAAGCTTGCGCCTCTGGAGGCCTTTTCCATTTGAAGAATTTCGCCGAACAGTGAAAGGCGCCAAATTACTCATTGCTTTCGACAGGTGTGTTTCTTTCGGCATGGGAGGCCCGGTCTTTTCCGAAATCAGGTCTGCCTTATATGATGAAGAGCCAAGGCCGAAGGTAGTCAGCATCATAGGAGGTTTGGGTGGCAGAGATATGTCCGAAGAGGATTTTGATTATGTCATTGACAGAGGTAAGGAAATCGCGAAAAAGGGGCCAGACAGAATGCTTGAGACAGTAGGCATAAGATGATGACTGAAAGCTGTCGGTAAGGGATAAGAAATGGCAACGAAAACTGTAAAACTTGGGGAAGAGCTGGTAACTACCAAGGAGTTCCTTGCCGAAGGACATAGTTTTTGTATCGGCTGTGGGGAAGCTTTAGCAATCAGGCTTGCTATGAAAGCCCTGGGAGAGAATGTGATATTGGCTATGGCTACAGGATGTGACGAAGTAACCACCACGCCGCTTCCTTATACCTCCTGGCGAGTTCCCTGGATGCATACGCTTTTCGAAAATACTTCCGCTGAAATCTCGGGGGTAGAAGCAGGTCTAAAGATTTTGGTGAAAAAGGGCAAGACGCCCGAAAGGGATATTATATGCGTTGCTATGGGCGGGGACGGCGCCACCAGCGATATAGGACTCCAGTCTATATCTGGTGCGTTCGAAAGAGGCCATGACTTCATATATATTTGTCTTGATAATGAGGCCTACATGAACACAGGAATCCAAAGGTCAAGTGCCACTCCCTACGGAGCTTCGACTACCACGGCTCCAGCAGGAAAATTCAGCATGGGACAGGTCACCCGAAAGAAAAATATGGCAGCTATTGCTGCTGCTCACAATATACCTTATGTAGCAACAGCTTGTCCCAGCTACCACCTTGATTTAATGAAAAAGGTCAGGAAAGGGGCGGAGATCAAAGGCCCAGCCTATGTACACATCTTCTCACCTTGCCCTACAGGCTGGAGATACAAGAGCGATTTAGCTATTACAATAGGGCAACTCGCCGTGCAGACAGGTATCTTCCCTCTTTACGAAATAGAGTATGGACGCTACAGACTGAATGCTGACCCACCTGAACTGAAGCCCATTGAGGAATACCTGAAGCTACAAGGACGATACCGACATTTGACGGGTGAACAGATTCAAGAAATCCAACAGATGGTAAACGAAGATTATGCCAAGCTCAAGGAAAAGGTAGCAGCCTTTCCCTTGTGAATTAAGGTACAAAAACGATGAGTTTAAGAACAAAGAGCCCAAAAGTGACCAAGGTTTCCACAACAGTAAGTAGAGTTATACGTAAATACCAAAGGGATAAAGATATGCTAATTCAAATACTTTTGGATTTACAAAGCATGTTTGGATGGCTATCACGGGAAGCATTAACAGAGGTAAGCAAGCAATTAGAAATACCTATTACCCAGGTTTATCAAATCGCAAGTTACTACAAGGCTTTTAGCCTTATGCCCAGAGGGCGTCATATTGTCAAGGTATGCATGGGTACAGCATGTCAGGTGCGTGGCTCGCCACAGCTTCTGAATATAATCTCGGCTATGCTTAATATGAAGCCGCATGAGACTTCAAAGGATATGCGTTTTACTTTGGAAACTGTCAACTGTCTTGGCTGTTGCGCTATGGGTCCTGTGGTTGTAGTTGATGAGGCGTATCATACAAAGCCTTCGCCTTCAGACCTCAGGAAATTATTTGAATCGGCTAAATAAAAGGATAATATGGCTATTAAAAGAATTTCCTCTCCACAAGAGCTGGATAAATTGAGAAGAGGGATTTTGTCGAAAAGAGATCCCGATAAGCTTATTGTCAGCATATGCACAATGTCAGTCTGCGGGCAAAGTCGAGGAAGTGTGGATGTTTATGAGAGATTTAAGAAGGAGATAAGGCATGCTAGTTTAGAGGATAAGGTGGATATTCGGGAGACCGGATGTCAAGGCTTTTGTGAGAGAGAGCCAGTCGTTATCATTTTCCCCGAAGGAATTTATTATGTGAACGTCAAGCCTGACGACGTCCCCGAGATAATTTCTACAACACTAATCAAAAGGAAACTCGTAGACCGACTTCTCTATACAGATCCTGCCACGGGTAAAAAAGGAGCGAAGGAATCTGACATTTCCTTCTATAAAAATCAAATGCGCAACGTATTTGGTAACAACAGGTACATAAATCCCAGATACATAGATGACTACATAGCAATGGATGGATATAGCGCATTATCCCTGGCTTTGCTCCAAATGGCTCCGGCGCAAGTTTTGGAGGAGATAAAGAAATCTAATCTGCGAGGCCGGGGGGGAGGAGGATTTCCCACCGGAATAAAGTGGGAGACGACGAGAAATGCCCCCGGGGAACCCAAATATGTAATTGTTAATTGCGATGAAGGAGACCCTGGGGCATATATGGATAGGTCCTTAATGGAAGGAAACCCGCATGCCGTATTGGAAGGGCTTACTATTGGTGCCTATGCCATAGGGTCACACGAAGGTTTTATTTACGTTCGGCAGGAATATCCCATAGCCTATGAAAACAGCATTCAGGCTATAAAGCAAGCCGAGGAGTATGGATTTTTAGGGGAAAATATCCTCGGCTCTGGGTTTGACTTTAAAGTCAAGGTTCACCTCGGAGCAGGAGCATTCGTCTCCGGGGAGTCAACAGCCCTTATGAGTGCCATAGAGGGGAAAGTGGGTGAACCGAAGTTGAAATATATCCATACCGCTGTGAGCGGGATAAAGGAAAGACCATCATGCTTAAACAACGTAGAGACATGGGCAAATGTCCCCCTTATTATAAATAAAGGGGCAAAGTGGTTTAATTCCATTGGCACAGACGGGAGCAAGGGGACCAAAATCTTTTCCCTTGTAGGTAAAGTGAATAATACTGGACTTGTGGAAGTGCCCATGGGCATGACCTTGAGGCAGCTAATCTACGACATTGGTGGAGGGACACCGAATGGTAAGAAGTTTAAAGCGGTTCAGACTGGTGGTCCTTCAGGAGGGGTAATTCCCGAGCAGTATTTAGACACGCCAATTGATTTTGATGAACTCACTAAACTTGGGTCTATGATGGGCTCCGGGGGAACGGTGGTCATGGATGAGGATACCTGTATGGTGGACACAGCGAGGTATTTCATCAGCTTCTGCTGTGAAGAATCCTGCGGGAAGTGTATACCCTGTCGTGAAGGATTAAGAACGCTTCGGGAGATTTTGACTGATATTTGCGAAGGAAAAGGACAAGAAGGAGATATAGAGGCGATCAAAGATATAGCTGAAGTGATGCAGGATGCTGCCCTGTGTGCTCTGGGCACTACCGCTGCCAACCCTGCCCTTACCACTTTGAAATACTTCAGGAATGAATATGAGGCTCATATAAAAGAGAAGCGCTGCCCGGCAAAAGTTTGTAAAGCTCTCACTTCTTACTATATTGACCCTGATAAATGTACTGCTTGTATGATTTGCTTCAAGAATTGCCCCACCGAAGCAATCCACGGTAGCAAAGGCATAGTCCACTGGATTGAGCAAGAAAAATGTATTAAATGTAACACCTGTTTTGAGGTTTGCCCGCCTCGTTTTAGCGCCGTAAGGAGAATTTCGGGAGAGCCTCTGCCTCCACCCCCAACCCCAGGGACCAAAGCTATCCGTGAGAAGAAGAGGTAAATAGTAATGACAATAACTCTGCAAATAGACGGTAAAGAAGTCAAAGCCGAGGAAGGGATGACCATATTGGAGGCAGCGCAAGAGGCAGGCATAGAGATACCGACACTTTGTTATCTCGAGAAATTGAAGCCTTACGGTGCCTGTCGAATTTGCAGCGTGGAGGTAGAAAGAAAGGGAAGAGTTCGAATAGTGGCTTCTTGCGGCTATCCCGTGGAACAAGGATTAGTAGTAAGGACACGTTCTCCCAGGATAGATAGGATCCGAAAGGTTATCATTGAACTAGTTGCGCCAACGACAATGGTCGATAGAGAGGTCGTTGGGGAGATAAATAAACTGGCTAAAGAATATAATGCTAATATCCACAGATTTGAATCTCGCTTCAGAGCGAAGCCAACGAGATGTATTCTTTGTGGACAATGTGTACGCTACTGTGATGAGGTTGTCGGGGAACATGCTATAGGCTTTGTCGGAAGGGGAATAGAGCGTCGGGCGGCGTTTTTCCCGGAAAAAGCCAAGGCTTGCCTCACATGCCAGGCTTGTTTTGACTTATGTCCCACAGGCAAGATTCCCTCCGAAACTGATTTTGTGGTTTTCGATGGTTTTTCCGTTGACGACTACCTTGCCGGAAAACTTTAGTATCCAGATATTTTCAAGGACTCGGCATCTTCGCCAAATAGCAATGCGCAGCCCACGGATAGCCAACAAGCTAATTGCGTCGAATGTCTCTTTCGCATTATAATTCTTAACACTTCGGGGTGTAGCGCAGCGGCTAGCGCGCATGGTTTGGGACCATGAGGTCGGAGGTTCAAATCCTCTCACCCCGACCATAATAAAACCCTTTCCACTCTTTAGAAGCCCAGAAGGAAATTTGACAGGAACAATACATTACATTATAATTGTTAGACTCGTCTAACAATTATAGGAGTATGCAATGGTAAAACAAGAGGCGCAAAGAGAGCAGACCGCCAGTATGGAAGACTATCTTGAGGCAGTAGCTATGCTTCGAGGAAAGGGGAAAGTAGTGAGGGTAAGTCAGATAAGCCGAAAACTGAAAGTCAAAATGCCCAGCGTTACCTCTGCCTTGAAGAAACTCTCGGAACAGGGGCTCGTGGAGCATGAAAAATATGGTCACATAAAGCTTACTCTTCAAGGTAACAAGGTTGCTGGAGAGGTGCTCAGCCGTCACAAAGCATTGACCCGCTTCCTTACCGAAGCATTGGGTATTGACAAGGAAACAGCTGAAGAGGATGCCTGCAAGATTGAGCATGTCATCAGCCCCTTGAGTATGGAGAGACTGGCAAAGTTTGTGGAGTTTCTAGGAGCCTGTCCGTTGGGAAGGGCTAATTTTCCCAGCAGGTATGAATATTATTTAGAGCATGGAGAGCTCCCTCAAGAGTGCTCGAACAGAGGTGTGAAGAAAAGGAAATAAAAAACTGCAAATTTTTTTGAACTTGCAAGTTAGGCATGACTAACTTGTTAAAGATAGGAGATAAGCTATGACCAAGTATCAAGAGGGACAATTGACCCTGGCTAAGATGAAGACCGGGCAGACAGGCACTGTGGTTGGAGTTCTGGGAGGACATGGCTTAATTCAGCGTCTGGATGCTTTGGGTATCAGGCCAGGAAAGAAAATAACCAAGCTTAGTTCCACGCTATTTCGCGGCCCGGTCATGCTCAGGGTGAATAATAGCCGGGTGGCTGTTGGCTTTGGCATGGCCAGGAAAATAATAGTCGAAGCAGATAAATATCTGCCACGGGCTTCTTAAGATGATGCATATCCTGCTTATGGGTAATCCCAATGTGGGCAAAAGCGCCCTTTTTTCCCGACTGACCGGTACACGCATTATCGCTTCCAACTATCCCGGCACCACAGTGGGGTTCACCAAAGGTTATCTAAATCTGGGGGAGGAGCGGGCTGAGCTTATCGATGTCCCCGGCAACTATACTCTTGAACCAGGTTCTAAGGCGGAAGAAGTTGCTGTGGAGATGCTCAAAGAAGGAGACCTGGTCATAAACGTCGTCGACGCCACCAATTTGGAGAGAAATCTCAACCTGACCTTGCAGTTGCTGGAAAGGCAGACTCCAGTAATAGTTGCCCTCAACATGTGGGATGATACTAAGCATCGAGGTATAAATGTTGATGTTGCCAAGCTGGAGGAACTTCTTGGAGTGCCAGTTGTACCCACGGTAGGCGTTACCGGACAGGGAGTAAAGGAATTAGTCAGGCGTCTTCCCGAGGCAAAGGTAGCTGAAAACGCCCGTACTTATTCTAATAGCGATGAGCGGTGGGCGAGAGTGGGCGACATCGTGAGCCAAGTGCAATCGTTGAGCCATCGCCACCATCGCTGGTATGAGAACTTGGAAGATGCCAGTAGTCATCGGGTATGGGGGATAGTTATCGCCCTGCTGGTCCTTTTTGCCACCTTCTGGTTCGTCCGATTCGTGGGCGAGGGAATAATTGGCTATGTAGCTGACCCTCTCTTCGAAGGGCTGTGGACACCAGTGCTAGCTAAACTGAGCATTGCTTTAGGGGCAGGGGGGTTCTGGCACGACATCTTGATAGGTAACCTTATTGGGGGAGAAATTGTCTATCTTCAGTCCTTCGGTTTGCTTAGCACCGGACTTTACATTCCCCTCGCCGTGGTGCTGCCATATATCGTCTCCTTTTACTTGGCATTAGGAATACTGGAAGATGTTGGTTACCTGCCCCGCCTGGCGGTATTGATGGACACAATAATGCACCGCTTGGGACTACACGGTTATGCCATCATCCCTACTATTCTGGGCTTTGGATGTAATGTGCCTGGCATTATGGCAACTCGTATTTTGGAGAGCCGTAAACAAAGATTTATTGCGGCGACTTTGATTTCCATTGCCGTTCCCTGTGCTGCCTTGCAGGCCATGGTAATCGGACTAGTGGGACAGCAAGGGCTGGGATACGTAGCTATGGTTTACGGGAGTCTATTTATATCCTGGGTTATCATAGGGCTAATCCTTAATCGCGCTGTCAAAGGATTCAACCCGGAACTTCTGGTGGAGATTCCCCCCTATCGCTTGCCGTCGTTGCGGGTCATTGGCGAAAAACTCTGGCTACGGGTCTCTGGCTTTATTAAAGAAGCTTTGCCCATAGTCCTCGGCACAGTGTTAGTGGTAAACATCCTGTACACTTTAGGAGTTTTCAATGCCATTGCTGATATTACCGCCCCAGTATTGACCGGGCTGTGGGGGTTGCCCAAAGAGACAATTACAGCCCTGGTCATTGGCTTTCTGCGTAAGGACGTGGCCATGGGCATGCTAGCTCCCTTGGCCCTAACTGCTAAGCAACTGGTTATCAGCAGCACGGTTCTGGCTATGTTTTTTCCTTGTGTAGCTACCTTTGTGATATTGGCTCGGGAGCTTGGGGTACGAGACTTGCTTAAAGCTGTTGGAATAATGATAGCAGCAGCACTAATAATGGGTAGCTTGCAGAGGCTGATCCTGTAGTGTTGGATTCTTAAAGGCTACTCTATGTCGTAGCCTGATTTTTTGCCCCTGTAAATACCATGTGAGCTTGCCCAATTACATAGTGTATTGTATTATAGGTTAACACCTAATTGATTGCCACGGATAGTTTAGTGCAGACATTCAACTTAGCGGCAAAGGAAAAACAGCCAAGCCGGAGATGGTACAGAGGTCGGAGATGGAGATAATCCCAGCCGTTGACATCAGGGGCGGCAGGTGCGTCAGACTATATCAGGGTGATTATAACCAAGAAACGGTTTTCGATGAAGATCCGGTGACAGCAGCCTTGAGCTGGTATTCCCAGGGGGCAAGGTGGCTCCATATTGTCGATTTAGATGGGGCGGTCGCCGGTGAGCCCCAAAATATGGAAGTGGTCGAGGAGATAATAAAAGAGAGTGGTCTGTTAATAGAATTAGGCGGCGGTATCAGGCAAGAAGAAGTGGCAGAAAAGCTGTTGCGCCAGGGGGTAAGCAGAATAATTTTGGGAACTGCGGCGATAGAGAACAGGGAACTGGTAAACAAACTATGCCAGCAATTTGGCGAGGCTATCGCAGTTAGCCTTGACGCCCGAGATGGCAAGATAGCCACTCACGGCTGGCAGAAAGACACGGTCATTGAGGTTCTCCAGTTAAGCCGAGAGATGATTGATGCCGGAGTGAGGCGCTTCATTTATACTGATATAAAAAGGGATGGCACCCTCACCGAGCCTAACTTTGACATGATGAATAGATTACTTGCCGAGTTAAGCGTCCCCGTCATTGCAGCCGGGGGGATTTCCAAGCTAGAGCATTTACGAAGACTTAAGGAGCTCAGCGTGGAAGGAGCCATTATAGGTAAAGCTCTTTATACCGGGGACATTGATTTGGGGGAAGCTATAATCAATTTCGGAACCTAGGAGGCAAATGTTAAAGTTCGATGACAAAGGCTTGATTCCAGCTATTGTCCAGGATGCCAGGAATGGTGAAGTCCTGATGCTGGGCTACATGAACAAAGAATCGCTAAAGCGCACGTTAGAGAGCGGAGATGTCTGGTTCTATAGCCGCAGTCGACAGGAACTGTGGCACAAGGGAGAAACCTCAAGCAATTTCTTGAGGTTGAAGTCCATCATCAAGGACTGCGATAGCGATACCCTGCTTATAAAGGCTGAGCCTACGGGGCCAGTATGTCACACAGGCAACCGGACTTGCTTCTTCCAGCAATTGGAGAGCGAAGACACGGTATAAACATTACAGCCTCTTCATCCCTTTATTAATGTACTGCCGCTAGAATCAGCAGCCTTGTCAATCTCGATGACCTCATTTAGCGCCGATATAGCAGCCTCTAGTTGGCTATCGTCAGGTTCCTTGGTGGTTATAGCTTGCAACAACAACCCTGGAGCCAGAAGAACTCGGACTATCTTGTTATCGATGTGGGCTGCACCGAATTTCATAATTTCATAGCTAATAGCAGCAATAACCGGGATGAGGGCTATGCGGGACAGTATGCGTATCCATAGGGTTGGCTGACCAACCAAGGCGAAGACAAAGATAGCTACGATTAGAACTATAAATAAAAAGGCGGTGCCGCAGCGAGCATGAGCAGTAGAATAATTCCTAACCGACTCCACTTCCAAAGGGACTCCTGCCTCATAGGCATTCACTACTTTATGCTCGGCTCCGTGGTAAGCAAAAACTCTCTTAATATCAGGTATTAAACTTATCACCTTGAGATAAGCGATGAAAATGCCAATACGGATAAGTCCTTCAAAGATATTGCTTAATAAGGCAGAACCGATGTGAGGGTCAATAAGGTAGCGGGTGGTGAAGAGAGGAACCATAATGAAGAGAGCTACACCTAAAGCAAGGCTCACGGCTATGGTTCCCCCTAAAATAGCTGTAGGTATTTTCTCTCCTACTTCCTCTGCTGCGGCAACTTGAGCAGAATGAAGTAATGACTGCGTGCCCAAAACCAGGGTTTCAACGAGCACGATGATTCCTCTTATAAAAGGCATTTCTCTGAGGCGCCCTTTGTATATGCTGGCCAGGGGCTGCCGCACTGTGTTTAATTCTCCATTGGGCTGGCGTACAGATATAGCCACACCTTCCTTCCCCCGTATCATCACCCCCTCCATAACTGCCTGGCCACCATAATGAAAAGGTCTCGCCATTAGCGACTTAATCTCCTTGCCTGCCTGAAGTGAAGGCTACAACCCTGTCTCACCATGAAAAATCCCTAATAGTATTTATTATGTTAAAAACAACTGAAAAAATAAAGTTTATCCCCTGAAGTAGCGGCGATTAACGAATTTCTAGTTTCCCCAGATAAGCTTAAAGAAAACACTGCCCGCGGTCAAACAGCCGCTGTCAAAATAAGAGATAAAGGGTTCGTGGACATTCAACCTGTCATAAAGAGATAGAGAGTTGAATATATCCCATCATTTCATCTTATATCGTTTCTTAAAGCGTTCCACCCTCCCCATTGAGTCAACTATCCTTTGTTCACCCGTATAAAAGGGATGGCATTTACCGCATACTTCGACCCTGATTTCTGGCTTAGTTGAACCAATGGTGAAGGTATTACCGCAAAGGCAAGTTACTTTAGCATTATCATAATACTTAGGATGGATTTTTTCCTTCATTTGTAAACGCTCACCTTTTTTTTGTATCTGGTTGCCGGCTCATATTTAACATAGCCATCTATTAAGGCAAAGAGGGTATAATCTCTCCCCAGACCAACATTGTTTCCCGGCAGTATACGGGTCCCTCGTTGGCGAACCAAGATAGTTCCAGCGCGCACTTGTTCTCCCCCATACCTCTTCACTCCCAAGCGCTTAGCTTGACTATCCCGCCCATAAGCTGTGCTGCCACCGCCCTTTTTATGTGCCATGTCTATTTTCCTTTACCATTAACAATTTCGTTTACCAATATTTTAGTATAAGTCTGGCGGTGTCCCCTCTTGCTTCGGTAGCGAACTTTGGACTTGTATCTAAATACGATAACCTTTTCGCCCTTAGTTTCCCCTAAAGAAGTAGCCACAACCTTAGCCCCCTTAATAACAGGACTTCCCACAAGGGTTTTTTTATCTTCCCCAATAAATAATACTTTATCGAGCTCAACTTTGTCGCCTTCAGGGACATCTAAACGCTCAACTTCTAATGTTTGCTTTGGGGCTACCTTGTATTGCTTGCCACCTATTTCAATAATAGCGTAAATCTTCTCACCCCCATACAGAACATGGAATCTTAGCACTCCAAATTGCCAGGTGTCAAGCTAGAGATTTGACATGGAATCACCAAGTCATTCAAACTGGCAGTATATAGGTAATGACTCTCTCTAAATTTAAGGGCTTTCAGCTTTTTGGGTTAATTTCGCAATGCAACTGTCTCTTCGCTTTATATACTTTTTCCTCCCATCGGTGTACGAGGGAAGAACCCATTTCATTTCCTTCAGGTTTTGCGTTATAACCGGTATCCAATCCCAAGGGATAGATATCAGTATCCCTCCCTCCGGGAATCGTTGGAGTGCTTTCCCACAGAAGGTCATGCCGGTAGGCACGTAATTGATTTTGCCGCTTTGATATGGATAAACGAAAATCCAGGCACATCCCAATACCCCTGTTGTCTTGCTCTCCCATATCTCACCAGTCGAATAGGACATCGCCCTCAGCACGAATTCTGCCTGGTTGGGAGTAGCTACAAGAATTAAGAGGTCTGGCTCGAATGTCAGTTTGCCCAGCGAGGATACAGCGACATAGTTCACCGTACCCTCCGGAAATTTGGGAACGTATTGGTAAATTCTAGCATTAGCCCTCGGTTCCTGAAAGATTTCCAATGCAGCTCCAAATTCTCCGCCTTTGCCCCATGAGGACATCAGCTCCATCCCCAGTGATACTTTCCCGAAGCAATCTTCATTCTCCTTAGCGAAATAAAACGGGGATTCCCTTTGCTGTGCTTCTTTGATCATTTCGCAGAAAGCAAGCCTTTTGTCTATTTGCTTTATTCCTTCTGGTTTGAAGTACAGGAACTTGACGCCTACAGGTGGCTTCTCAAATTTAAATTTGTTGAATATGGACAAATCAGTTTGAAGCGGTCTCATATTAACCTCCTAAAAATATATTTTTCCACAGTAGAGGTCCCTGTGAAAGGCGCTGGTAATTGTTTAGCTCTTCTAAAATCCTAGCCTATACTATATCATCCCCCGCACTTTCAAGCATGTTTGGCGTGTGAGCCAAGCCATCCAGAATTTTACGGCGTCACTCAACCCACATCAACCCTAACCTACTAAAAAATTTACAGCAACGGGAGCTAAACCATGCTTGACAGACTAATTCAAATTATGATAAAACGCGTTCAGACTTGGGGGGAAATTAAACTGGTACCAGCGGGGAGGTGACGAACCTGTTAAACGTGAATGGTCGAGCTTTGTCTTTTGGATTTATCAGCAGACTGTAGAGTAAGGAGTTAGAATTATGGCAAAAATACCTGACAAAATTGAAACCTGGCAGATGGTAGAGCCGGGCAAGCTAGCTAGAACCAGCGTTGATGTCCCTGAGATACACCCTGGCGAGGTGCTGGTTGAAATTGCCGGCTGTGGCGTCTGTCATACCGACCTGGGATTTTTTTATGACGGCGTGCCTACAGTAAACAAACCACCGTTGACCCTGGGGCATGAAATCAGCGGCACGGTGATAGCCGGCGATGATAAGTGGCTGGGCAAGGAGGTAATTATACCGGCGGTGATGCCGTGCAATGACTGCCCTATTTGTGCTGCTGGAAGGGGCAACCGCTGCCTGAGTCAAAAGATGCCGGGGAATAGCATGGGGATTTACGGTGGTGATTCCAGCCACATCGTCGTCCCGGCTCATGATTTGTGCCCTATTGAGAATAAAGGTGATTTGCCTCTCGAGCATCTGTCTGTAGTGGCTGATGCTATAACCTCTCCGTACCAAGCTGGAACGAGAGCAGGACTTACAGCAGGTGATTTGACTATTGTGATTGGAGTTGGCGGTGGCCTCGGCTCTTATATGACCCAGATTTGCTCTGCTTTAGGGGCCAAGGAGGTGGTTGGAATTGACGTTGTTCCTGAAAAGCTGGAGAGAGCACTGAAATATGGGGCGACCCATGTCATTAACTCAAGGGGTAAGAGTGCTAGAGATATAAGGGATGAATTTCGGAGCTATTGTAAAGAAAAGGGTGTGCCATACAATTATGGGTGGAAGATTTTTGAATGGAGTGGAACAGCGGCTGGTCAAGAGATTGCCCTGGAACTACTGTCATTTATTTACATACTAGTCATATGTGGGTACGGTATGCAGAAGAACGAATATCAGTTGTCGAGGTTGATGGCATTTGACGCTGAGATTAAGGGCACCTGGGGTTGTTTGCCCAAGCACTATCCTGCAGTCCTTAAGATGGTCCTCGACGGCAGGATACAGATAGAGCCGTTCATTGAGACCAGGCCAATGAGCCAGATTCAGCAAGCGTTTGAAGATGCTCACAGTGGGAAATTATATAAGAGAATCGTATTGATCCCTGATTTTTAAAGCCAGTACGTCAAAGGGTTGATATTTCCCCGTGATTTTCCTAGAGAACTGCCACTTCTATATTATGCTATCAAAATTTGTAATTATATTGTAGCGACAGGTTCCGGTCAATTGTGACGGCCAAGGGGACTACCCTACGTAACCTCCATCAACAGATAGCACCTGCCCGGTGATGTACCGCGCATCATCCGATGCCAGAAACACAAAGGCCGGCGCTACTTCGTCAGGTTCGCCAAACCGCCCCAACTGTATTCTCGAAAGGTATATTCCCTTTAGCTTTTCATCATCTCTTACTTTGTCCGTCATCTCCGTTGTAATAATTCCCATGGATATGGCATTAACATTTATCCCGTATCTCGCCAGTTCCCTGGACGCAGACTTGGTGAACCCAATAACTCCCGCTTTCGCCGAGGCATAGTTTATTTGCCCAACCGTCCCATACAATCCAGCGGTGGAGATGACATTGATGATCTTCCCGTATTTGTTTTCCTTCATATAGTTAGCTGCAGCCTGCGTACAATTGAAGGTGCCCTTTAGGTGAGTATCGACAACCCGGTCCCACGTCTCCTCATCCATCTTTAAAAGCAAAGCGGGCCTTGATACTCCAGCATTGTTAACCAGGATATCCAAGCCCCCTAATTCCCGCACTGCCTGGTCGATCATTGATTTAGCATCCTGGTAACTGCCGACATCTGCTTTCAAGGCCACAGCCTTGCGGCCGAGCATCCGTATCTTATCCACTACTTCGTTAGCAGCAGCATCATTGCTACGGTAGTTTATCACTACATCGGCGCCTTCCCCAGCAAAAGCCAGGGCTACAGCCCTGCCAATACCTCTCCCACCACCGGTAACAATCGCCCTCTTTTTCTGCAATTTCATAATATCCTCGCCAATCTAGTTACCTGTTTTTCCATTCAGGCTTGCGCTTATCCAAATATGACTGCAAACCCTCTTGGCCATCTTCAGTCTGCCAGCTCTTGATACCGAGCTCCACTCCTTTTTCCAGCGAATCCTCAAGAGAGGGTATTTCTGCACAATCGTACAGTGCACCTCTCACCAGCTTAACGCTCAGCGCGCTCTTTTCCAATAACCTGCGTGCGAACTCCTCTGCAGTCTGGTCCAGTTCTCCTTCAGGAACAACCTTATTGACAAGGCCAATTCGTTCCGCTTCCCGGGCACTGACATTTTCTCCCATCACCAGCAGTTCAAAAGCTCTCTTTTCCCCCATTATCCTAGGAAACAGAGGAGCAGCCGCCGGCGCCAGTCCACCAAGTTTTATCTCCGGCTGACCGAGTCGGGCGTTCTCGGATGCAATAGCCATATCACAGCCGGCAACAAGCTCGCATCCACCCCCCAGTGCTACCCCATTGACCACAGCAATACTCGGCTTGCCAAGACCTCTCAGGAGATGGAAGACACGGCCAAACTCCTTCATCATCTTGGGCATCTTCTCCCCGATATGGTCCTTTACCTCCACACCCGCACTGAAGGCCTTGTTCCCAGAGCCGCGGAGCAACAGCAACTTAACTTCACCATCTTTCGCCACTTGCTCCAGGGCAGTATTTAGCTCCGCTAACGTATCACAATCTATTACGTTAAGTGGTGGACGATTAAGTGTAAGAGTCGCTATTCCTTCTTTTTTATCCAAGATAATGTTCTGGAACTTCATATTCCCTCCCTTCAAGATATGTTGCACCCCTATTATACAGCGAGGCGCACCTTTCGCCAGAAAGCGAAAGCCCATGGTTTATTAATGGGCTTTCACATCTACACCATCTTTATCAGTTTACTGCTTCGGCTTCGGCATAACCTGCTCTGCCAGATCTTCATCGAAGCTATGCCCTTGGGCAATCAACTGACGGTATTTAATGAAGTCTATCCTACGCTGACCCGTCATAGCCTCCGTATTGAAGGTATTGAATCCAAGATAGGCTTCCATATTCATATTTGCCCCCAGCCAATACTTGGCGCTTATCTTATTGGCATCCCAGAAGAACTTCTTCTTCCATCTTATCGTTTCAATGCTCTTCATCAAGCACATAGGCATGAGATTGGTAAGTGTCCAGACAACCTCGTTTACCCTCCGGTCGAGGAGCGAGAAATCGGTCTCGGCTGTCTTTATAATCTCCTTTGCTTTCTTGGCCTCATCACCAATCTTAGGTTCTCCATAGACGATCCTTCCATCTTCTACATACCTGTCGGTAATCACAAGAGGGTTCCTAATCCACCCACCATTAAACTTCTTCACGGGCACTACATCAGTTATGAAGCCTAGCCTGTACATTTTGTAGGCACTCCACAGTTCGTTGGAGACACAATTCCATATGGCCAGCTCTGTAGTAGGTAGCTGCCAGGGGAGAAAATCAGTTGAGCCTCCATCCGGCGTCGAGCCAACCCCAGTACCAGCCTGCCCAAAATTAGCAAGGTCAGAGGCGATAGCCAGATCACAGGCCTGGCCAATCTCCTGTCCTCCCGCCACCCTCATCCCATTAACGCGACAAATGACCGGTGCTCCGGCATCAAGAATGGCATCCACCATCCCGGCAAATAGATTAATGTAGTCCCTGTATTCCCTTGGCCGTAGGGTGTAATATTCGGCATATTCCTTGGTATTACCACCAGTACAAAAAGCTCTATCGCCAACAGCGGTGAAGATGATGGCCACAACACTCCTGTCCGCCGAGGCTTTCTTCATCCCAGCTATAACACCCTTGACCATCTCGGTGGTGTAGGAATTATACTGGGCTGGATTATTGAGGGTAACCCAAGCCGTGTATAATCCATCCACCGTTTCCCCAGTCTGAGGGTTAATCAAAGGTTTCCTCTCATACATGGTGCACGGCGGCTCTGTTCCAAAGAACTCATCGCCGACAAGCTGGTGATCCTTCAGTTCATTGTCTCTTGGCAACCAATCCATCGCCATTTGCTCTACCTCCTATTCAAATTTCTGGTAGCAGGTCAAAAAGTTAACATAGCTCCGGGATTTTCCCTGACGTAATAGTTTAGTTTTCCCAAAATCTTAGTCTACAGTGTATCACCCCCCCACACTGTCAAACGTTTTCGATATTCTTCGAGATTTTCGTCAGATTGATAAAAAAGTCAGTGAATTTCAGTAAATTTGGTGATAGGAACTGACCACTGGATCTCATACCAACTCGTAATAACAGCAAACTCACAGGCTAGAAAATCCATCAGGGTTTTTAGGGAAACTTACCTCCTACTCCTTGAGAGGCAAGCACTTCGGGTTGTATAATAACTTGTCGTTGGAAGTTTGTCAATATTCGCATCAAATGTGCTTTAGTATCCCAATCTGGCTCTATTAAGCCGCACTTCCTCTTAAATGTATTCACTCTGCAGCAATCGGGGGAATTCAGATTTCTACGGAGTTCTAGTCAGTCCAAGTATAATGACACGTATAGTTCACGACATCCAACTGCTCTTACAGCGTGTACCTGCCCAATATGTGAGTCTGCCTGAACAGCGACTACAACATAGAAAGCCTGGACTCAGGGTATGTCTGGCTAACTTCTCCATAGATCCTGCGACCATTGCAGGAGATTCACCACGGGATCGACGAGCACCTCCCTGACAATTGCACGCAGGAAATCATTATTCGCTATGAAGTCAGCCACAGGTGGACTGAATCTATAATAAGTTTCTACAAATCGCGAACCAAGGGCATTTTCCAGTAACACCTGGTCCCGAAAATCACGCAATATGTCAAGCTGACTGGCTGTTTCTGTGCCATAGGCTGCGGTCGCAATAAAGCAGAAGCCCCCCGATGGTGGGTATAAACCAATTTCATCGAACCGCACTTCCCCTCCCTCGTCCCAGCCAGTTCCCAGGAGGCGGATTCTTACACTAGTCGCACCGAATGGCGCCACCATCGTGCTAGTCCTTTGCACATAGATGCCGTTAGTGTCGTTGGCAGAAAGCTCTGTTGTCGAACTAATTTGTGTCCCATTTACCCCCACCCACCAGTCAAGAGCAATGACACCAGTAACGTTGCCGGAAACATACATCCATCCCCAAACCTCAAATGTCACCGGCAGGGTGAAATTACCAAAACACAACCACTGGGTAATCGCGCCGCCATCTCCTGTTATTAGTGCGGTCCAATTACCTGCATAGATGGGGCCGGTATCTACACGCGTAGCGTTTCCAGTCAGGTTCCATGAATACGGGACTCCCCCCACCCCTTCCTCGAAGCTCTGGTTAAAGACATGTCCCCCGGCGCTTAAATAGCCGGAGGGCAAGAAGACCAAAACCCCGGCTACGATGAGCAAAGCCGTCAGCATGACTCTCATATACCTAACCATGTCCCACCTCCTTTTGCAACAGTTTAGTTTTCAAAAATTGTAGTTTGGTAGCCTACATTATAATACATTATATAATCACCCCTACACACCGTCAATCGCTTCACGGCTCCTTGTCAAATTTTATGGGAAGAGCTATGCAAGATAATGTAAACTTCGGTATTGGTTATCGCCTTCCGATGGAACAAATCGCTCTGGTTAATAACGACAGGAAGAGACATAACTCTCATCGTCGGGCCTTGAAATACTACTTTCTCTTGACCGCTGACTTAACCGATTCTTCAATGTCTCTGGCAGTCAATCCGTATCTTTGAAGCAACTCTTCAGCTTTGCCAGACATAGCGTACTTGTCACCAAGGTTGACGAATTCCATAGGCACTGGCTTCTCTTTAGCTACTGTCTGCGCGACTCGACTGCCCAGACCACCTTGAGCTAAGTGCTCTTCAGCGACGACAATTGCGCCCGTCTCCGAGGCTGCTTTGACTACAGCTGCCTCATCCAAAGGTTTGAGGGTATGCATATTGATTACCCGGCAATCTATACCTTGCCGTGCTAAGATATCTGCCGCCTCCAGAGCCTCAGCGACCATGATGCCCACGGCTATAATAGTTGCATCCGTGCCCTGTCTCATGGTTACTGCCTTGTCTAATGTGAATTGATAGCCTTCAGGATAAACAATCGGCGTCTTGGGGCGACTTAGTCTGATGTAGAAAGGTCCATGGTCAATTGCCGCCACTCTTACTGCCTCAGCAGCTTCTATAGCATCGGCAGGAACAACAACAGTGAAGCCAGGGAGAGCACAATACAATGCCAAGTCCTCAATGGCGTGATGGGAGGCGCCGTCCTCACCAACGGTGATGCCTCCGTGAGTGGCGACAATTTTGACATTTAGCTCTGGCTGGGAAAGGCAGAGCCTTAGCTGATCAAAACAACGGCATGAAGCGAAGATGGCGAAGCTGCTGACAAAAACTATTTTCCCCGAGGCAGCTAATCCGGCGGCTATGCCGATCATGTTTTGTTCTTCCAGGCCGCAGTCAAAAAAACGGTCGGGAAACTCCCGGGCAAAAAAACTGGTCATTGTTGAGGGCGATAAATCAGCGTCCAGGACAACAATGTCTTTGT
>Ga0315555_1000910_pt1 | contig 21418 bp, 15 predicted proteins | sample SalMarSW160380MG_FD_202113 | JGI IMG/M metagenome (GOLD analysis project Ga0315555, IMG submission 202113) | Salt marsh sediment microbial communities from the Plum Island Ecosystem LTER, Massachusetts, United States - Salt Marsh Sediment SW1603-80 ... | reverse complement strand
GCCACAGATGGCGGCGCCCAGTTCGCCGAAGCAGTCAAGGCCGTGCTGGACACGGCGCTGCTGCCGCTGGTGCTGATCGCAGAGGACGCAGCAGTGATGGCCGAGGGGCTCAAGGTCGCCCGCGAGGTGGGAGCCAAGCCGCTGATCTATGGCGCCACGGCCGAGACGTGGCAGGCTTTCGCCGCGCTGGCCAAAGAGCACGGCGTGCCGATGGCGATCCGCGAGGAGTACCTCGACGTGCTGGCCAGCCTGGCGGCGCAGATCAAGGAGGCGGGGGTCGACGACATCGTGCTGGACCACGGTGCGCGCGACCTGCCGGTGGCGTTGGCCAAGCAGACGCACATGCGGCGCCTGGCGCTCGGAAACGTGCGCGAGCTCGGCTATCCGCTGATCGCGTTCCCCGGTGAGTCGGTGGACGACCCCGAGATGATGCCGATCGCGGCGGCGCAAGCCGTGGCCAAGTACGCGGGCTTTGTGGTGCTGGACGAGTTCAGCCCGGCAACGATCTACCCGCTGTTGGCCTTGCGCGAGAACATCTATACCGACCCGCAGACGCCGATCCAGGTGCAGCCGGGCCTGTACGAGATCGGCGAGCCGACGGCCGACTCGCCGCTGTACGTGACGACCAATTTCTCCATCACCTACTTTGCGGTGGCGAACGAGATCTCGGGCAGCGGCATACCGGGCTGGCTGCTGGTGGCAGACGCGGAAGGAATGAGCGTGCTGACCGCCTGGGCAGCGGGCAAGTTTGACGCGGTGCGGATCGCGAAAGCGGTCAAAGAGAACGGCCTCGCCGACAAGCTGAACCACAGAAAGCTGGTCATCCCGGGGCACGTCTCGGTGCTGCTGGGTGAGATCGAGGAGGAGCTTCCCGGTTGGAAGATCCTGGTCGGCCCACGGGAGGCCGTGGATATCCCAGGCTATACTAAGGTGTGGGGTTCGTTATAGGGGGTCGGTCATCGCTACGTGTACCGTCCGTTTCCAGCCGATGGATCGTGCCGTACAGGTTGAGACGGGCACGCTCGTTTCAGATGCCATACACGCGGCAGAAATCGGTTTTGGTCTGCCGTGCGGGGGGCAGGGGCGCTGCGGGCGCTGCACGGTCATCGTTCGCGAAGGCGAGGTGCAGCGCCCGCCCAACCAGCACCTCTCCGAAGAGGACCAGGCCGCCGGCTATGCGCTGGCCTGCCAGGCCACGATCGAGGGCGATGTCACGATCTATGTGCCGCCGCAGCGGATCGAGCGCGTGCTCGAGACCGACAAGACGGCGGCGGCGGTCCAGGTCCCCCTCTCCTACGACGCGCTGCGCGACCAGCCCCTGCAAAAGTACGTGGTGGACGTGGCTGAGCCTTCGCTCGACGATCAGACCGACGATTGGTCGCGGCTCAAGCGCGAGCTAGCGCGCCAGTACGGGGTGGAAGAGCTGACGGCCGAGCTGCCCGTGCTGCGCCGGCTGTCCGAGGCGCTGCGCGAAGGGGCGTGGACGGTCACGCTCGTGGTCGAGCAAGACCGCTGGGAGGAGCCAGAGGGCCCGCCCCGGCTGATCGACGTCCTGCCCGGAGACCACCTCGAGTCGCTGTGGGGCGTGGCGATCGACATCGGCACGACGACCAACGTGGTCTGGCTGGTCGACCTCCTCAGCGGGCAGGTGATGGCGCAGGTAGCCGACTATAACGGGCAGATCGCGCGCGGCGAGGACGTGATCTCGCGGATCATCTATGCCTCCAAGGGCGACGGGCTGGCTGACCTGCAGCAACTGGTGGTGGATACGCTGAATGGCCTGATCGCCCAGGCGGCAGAGCAGGTGGGCACGCGCCCGGGTGAGATCTATCGCGCCGTGGTCGCCGGCAACAGCACCATGATGCACCTCTTGACCGGACTGCCGCCTGTTTCGATCCGCCTCGTGCCGTTCGTGACCACGGTCAACCAGATCCCGACGCTGCGCGCGCGCGAGCTGGGGCTGCACCTGTGCCCCGACGCGGGGGTGGACTGCCTGCCGGGGATCGCCAGCTATGTCGGCGCCGACATCACGGCGGGCGTGCTCAGCTCTGGTATGTGCGAGGGCGACAAGCTGTCGCTGTTCATCGACGTCGGCACCAACGGGGAAATTGTGCTCGGCGACTGCACGTGGTTGATCGCGTGCGCGTGCTCGGCGGGACCGGCGTTCGAGGGCGCGGGGGTGCTGAATGGCATGCGCGCCACGCGCGGGGCGATCGAGGAGGTGTGGATCGACCCCGAGACGTACGAACCGACGCTGCGCGTGATCGGGCCGGAGGGAGAAGCGCCGCGCGGCATCTGCGGCAGCGGGCTGATCGGGCTGATGGCCGAGCTGTTCATGGCCGGCATCGTCGACAAGGGTGGCAACGTCGACGTGCGGCTCGATACGGCGCGCACGCGCGAAGGGCCACACGGCGGCGAGTACGTGGTCGTGTGGGCAGACGAGTCGGCGACAGGAGAGGATATCGTCCTGACCGACGTCGACGTGGACAACCTGATGCGCGCCAAGGCGGCGATCTATGCCGGCTTTACCGTGCTGGCGGAGAGCGTGGGGCTGTCGATCGCCGACGTGGAGCAGGTACTGATCGGCGGTGCCTTTGGCCAGTACATCAACATCGAGAAGGCGATCCAGATCGGCCTGCTGCCCGATGCGCCGTGGGACTATTTTCACTACATGGGCAACACGTCGGTGCGCGGCGCGTACCTGGCCCTGCTCTCGCGCGAGTCGCGGCAGCGGATCGTGGACGTGGCGAGCATGATGACCTACCTCGAGCTGTCGGCCGATAACACCTTTTTCGATGCGTTCAACGCGGCCATGTTCTTGCCGCATACGGACGAGTCGCAGTTTCCGTCGGTTGCGCAGCAGATCGCGGAACGAGGGTAACGGCCCCCACCCAACCTCCCCCAAGGGGGGAGGGACCTCTTGTCCTCCCCCCGGCGGGGTCGAAGATACCCGAAGGGTGGGAGCTAGAGGGGGGCGGTTCCTAGCGGCTAAAGGCCGCGGCGGGAAGAACGCCCGCTACTACGAACGGGGGCGGCTTAGGAGGATGCTTGACCTACCACATGCGCAGGTCGGATCGCGCGATCGGCGAGCGGGATGAGCTGGTCGCGCTGCTGCAGCGGGGACGGTACGTGACCCTGGCCTTGTGCCGCGCGGACGAGCCGTACGTGGTGACGATGAGCTATGGCTATGACGTGGAGCGGGAAGCGCTCTATTTCCACTGCGCGCACGAGGGACTCAAGCTCGAGTTCCTGCGCGCCAACCCGCAGGTATGCGGCACGGTGATCGAGGACCTGGGCTACCTCCAGGGCGAGTGTGCACACGCCTACCGCTCCGTCGTGCTGCGCGGCCAGGTGCACGGGGTGAGCCAGTTCGAGGAAAAGGTGCACGGCATGGCGGTGCTGCTGCAGCACCTGGAGGACGAGCCCGAAGCAGTGCGCGAGCGCACGCTGCCGGACGAGGCGGCCTATGCGCGGGCAGCCATGCTGCGCCTCGACATTCACGAGATGACGGGAAAGCAAGGACAATAGGTGAGATGACGGTCACGATCGCTGTCGCCGGCAAGGGCGGCACAGGCAAGACCACGGTGGCGTCCATGATCGTACGCTACCTGGCAGAAAAAAAGAGCGGCACGATCCTGGCGATCGACGCCGATCCTTCGAGCAACCTGCACAGCGTGCTGGGGTTGGAACTGGAAGAGACGATCGGCGAGATCCGCGAGGACATGCGCGGGGAGATGCAGCCCAGCGCGTCGATGGCCAGCACGATGCCCGGTGGGATGAGCAAGCAGGACTATCTCGATTACCAGGTGCGCATGGCCCTGGTCGAGGGCGACGCCGTCGACCTGCTGGCGATGGGGCGCCCCGAGGGGCAGGGCTGCTACTGCGCGGCCAACCACATGCTGCGCACGATCATGGACAGCATAGGCCGCGCCTACGATTACGTGGTGATGGATAACGAGGCCGGCATGGAGCACATCAGCCGGCGCACGACGCGCGACGTCGACCACCTGGTGATCGTGACCGACCCCTCGCAGCGCGGCGTAGAGGCTGCGCGCCGGATCATGGCGATGATCCCGGGCCTGGAGGTCAACATCGGGTCGATCTACCTGGTCGTGAACCGCTTGTGGTCCGAGGAGGTGCCGGCCCCCCTGGCCGATGCGGTGAAGGCGGTCGGTGCAGAGCTGGTCGGCACGATCCCCAATGATCCCCTGATGGCCGAGTACGACCTGGCGGGCAGGCCGCTGGTGCAGTTGCCGGCCGACGCGCCGGTCGTGCAGGCCGTGTACCGAATCGCCGAGCGGATTCTATCAGACGGGCGGGATTGACCGGGAAGGCGGATCCGGCCCAACGCAGAGGAGGATGCGATGTACATCATTGCCGAGAACATTCAGATCCTGTCGAGCCGCGTCAAGCAGGCGATCGCGGAGCGAGATGCAGCGTATTTCCGGGATACCATCGCCGAGCTGGTCGATGCCGGTGCGGACGCGATCGACCTGAACATCGGGCCGAGCCGCAAGAGCGGGCACGAGATCCTGCCCTGGCTGGTGGAAGAAGCGGAAAAGGTCACCGACCTGCCGCTCTCGTTTGACACGACCAACATTGGTGCCATCGAGGCCGCCTGCGAGACGGTGAGCAAGGCACAGCCCATCATCAACTCGACCGACTGCACGGAGGGCCGGCTGGAGACGGTGCCGGCACTGGCGAAAAAGTATGGCGCGCGCCTGGTCGGCCTGACCAAGGGCGAGGGTATGATCCCGGTCGGCGCAGACGAGCGGGTGACGCTGGCGCTCGAGATCCTGATCCCCAAGATGCTGGAGATGGATTTCCCGATCACCGACCTGATCATCGACCCGCTGGTGCTGACCGTTTCCGGCTGCCAGGAGTACTGCCCCGAGTTCCTCGAAGCGGTGCGCGCGCTCAAGTTCTCGTGGGATCCACCCCCGTTGACTAACGGCGGGCTGTCGAACGTCTCGAACGCGGTGCCGCGCGAGATGCGCCCACTGATCGACCGGACGTACGTGGTCATGTTGATGGGCGCGGGGATCGACATGGTGATCGCCAACCCGCTGGACGAGGAGCTGCGAGCGTTCATCCGCGTGGTCGAGGAACGCGACGAGTCGACGCCGCTCAACCGCCTGCTGCTCACCTTGCACGATCGCGTAGAGGCCATGGAAGAGCTGCAGCTCGAAGACGTGGACCTGGATGACCCGGAGCAGGCCGCCGTGTGGAAGACGGTGCAGGCATTGTTGAACAGGGTGATCTATACGGACGCGTACCTGAGGTAGCGTCCGCCTGATCTTGCCCCAGCACCGCGTCGCTCGTCGGGGCGATGGCGGGCGAGGCGGTGCCGGGGCGTACGTTTACCGCGTCGCTGTGTGCAGGTAGGGAGAGTAGTCATGACGGATGTCTGGACCCAATTGGCACGGTACCGACAGGTGAAGGTGCTGCCGGACGGGCTGCGCGTACTGCTCCGTCCCATGACCCAGGAGGATGCTGCCAGCCTGGCGGCGCTGTTCGAGCGCGCCGCAGCCGAGGATCTGGAGCGCTTTCGGAGCGATCCCACCGACCGCAAGGTGGTCGAGAGCTGGGCCTCCGACCTCGACCTGAGCCAGATCTTTCCGATCATGGTGCAGGTCAACGACCGGATCATCGGTGACGTGACGATCCACTTTGGGAGCAAGTTCCAGCGGCACCTAGGCTGGCTCCGGCTCTTCCTGGATCGCGAGTTCCGCCGGCGCGGGATCGGGACGCTTATGATCCGTGCGGCGATCGACGTTGCACGGCGCGTGGGGCTGCACCAGTTGATCGCGCTCGTGCCCACCGACCAGCCGCAGGTGATCAAGGCATTCCAGAACCTGGGGTTCCGGAGCGAGTTCGTGCACGGCGACTATGCGATGTTGCAGGACGGCCGCACGCTCGACGTCGCCGAGCTGGTGCTGTACCTGGTGGATCATACGGGGGAATTCTAGGCAACGTGCCCGATCAGCCGATGGAGATCCTGATCGTCACCCAGGGAGAGTGGGGAGAGCGAATTGCCGCGCACCTGGCCGAGACGGCGCCGGAACACTGGTCGCTCTTGACCTGGCGTGGTCCTGCTGTTCTTCCGGTGGTGCTCGACGAGCCAGAACTGTACCTGCCCGAGGCGCTGCCGCAGTCCGACCTGCTGTTGGTTTTGACCGAGAGCCGGGGGATGACCGACCTCAGCCCGGATATTGCAGCGCTGTGTGGGGCGCAGGCAGCGATCGTGGCCGTCGACCGGCGCGCGGCTGCCCCGGCCGGGCTGCGCCGGCAGGTGGAGGGGCGGTTCGAGGCGATGGGCGTGGGGTGCAGCCTGCCGATGCCCTTTTGCAGCCTGGTTCCCTCGGCGCGCCAGCACCCGCTGGTGCGTGCCTTTGCCGGGCGCTATGGCCGGCCCGAGGTGGCCTGTGCGACGGAGGACGGAGAGATTACTGCATGCCAGGTGGTGCGGGAGACGCCGTGCGGCAACACGCGCTACATTGCCGAGCGGCTGCCCGGCACGGCAGTGAACGAAGCGGCCGAACGCGCCGGCCTGCTTCACCACTATTACCCGTGCTGGGGCGGGATGGGGGGCGATCCCGTGCACGGCAGCCACACGCTGTTGCACATTGCGGCCAAGATGGCACAGCAGGCGGTCGTACGATCCTTAAGAACGCAAGACACACCGGTCCCCGAATAGACGCTCACACGCTCGTAGTAGCGGTCCTTGGCCGCTAGGAGGCTCGCTCGAGGAGCCATAACCGGTGAACCGGTTACTACGAACGGCCTAGGTCTGGGGCATGACGAGGTCGCGCGATTCCTGGATGTGCCGGGTCAGCGCGCGCTCGGCACCGCGCGCGTCGCCCGCCACGAGTGCCTGGACGATGACGCGATGGCTCTCGACCACGCGTGGCAGGTCGGTCATGCGGTTGAGGACCTGGTACCAGATCCGCATATCGAGGGCATAGAGCCGCTTGAGCACGTCCACGAGGAACACGTTATGCGAAGCGTCATAGATCATATCGTGGAAGCGCTGGTCGAGCTGCAGCCAGGTCTGTGGATCGGCGCGGCGAGCGGCCTCTTCGAACTGGGGCATCATGGCCTCCAGGGCTGCCAGTTGCTCCTCGGTGGCACGTTCGACGGCTAGCCGGGCACAGAGCTGCTCGAGTACGGACCGGACCTCGAACGACTGGCGAAAGATACCGGCCATGGTGTCGTCGGTGACGCGGACGGCGTCGTTGGCGCGCTCCAGCCAGCCTTCCTGGATCAGGCGGTCCACGGCCTGGCTCACGGAGCCGGGGGGCATGCCCAGGCGGCGGGCGAGAGATGCTTCTTGTATCGGTACGCCGGGCTCGATCTCGAGCGAGAGGATCTGGTCCCGGAGAAGTTCGTAGGCTCGGTCAGCATTCATGCGTGTGCTCCATTTCTGCGTGGGTAAGGATACCGATGGGAACTATAGCACACGATAGCGGGGTTGTCAACGAAGCGGGATAGACAAGATGCTCCTCCTCCAATTCCCGATGGAGAGAGAAGTGATAGCGATCGTTAGCAAGCTGCTTGACGGTGGTCGCTGTGAGCAGTATAATCAATCTAGCATGACTAGGCGACGTGCTGCAGAGGTATGCTGGTGCCCGGTATCCGTGGTCTACCTGTAGGTGGGCTGTATGGGCGATGACCTGGCTGTGTACATTATCAGTTCTGCGGCCGAGCTGCTCGGCCTGCACCCGCGGACGCTGCACCTGTACGAGGCAAAGGGGCTGATCGTACCGGAGCGCAAGGGAAACCGGCGCTTTTACTCGGATGGGGACCTGGCGTGGGTGCGCGCGCTGCGCTACTTGGTGCACGAGCGCGGCCTCAACCTGGAAGGGCTGCGGCAGTTGCTGGCACTCAAGGCGCAGGAGGTGTGTGGCCTGGGTGGTGCGGAGCTGCCTGCGGCGTGCGAGGCGCTCATTGGGCCCAGGGCGCCTTGCTGGGAAGAGGGCATGGCGGTGCAATCGTGCCGTGATTGCCCGGTCTATGGGACGGCGCGTGAGGAGCTGGTCGCCGACCAGGGCCTCCCGCCGCTGAGCGCATAGGGTGTGCGCGGGGCCCGCCTGACCCGGGCGGGCTGGGCATTCAACAACATCATCTGCTCCGCTTTTAGCGGATACGAGTCCGGAGGAGAGCCTGCGTGGTTCAGAGAGAGAAGATTGGGGCGGTTCTGGTTGTGGGAGCCGGGGTAGGGGGCATGCGTGCGGCGACCGACCTGGCGGACGCGGGCATGAAGGTCTACCTGGTCGAGCAGTCCTCGAGCATCGGCGGCGTGGTAGCCCAACTGGGTTTCATGTTCCCGACGCACGACTGTGTGCTCTGTCGCGGCACGTCGGACCACGGGTATGGCTGTACGCGCCCCTCGATCACGCCCTGGCTCCTCGATTTCAGCCAGCACCCTTTGGTAGAGCTGATGACGCTGACCGAGATCGAGTCGGTGAGCGGGCAGCCGGGCCATTTCGTCGTCACCGTACGCCACAAGCCTCGCTACGTGGACACGCGCCACTGCATCAACTGCGACAAGTGTGCGGAGGTCTGCCCGGTCGAGCTGCCGGATCCCTTCCAGTTGGGTATGAGCACGCGCAAAGCGGCGACCAAGGTGGCCGTACGCGCCGTGCCCAACGCTTATTACATCGAGCGCGGCCCCTACTGCGACGACTGCCACAAGTGCGTCTCGATCTGCCCGACCGGGGCGATCGACCTGGACGAAGAGGCGTGGGAGGAGGAGCTGCACGTCGGCGCGATCATCCTCACTGTGGGCTACAAGGTGCACGACCCGAGCGACATTGCCGAGTATGGCTATGGGCGCTACCCGAACGTGATCACCAGCCTCCAGTACGAGCGATTGAGCAGCCTAGTCGTCACCGGACCCACCGCAGCGGTGATCCGCCGCCCATCCGATGGCCGGCTGCCGCGCAAGGTGGCGTGGATCCAATGTGTGGGCTCCCGTGACCAGGAACACCCCTATTGCTCCTCGATCTGCTGCATGTACGCGACCAAGGAGGCTATGGTCGCCAAGCAGCGCCTGCCGGGCGTGGACACGCAGATCTTTATGATGGACCAGCGCTCCTTTTCCAAGGCGTACAGCGCCTACACGCGGCGCGCGGAAGAGGTCTTTGGGGTGGGCTATGTGCGGAGCCGCATCTCGGTGATCCACGAAGACCAAAAGACACACGACCTGCTGGTCCGCTACCAGACGGACGACGGCGTGCTGCGCGAAGATCGGTTCGACATGGTCGTGCTCTCGGTGGGCAGCGAGCCACCGGCCGACTCGAAGCGCCTGGCAGAGATGCTCGACATCGAGCTGAACGAATACGGCTTTTGCCGCACCGAAAAGTTCGAGCCGGTCGATACCACGCGGCCCGGCGTCTATGTGGCTGGCGCCTTTGCCATGCCGAAGGAGATCACCGAGTCGATCATCGACGCCAGTGGAGCCGTGGCGCAGGCGATCGAGCTGCTCTCGGGCACGCAGCACGAGATGGACACGATATCGGTGCTGCCGATCGAACGGGACGTGGCGAACGAGGTGCCGCGCGTCGGCGTCTTTGCCTGCCAGTGCGGCGGCGAGATCTCGGAGACGATCGACCTGCCCGACGTGTTGGGCTATGTGCGCGGCCTGCCCGGGGTGGTGTACACCGGTCAGGTTGCCTTTGGGTGCCAGGAGGGCGGGCTGGCCGAGATCGCGCGTGCTATCCGCGCAAAGGGCCTCAACCGCGTGGTCGTGGCCGCCTGTACCGCGCGCACGCACGAGGCGCTCTTTCAGGACCTGCTGCGCCGGGCCCGCCTCAACCCCTACCTGCTCGAGTTCGTCAGCTTGCGCGAGAGCTGTTCGTGGGTGCACTATGATAACCCATCCGGCGCGACGCGCAAGGCGAAAGAGCTGATCCGCTTTGGCGTGGCGCGGGTGCGGCAGCTTCACCCGATCCAGAGGCAAGAGATCGACTATAACCGGTGCGCGCTGGTGCTTGGTGGCGGCGTGGCAGGGCTCACTGCCGCGCTGACCATTGCCGAGCAGGGCTATGACGTGTTCCTGGTCGAGAAGCAGGCACGCCTGGGCGGGAACGTGCGCAACCTGCACTATACGGCCGAGGGCGACAACCCGCACCAGATGCTGCGCAACCTGACCAAGCGCGTGGAGAGCCACGAGCGGATCGCGGTGTACAAGGAGACAGAGCTGCTCCGTTTCCGCGGCACAATAGGGAACTTTCGCTCCACGCTGCGCGGTAGGCGAAACGGGGGCCATGGGGTCGAGGAGTGGGAGGTCGACCACGGCGTCACGATCGTCGCCACCGGAGGCACAGAGTTCCGCGGCCCGGTTTACTTCCTTGAGCAGGACCCGCGCGTGGTGACCCAGCTCGAGCTGGAAAAGACCATTGCCGAGCAGCCGTCCGAGATCAACAGGCTCAAGTCCGTGGCCATGATCCAGTGCGTGGGGCCATGGACCGAGGGTACGGGCGAAGAGTTCTACTGCAGCCGTACGTGCTGCACCAACACGATGAAGAACGCGATCCGGATCAAGGTGATCAACCCGGCCTGCCAGGTGGTGGTGCTGTACAAGGAGCTGATGACCTACGGCTTCCGGGAGCGCTACTATACCGAGGCGCGGGACCGCGGCGTGCTCTTTGTGCGGTACACCGATGAGGAGTCGCCAGAAGTCTACCTGGAGGGGGAGCAGCTCAAGGTCCGCGTGCGCGACCACATCCTGGGCGAGGACATCATCCTTGCCCCCGACCTCCTGGCGCTGAGCATGGCTACGGTGCCGGCAGAGGGCACGGCCAGCCTGGCCGAGATGCTGGCGGTGCCGTTATCGCCCGAGGGCTTTTTCATGGAGGACAACCTCAAGCTGCGGCCGATGGACTTTACGCGGGAGGGGATCTTTCTCTGCGGCGCGGCGCACTATCCCAAGTTCTCGGAAGAGGCGATCGCCCACGCCCTGGCTACCTCGGCGCGCGCGATGACGATCCTGGGCAAGGAAAAGCTCGAGTCGACGATCAAGTTCGCGCAGGTCGACCAGGCCAAGTGCGTGGGCTGCCTGACCTGCGTGCGCACCTGTCCCTATACTATCCCCAAGATCGATGCCACTGCGACGGGAGTAGGCAGGATCGTCGGTGCCGCCTATATCGAGCCGACGTTGTGCACGGGGTGCGGCACGTGTACCAGCGAGTGTCCGGCAAACGCGATCCAGTTGCTGCACTTTCACGACGATCAGATCATGGTGCCCGACATGCCCGTACTGGGGCAGTGGTGCCCAATTTGCTCGCCGCAGCAGGCTGCTGACTAACCAGAGGCCGGGAGAAGACGATGACTGAACGTGAAGAGGGGAACGCCGCGGTGGCTGCGGACACGTTCGAGCCCGAGATCACGGCTTTCACGTGCATCTATTGCGCCTCGATGGCGGGTGACACGGCCGGCGCAGAGCGGATTACCTATCCGGCCAATGTGAAGGTGATCCGGCTGCCGTGCACGGGCAAGGTGGATGTCGAGTACATCATGAAGGCCTTCGAGCAGGGCGCGGACGGCGTCTATGTGATCGCCTGCGCGATCGGCAACTGCCACCACGAGGTCGGGAACGTGCGCGCGACCAAGCGCGTGGAGTATGTGAAAAGGCTGTTGGACGAGATCGGCCTGGGCCACGAGCGGCTCGGGATCTACTATGTCTCGGCTGGCCAGGGATACGCATTTGCAGATGCGGCGCGCCAGATGACGGCGCGGGTGCGCAGGCTGGGCCCGAACCCGCTCAAGCGCCAGCGTGCAGAGATGCAGGGGCAGAGCCCGGCTCTCGCACCGCAGGGCGGCGGATAGGAATCCGGCGGATGGGAATCCGGGCGAACGGGAATCTGGGCGGATAGGCATTCGGGTGACGAGGAAGGTTCCTATGGCGGAAGAAGCGAACCCGGTCGGTGCCGCAATGGTCGTGGGCGGCGGGATTGCTGGCGTGCAGGCCGCGCTCGACATGGCGAATGCGGGCGTCAAGGTCTACCTCGTCGAGCGCTCGTCTGCCATCGGTGGGAGGATGGTCCAGCTCGACAAGACGTTTCCGACCAATGACTGCGCGATATGCATCAGTTCGCCCAAGCTGGTCGAGGCGGGCCGGCACCCGAACATTGAGCTGCTGACGAACACAGAGCTGACCAAGCTGGCAGGCAGTGCGGGACGCTTCCAGGCGACCGTGCGCCGCCAGCCACGCTATGTGGACCTCGATGCGTGCACGGCGTGTGCCGACTGTATCGAGGTCTGTCCAGTGACGCTACCCAATGCTTTCAATGCCGGCCTGGACAAGCGCACGGCGATATTCAAGTCGTATGCGCAGGCGGTGCCCAATGCCTATGCGGTCACCAAGCGTGGCACCTCGCCGTGCAAGGCGACGTGCCCGGCGGAGACGAGTGCGCAGGGATATGTGAACCTGATTGCTGCGGGCCGGTATCGCGAGGCGCTCAAGGTGGTGATGGAGTACAACCCGTTCCCTGCCACAGTGGGGCGCGTGTGCCACCATCCCTGCGAGGAGGAGTGCAGCCGGGGCAAGGTGGACAGCCCGGTCGCGATCTGTGCGCTCAAGCGTTTCGCGGCCGACTGGGTCTATGCTCACGAAGAACAGAATCCCGCGCAGGTTATGCCGGTAGTTCCGGCGAATGGGCACCGCGTGGCCGTGGTCGGCGCGGGGCCAATGGGCCTGACGACGACTCATTTCCTGGCGCACTGGGGCTATGGGGTGACGGTCTTGGAGGCGCTCCCTGTGGCGGGCGGCATGATGCGGGTCGGTATCCCGCCCTACCGGCTGCCGAGGGATGTGCTGCGGCACGAGATCGACGCCATTCTAGGGCTGCCAGGTGTCGAACTGAGGCTAAGCCACCCCGTGCGCAACATCAACAGCTTGTTCGACGAGGGCTACGAGGCAGTAGTGCTGGCTATCGGCGCCCACGAGCCACAGATGATCGGCATCCCGGGCGAGGATGCGGCGGGCGTCACACAGGGCGTGCCCTTTCTGCGTGCGGTTAGCCTCAACGAGGAGGTCGAGATCGGGCGTCGCGTGCTGGTGGTGGGCGGCGGCAACACGGCCGTGGACACGGCACGCACGGCGCTGCGGCTCGGCGCGGAAGAGGTGTGGATGCTCTACCGCCGCTCGCGTGAGGAGATGCCCGCCAGCGCGGAAGAGGTGGAGCAGGCGGAGGCGGAGGGCGTGCGGCTGGAGCTGCTGACGCAGCCGGTGGAGGTGCTGGTAGACGATGGCCACATTGCCGCCCTGCGGTGCGTGCGAATGCGGCTCGGCGAGCCCGACGCCAGCGGTCGGCGCCGGCCGATCCCGGTCGAGGGATCCACGTTCGACATCCCGTGCGACACGATGGTCGCTGCCGTGGCGCAGGCACCGGAGGTATCGTTCCTCGACCCGGACCACGGGCTCGAGATCGACGCGCGGCGGCGCACCTTTCTCGTCGACGAACGGACCTTGATCACGAACCGCCCGGGCATCTTTGCCGGCGGTGATGCGGTGCGCGGCCCGGCAGCGCTAATCGAGGCCATTGCCCACGGACGGCGCGCGGCGATGTCGGTTGACCGCTACCTGCGCGGCGTGCCGCTGCTCACCCCGCGCGAGGAGCGTCCCCTGCCTACAGTGACGCTCACTGAGAGCGAGATCCGCGAGGCGTTGGCGGCGGCGGAGGTTACGTTGGCGTCGCGAGCCGAGGTAGCGACGCTTCCTGCGGCCGAGCGGAGGCTCGACTTCCGCGAGGTCGCCCTGGCGCTGACCGAAGCACAGGCCTTGGAGGAGGCGCAGCGCTGCCTGCGCTGTGGGATCTGTTCAGAGTGTCACCTGTGTGTCGATGCGTGCAAGCCCGGCGCGGTCGATCACTACCTGGCACCGCTGGAAGAACGTCTGGATGTTGGCGCAGTGGTGCTCGCACCGGGCAATGGGCTGTACGATGCTGCCGCGTCCCCGGAGTGGGGCTATGGGCGCTACGAGAACGTGGTGACCTCGCTGGAGATGGAGCGCATGCTGAGCGCTTCGGGCCCGACGCGGGGACACATCGCGCGGCCCTCCGATGGCGCGGCGCCGGAGCGGATCGCTTTCTTGCAGTGCGTCGGGTCGCGGGACCAGGCGCACCATTACTGCTCTTCCGTGTGCTGCATGTACGCGACCAAGGAAGCGATGCTGCTCATGGAGCACGTGCCCGGGGTCGAGGTGCACATCTTTCAGATGGACATGCGCGCCTTTGGCAAGAATTTCGACGCCTATTACCGGCGTGGGCAGGAGCTGGGCATCATCTACCACCGCTGCCGCCTGTCGGTGGTGCACGAGGACCCTGATACCAGGCAGATCGTCGTCCGCTACCAGGATGAAGAGGGTGCCCTGGAGGAGGCGCGGTTCGACGTACTGGTGCTCTCGATCGGGATGGAGCCGCCCGTGGAGGCGGCTGCGCTGGCTGAGGTGACGGGCATTGGCCTCAACGAGCACGGCTTTGCGGCGCGCACGCCCTTTCACCCGGTAGAGACATCGCGGGAAGGGGTGTACGTGTGCGGCGCCTTTGCCGAGCCGAAGGACATCCCGGACAGCGTGGTCGAGGCGGGCGGGGCAGCGGCGTCGGCGCTGGCGTCGATCGGCGAGGCGCGCGGGACGTTGGTGGCACCGCCGATCTATCCGCCCGAGATAAGGGTCGCGGCGGCAGACGAGCCGCGCATCGGCTGCTTTATCTGTAGCTGCGGGAGCAACATTGCGGGCGTGATCGACGTGGCCCAGGTAACGGCGTACGCGGCGAGCTTGCCGAACGTGGCCCACGCAGAGAACACGACCTATACCTGCTCGGCCGACTCGCTGAAGCGCATCCAGGAGTGCGTCGAGGAGTACGGCCTGAACCGGGTGATCGTCGCTTCCTGCACGCCGCGCACGCACGAGCCGATCTTTCGCGACACGATCCGCGGCGCGGGGCTCAACCCCTACCTGTTCGAGATGGCCAACATCCGCGACCAGGGGAGCTGGGTGCACCGCGACGAGCCGGGGCGGGCGACGCAAAAGGCAAAAGACCTGGTGCGCATGGCAGTGGCGCGCTCCCGCCTGCTCTTTCCGCTGCACACCGAGCCGCAGACGTTCGACCACCGCGCCCTGGTCCTCGGCGGTGGGGTGGCGGGGATGACGGCGGCGCTCAACCTGTCCGCGCAGGGATACGACGTGCACCTGGTGGAGCGGGAACCGGTCTTGGGCGGGCGGGCGCGGCGGATCGACCAGGACGCGCTGGGCGGCGATGTGCAGGCCTTCCTGTCCGGCCTGCTGGAACGCGTTGCGGCGAGCGAGCGCATCGAGGTGCACACCGGCTACACGGTGGCCAAGCACGACGGCTATGTCGGCAATATGCGGACCACGGTGCAGGAGGTAGGCGGCGCCCGGCAGCAGTTGATCGAGCACGGCGTGGTGATCGTGGCCACGGGAGCGGAAGAGTATGCCGGGCCGGCCTATGGGCTGGGCAGCGACCCGCGGATCATGACGCAGGGGGATCTGGAGGCGCGCCTGGCGGAGGGCACGCTGGACCCGCGCGGGATGAGACAGGTGGTCATGATCCAGTGTGTGGGGCCGTGGGATGAAGGTTCGGCCTCCGATTTCTACTGCAGCCGGGTGTGCTGCACGGTGGCAGCCAAGAACGCGCTGCGGCTGAAAGAGCTGAACCCGGCGCTGCAGGTATTCGTGCTGTACAAGGACATTCGCACCTATGGCTTCCGCGAGCAGATTTACGAGGAGGCACGGAGAGCGGGCGTGGCCTTTATCCGCTACGATGAGGCACACAAGCCCGAGGTGCGGGCGGATGGCGATGGCGTGCAGGTCACGGTCAACGATCCCACGCTGCACGTGCCGGTGGCACTGGCGCCCGATGCCGTGGTCCTCTCGGTGGCAATGGTGCCGGCAGCCGGCACGCGCGAGCTGGCGGAGCGGATGCGGTTTGCGTGCACGCTGGATGGATTCATGCTCGAGGCCCACCTCAAGCTGCAGCCGGTGGATTTCCCGAGCGAGGGTGCGTACCTGTGCGGGGCGATCCAGTATCCCAAGTTCTTGGACGAGGCGATCGCCCAGGCCCAGGCAGCGGCAGCGCGCGCTGCGTCGATCCTCTCGCAGGACGCGCTGCAGGTGGGCGGGCCGATCGCCGTCGTGGATACAGAGCGATGCACCGGGTGCCTGACCTGCGTGCGGGTCTGTCCGTACGATGTGCCGGTCATCAACATGGCGTTGGTCGGCGCAGGTGGGATCATGGGTGCAGCCGAGATCGCGCCGGCAGCGTGTCGTGGCTGCGGGCTGTGCGCGGGCGAGTGTCCGGCCAAGGCGATCCAGTTGCAGCATCACCGCGACGAGCAGCTCCTGGCCAAGATAGAGGCGCTGTTCGAGGGCGACAGGCGCGTTGCAGAGGTGGTACCGGCATAAGTGGGGGCAGGAGGGTGGCGTGGGCACGGACGTTCGGTTCGAGCCACAGATCGTGGCCTTTGCTTGCCATTATTGCGCGTATGCCGCCGCCGATCTGGCCGGCTCGATGCGGCTGGCCTATCCGACGAACGTCAAGGTCGTGCAGGTGCCGTGCACGGGCAAGGTAGACGCCCTGTACCTGCTGCGCGCCTTTGAGCGCGGCGCGGATGGTGTGCTGGTCGCCGGTTGACTGAAGGGCACTTGTCATTACCTGGAAGGTAATGTAGCAGCGGAACGGCGGGTGAATTACGTCAAGGGCCTGCTGGGCCAGATTGGCCTGGGCGGAGAGCGGTTGGAGATGGTCTTTCTTTCTTCCGCCGAGGGCAAGCGGTGGGCCGAGATTGCCATCCAGATGACGGATCGCATCCGGGAACTGGGCCCGAATCCGTTACGAACATAGGAGGATCCAACGATGATCGTTGCTGAACAGAAACCCCTGGACGAGCTCAAGCAGCTCGTCTCGGGCTACGACAAGGTGCTGGTGCTGGGATGTGGCACGTGCGTCACCGTCTGTTTTGCCGGTGGCGAGAAGGAGGTGGGGATCCTGGCCTCGTCGCTGCGTATGGCCACGCGGCTGGACGGGATCCAGACCGAATTCCTGGAGGCGACGGTGCAGCGGCAGTGCGAGTACGAATACAACGAGGCGATCGCCGAGCTGCTGCCCCAGGTAGACGCCGTGTTGTCCCTCGCCTGTGGGATCGGGGTGCAGACGATCAACGAGCAGTTCCCGACGATCCAGACGCTGCCCGGCTTGAATACGACCTTTCTCGGGCAGCCCACGGAGCAGGGGGTGTGGGAAGAGCGCTGCCAGGCGTGTGGGGACTGTGTCCTGGGCACGACGGGTGGGATCTGCCCGATCTCACGTTGTGCCAAGAGCCTGCTCAATGGCCCCTGCGGCGGTTCGCAAAATGGGGTGTGCGAGGTCGACCGCGAGACGCCCTGTGCGTGGCAGTTGATCTACGACCGCATGTCGGCGCTGGGCAAGCTGGACCTGCTGCTCGAGCTGAACACGATGAAGAACTGGCGCGCTAGCCGCGACGGGGGCCAGCGCAAGATCGTGCGCGAAGATCTGCGCCTGTAGGCGACCGGATACACGTCGAATTATCCCGGCCCGCGGCCGGGGCGAGGGGAATTCGAGGCTCCCCCCTGAAGGGGATCTGCGACAACCTGGCAAGGAGAGGAAATATGGTGGAAGGAAACGGGTACGTCGCTGGCAGCAACCTGGAAAAGGTGCTTCGTGCCGGCCACTTTGCCGTGACAGGCGAGCTGGGCCCGCCCACCGATGCGAATGCAGAAGTGATCCACGAAAAGGCCCAGCATTTCGTCGGCACGGTGGACTCGGTCAACATCACTGACTGCCAGACCGCGGTCGTCCGCATGTCGTCGATCGCCGTGGGGGCCCAACTGCTGGCCCTGGGGATCGAACCCAACATGCAGATGACCTGCCGCGACCGGAACCGGATAGCGATGCAGTCGGATCTGCTGGGGGCGTCGGCATTGGGGATCAAGAACGTGTTGTGCCTGACCGGCGACCACCAGACCTTTGGCAACCATCCGATGGCCAAGAACGTGTTTGACATGGACTCGATTGGGATGCTGATGATGGTCAAGGGTATGCGCGACGAGGCCGTCGTGCAGTGCGGTGACAAGATGAAGGTGCCGCCGCGCTTTTTCATCGGCGCTGCCGCGAACCCATTCGGCGATCCGTTCGAGTTCCGTCCATACCGGCTGGCCAAGAAGGTCAAGGCGGGCGCCGATTTTATCCAGACACAGTTGATTTATAACGTACCCAAGTTTGCCGAGTACATGAAGCGAGCGGGCGACTTGGGCCTGTTGGACGACGTGTACATCCTGGCCGGGGTAGGGCCGATCAAGAGCTCGGGCGCAGCCCGCTACATGGCGAATAACGTGCCGGGCATGGACGTGCCGGACGAGACCGTGGCGCGCATGTCGGGCGCGATCAAGGGCATTCCCAGCGAGGAAAAGGCGGCGCGGCGTGCGGCGTGGCAAGAGGAGGGGATCAACATCTGCGTCGAGATCATCCAGCAGGTGCGCGAGATCCCGGGCGTGGCTGGCGTACACATCATGGCCATTGAATGGGAAGAGGCGGTGCCGATCATCGTCGAGCGGGCGGGCCTGTTGCCTCGCCCTGCAGCGTAGCCTCTACCATCCCACGGGAAGCTGGAAAGGGAGTAGCTATGGCCATTACACCAACGACGGATCTGGCCCAGAAGATCCGCGAGGCTTGTGGCGAGAATACGTACCTCTGTTACCAGTGTCAAAAGTGCTCGGTGGGCTGTCCCACCGCGCAGGCGATGACCTATCGCCCGGCACAGATCATGCGCGCCGTGCAGTTTGGCCTGGAAAAGATGCTGCTGCGCGATGCCAGCATCTGGCGCTGCCTGACGTGCGAGACGTGCGGCACGTTCTGTCCCAACGACCTCCATCCGCGCGAGGTGATCGAAGTGCTGCGCTGCATGGCTATGGCGGATGGCGAGGACCTGTCGCACGATCAGGTGCTGGAACGGGGCACGCGCGCGCTGCGCATGTTGGGCACGCGCATCAACGAGGCGCACAATATCTCGGGTGACGAGAACGACAACCGGCTGATCTGGGCCACCAACCTGGCGGAGCAGCCGCCCAATCTGGACCGCAAGGTGGGCGCAGAGACGGTGTATTTCGTGGGATGTGTCTCGTCGCTCTACCCGATGAGCTATGCCGTGCCGCAGGCGTTCGTGACGATCTTGGAGAAGGCGGGTGTGGACTATACGACCATGGGCAGCGAGGAATGGTGCTGCGGCTACCCGCTGTTGATCGGGGGCCAGGTCGAGGCAGCCGAAGCCGTGATCCGCCATAACGTGGAGGCGGTCCACGCCCTGGGCGCCAAGCGCGTGGTCATGACCTGTCCCTCTTGCTACCATTCGTGGCATCACGTCTATCCCGAGGTGGTCGGGGACCTGGGGATCGAGGTGGTTCACGCCGTAGAGGTGATGGCCGAGATGGTCGACGAGGGGCGCCTGCCGATGAAGGCTGGCCGGCAGATGGTGGTGACCTACCACGACCCGTGTGACCTGGGGCGCAAGGGCGGGATCTATGATGCGCCGCGAGAGGTGCTGCGCGCGCTGCCGGGCATGACCTTTGTCGAGATGGATTCGCGGCGCGAAACATCGCTGTGCTGCGGTGGCGGCGGAAACCTGGAGACGTTCGACCCCGACCTGGGAGCCGAGGTGGCTGCCAAGCGCGTGGCGGAGGCACAGGCGGTCGAGGCGCAGGTCATTGCCTCGGCTTGCCCCCAGTGCGAACGCACGCTGACCAGGGCCACGCGCGCCAACCGGGTCCGGATCCGGGTGATGGATGTGGCACAGTTACTGGAGAGTGTGCTGGTCTAGGCTTCTGCCCGAGACGGGAACGGCCGATAGGGCATTGTCACAAGTTGGTGTTCGATCGCACCCTCGCGGTGCGTCGTTGGTTCGAATCGCTGTTCGAAGTACACTGCGGAAAGGAGAACGGTTCTATGGCAACAAAGGTACCCGGCGACCTCGAGATCGCACAGGCTGCCACACTGAAACCCATCCTGGAGATTGCACAACAAGCAGGGCTCTTGCGCGAGGAGCTCGTGCCGTACGGCTGGAGCAAGGCCAAGGTCCGGCTCGACGTGCTGGAACGGCTCAAGGATCGCCCGAACGGCAAGTACATCGACGTGACGGCGATCACGCCCACGCCACTCGGCGAGGGCAAGACCACGACCACGGTGGGGCTGACCCAGGGGATGGGCACGGCACTGGGCAAGAACGTGATGTGCTGCATTCGCCAGCCGAGCATGGGGCCGACCTTTAACATCAAGGGCGGTGCCGCCGGGGGTGGCTACAGCCAGATCATCCCGATGGAGGACTTTAACCTCCACCTGACGGGTGACATCCACGCCATCGGTGTCGCACACAACCTGGTGGCTGCCGCGCTCGACACGCGCATGTATCACGAGAGCCGGCAGACGGACGAGGCGCTGGCGCGCCGCGGCGTCGCGCGGCGCCTGGACATCGATCCAGACACCATCACCTGGAACCGCGTGGTCGACGTGTGCGATCGCTCGCTGCGCCAGATCGAGATCGGCCTGAACGATCCGACGCTGGCCGACGGCTCGCCCAGCCCGGTCTTTCCGCGGAAGACGGGCTATGACATCACGGTGGCAAGCGAGCTGATGGCGATCCTGGCCCTGTCGACGAGCATCGCCGACCTGCGTGAGCGGGTGGGCAAGGTGGTAATCGGGCTCGACAGGCAGGGCAATCCGGTCAACCTGGAGGACCTGGGCGTGGCGGGCGCGGCCGCGGTGTTGATGCGCGACGCACTGATGCCCAACCTGATGCAGACGTTGGAAGGGCAGCCGGCGTTCGTACACTGCGGGCCTTTCGCCAACATCGCGCACGGCAACTCGTCGATCATCGCCGACAAGATCGCGGTCAAGCTGGCGGATTACGTGGTCACGGAGAGCGGCTTTGGTGCCGACATCGGCATGGAAAAGTTCTTTGACATCAAGTGCCGCTACTCTGGCCTGATCCCGAACGTGGTGGTGCTGGTCGCGACGGTGCGCGCGCTCAAGATGCACGGCGGCGGCCCCAAGGTTTCGCCCGGTGCCCCGCTGGACAAGGCCTACACGGAGGAAAACCTCGATCTGCTAGAGGCGGGCCTGCCCAACCTGGGCGCTCACATCCGCAACGCGCGTCGCTTTGGCATTCCCGTCGTCGTCGCGGTGAACAGCTTTACCACCGACACGCAGGCCGAGATGGACATGATCCGAGGCTATGCCAAGGAAGAGGGGGCCGAGGACGCGGTGGTGACCAGGCACTGGGCGAAGGGTGGCGAGGGCGCTGCGGCGCTGGCCGAGGCGGTGGTCGCTGCTTGCGAGAAGCCGGGTGACTTTGAGTTCCTCTACCCGCTCGACTGGTCGATCATGGA
>Ga0315555_1000907_pt1 | contig 21448 bp, 17 predicted proteins | sample SalMarSW160380MG_FD_202113 | JGI IMG/M metagenome (GOLD analysis project Ga0315555, IMG submission 202113) | Salt marsh sediment microbial communities from the Plum Island Ecosystem LTER, Massachusetts, United States - Salt Marsh Sediment SW1603-80 ... | reverse complement strand
CGGTGATGAATTCGATGGTGCCGTTTTCGTCAGTGCGGTAGATGTTATCCCCACCGATTTCCTCCTCCAGCCTTTCCATAACCTCATCGCTGGGGTGACCGAATGTGTTGTCGGCGCCCACCGATATTACTACGATTTGGGGGTCAACGGCGGCGAGGAATCCCTGGCTGGTGGAGGTGCTTGAGCCGTGGTGGCCTGCCTTGAGCACGGTGCTGGACAGGTTGGCGCGGCATTTCATTAGCTCGGACTCTGCCTCCTCGGTAATATCGGCGGTGAGCAGGAAACTGACCTGACCGGAGCATACACGCAACACAACCCCGATATCATCGAGGTCAATCTGAGCATTATCCGGTAGCGGATTCGCCGGGTTCAGCACTTCGATGGTTACGCCCTCGATACCCGTGTCGATTTGCTGTCCGGCCTGTGCGAAGGTGTATTCGATACCCTCTTCCTCAATGAGACGGAACCATTCATCGTAGAGGGGTGACTGATAGTCCAGGTCTGTAAAGAGCACCTGCTTGACGTGGTAGCGTTGCAGGACGTCGAGGAGACCGGTGAGGTGGTCGGCGTGGGGATGGGTCAGTACCACCAGGTCGATTGTCCTGTCCCAGAAGGGCATTTTCCTGCCCAGTTCCAGATTCAGTTCCCGGGGGTCGGGGCCGCCGTCTACCAGGATGTCCTGGTGGGCGGGGGTCTGGATGAGGATGGCATCGCCCTGTCCGACATCGAGGAAGCTGACGTGGAGGTTGTCGTCAGGCATGGTAACAGCGAAGATAGTTGCTAGGGTGGCTGTTACCAGCAGAGGTGGCAGCACCCATTTCTTTGGCAGACGTATAAAGAAATTAATAACCGGGGAAATCACGGGAGACAGCCTCGTCCGGTAGCGGTAGAGCCAGATAATCCCTATTCCCGCTATATAATAGACCCATACCAGGCGGGCGTCTATCGTGCCGGTATTAATCGACGACAGGGGAAAGGCAGCCATACCGTTTACCACAGCCAGCATATATGAGGCAAATAGCCAGGAGAGCCAGCCAAACACGTAGGCGACGGGTAGGGCGATAATCCCCACGACGGCAGTGAGTGCGCCGGTAACGATGATACCGGGTAGCGCCGGTAGTGCCAGAAATGTTGCCAGGGGCGCGACCAGTGAGACGATGCCAAAGTAATAGGCAATCAGCGGCCAGACGACAATAATTATGCCCAGGGTTACACAGAAGGTGTCGTTGATATAGCCGGCGGTACTGGCGGCGGCATTGCCTTCACCCAGCGTGGCGTTGACCGCTCTCCTGCCCTGCACCTGCAACCACGGAGAAACGAACATCAGGCCGACCATTGCCAGGAAGCTCAGTTGAAAGGAGGCATCCCACAGGACTTGAGGGCTGATGCCGACCATTACGGCGGCGGCGAAGGTGAGTGCCGTAATGGCGCTGCGTTGCCTGCCGAGTAGCTCCGCTGCCAGGAACAGGCTCACCATGATTGACGCCCGCAGGACCGGTGGACGCATACCCGTAATCGAGGCATAGAGCCAGATGGCCACCAATGTCAGCCAGATGTAGATATAGTATTTACGTCCGAAGAGTCTACTGCCGGTAGCGAGCAGAATGCCGGCGACGATACTGAGGTGAAGTCCGGAGATGGCCAGCAGATGAGCGGTGCCACTAAGAGCAAAGTTGGTCTCCAGTGATGAGGGGATATTGCCGCGCATCCCCAGGACTATCCCCTGGACCAGTGCTGCCTGAGGCTCAGGCATGACCTCTGCAATGTTTTCGGACAGCCGGTGTCTTAATGAGTAGAGCCAGGCCAACGGCGGGGACCCCTTTCCTGTGTCCAGCACCTCTATTTTGGGGTAGAGCATCATCGAGTGGACTCCCTCACGGGCGAGGTAATCGGCATAGTCGAAGTCCTCAAAGCTGACCGGCTCCTTCAGTTCGCCGCTTGCCAGGAGGACGTCGCCGTAGCTATAGGTCGGGTACGGACGGACATACAGCAGGACGGTTCCAGTTACCTCCCGCCACTCCCCGTCCACTTTCACCTCCCAGGCGGAGAAGCGCAGGTGAGTTGTCTTGTCTCCGACCTCAGGGTCGCCGTCTAGTATCCCCTTGATTTCCAGAGCGCCGCGGTCGTTGTAGAACTGGAGAGAGTCGGCATCGGCTGATGTCGGGTCAGGCTGGAAGTGGAGGATACCGCCACAAAGGATAATGGTACCCAGGGCCATCAGGGTGGCGGCTTTCCGGTGCCGGCGGAGGAGAAAGGGCAGCGGCAGGGTGACCAGCCCGACGAGGAGAAGTGGTAATGGCAGGTTATAGACTGATCCCAGGAAGATACCCGCTATCCATGCACAACTGAGGAAAATCAGTGACACTGTCGCCCGCCTCGGTTACTGGTCGGCAACCGTAATCAGGTCCTTGATTTGCTCGTAAGTGGTGGCGCCGATGCCTTCTACTCTGGTTATTTCGTCGGCACTGCGAAAAGGGCCGTTCTCTTGGCGGTAGTCGACGATTGCCTGTGCTCTTGTCGGGCCTATCCCGGGCAGGGCATCAAGCAGCCATGCCTCGGCCCGGTTGATGTTAATCTTCTGCGGTCCGTCTTCTGCCCCTGTCTCCAGGATGTAGAGCTCCAGCTTGGTGAGGACGGCATTGTCGGTGGTGCCGCCGGCGGCTTGAATAAGGGCCCTGATGGAGTCGCTATTGCTGAAAGGGTAGTATCCGGGGTTGGTAACAGCACCACCGATGAAGATATTGCCCTGGTTCTCCTCACCCTGAGATAGAGATATTTCTAAGGGAGGACTTGGCTGGCATCTTGCCCAGGCAACCAGGCCACCACCGATTGTGACGGCTATCAGCAGGACCATCACCAGCGTTCCGAACCGGTCGAGCTTACTAACCGTGATTTGGAGACCTCCTGCTCTTGGCGGTCTGGTTCGGAGGACAGGCTGCGGTCAGGTTCTAAAACAGGCAGGTATTAAATTTATTGGCCGCTGAGGGCGGCTCGTAGTGCATCTTCGGACTCGTGGGCCGTAACCGCTATTACCTGGTCTTCCGCCTGGAGGATGGTGGCACCGGAGGGGACTATCGGCCTCCGTGCTTTGCGAACAATAAGAGACAGTACGCTCCCTTCCGGTAAAGCCAGTTCCTTTATGGGTTTACCGATGGTAGGTGCGCCCGGAGGGATTTTCACCTCGACGATTTCCAGCCCCCTATCCCTGATATCGCGCAGATGTATTAGAGTATGTGTCGGGACCTCTTCTTCGATGCTCTCGAGTATGAGATTGGTGGTGTTGATGGTGACATCGATGCCCAGTTTCTTGAAGATGGACTCGTTCCTTGGATTTCTGATGCGGGCGACGGTTCGGGGCACGCCGAACATGTGCTTGGCCACCTGGCAAGAGACCAGATTGTCCTCATCATCTCCAGTCACAGCAATCAGCATGTCGGCCCGGTTGGTTCCAACTGAAGCCAGGGTAGTCGACTCGCAGCCGTCACCACGCACACAGATACTACCCAGTTCGTCGGAGAGCGTTCGGGCAACAGTAGCGTTCGTCTCCAGTATCAGGATTTCATGCCCTTCATCAAGTAATGCCCTTGTTAGGTAATAGCCAACCCTGCCGCCGCCAACGACGATGACATACATGGCTTACTCTCCTTGGGACTCCAATTTCTCTCTGAGTATCTGAGCAAAGAGTGTCGTCGGGCTGATCGCCTCCAGACCCAGCTCCTCGTACATATCTCGGCGCAGGGGGTCATAAATACGGCAAACCGTTCTGGGTACATTAAAGATGTGTTTGGCTATCTGGCTAGCCATGATATTACGGTTGTCCCCCTGCGTTAGGGCTACAAAGGCACCTGCCTCCTCGATACCCGCACTCTTAAGCACCTCTTCGTCAATGCCGTTACCTATCAGGGCCGTTCCCTGAAAGTTGGGGGCCAGCCGCCGAAAGCTGTAGGAATCTATGTCTATAATGGTGACGGTGTGCCCGTCCTGCTCAAGCAAGGAAGCCAAGCGGGCGCCAACCCGCCCGCATCCCATGATAACCACTTTCATTGTGCCGCCTTATCAGGAGTATTATCAGGGGTATATTGATGGTATAGTATAACACGGCAGGGCGCATGTTTCAGCACATGGGGTACTACGTCGCCCAGACTAAATTGGCCGAAGCGTCGCTGGTAGGTGGTGCCTATCACAATGAGGTCAGCCTCGCGCTGGATGGCCTCATCAACGATAGCCGGGGCAGCATCACGTGCTTGCAACAGGTCGGTCTCGACCGCGCAGCTCTCCCCCGCACCGATACTCTCCATACGGTCCAGCACTCTCTCTGCCTTCTCGACTTCAGCTTCGAGTTCAGTATCCAGCGGGAGAGTGCGGTCTATCGGGATAATGTAGACGGCCATGATTTTGGCCTTGTCTTTTCTGGCTAGCCGGCAGGCCAGCGTGATTGCCTCTTCATCAGCGGGGGAGCTGCTTACAGGCACCAGAATATTATGGAATTCCATGGACTCCGTTTCCGTTCACTTTGAACAACGAATATTATAATCCTGTCAGCGATAAACTACAACAGCACAATTGCTTATTTTTCTGTACCGCACTTTTTCCATGCTACCGCCACTTCCAGAAGGAAGGGACAAAGAGCATCAGCATGGTGAAGAGTTCAAGGCGGCCGACCAGCATACAGGCCATGAGAACACCCTTACCGATAGGATGAATGAATCCGTAGTTGGCCGCTGGCCCTACCAGGTTCAGACCAGGTCCCACCGTTCCCATTGTAGCAGCAACTGAAGATATAGCACTAACAGGGTCCAGGCCAACGGCGCACATCGCCAGAAAAGCCGTGGTCAGAATAGCAATGTAGGCGATGCTCATGCCCACGATGCTCGAGACCACCTTTTCTGATAAAACGGCTCTCCCCACCCTTAAAGGTATGACGGCGCGAGGGTTAAAGGTCAGCCGGACCTGTCGGGAAGTAAGTTTGGATAGTACCAGCAACCTGATTACCTTTATTCCACCTGCTGTTGAGCCTGCGGAGCCGCCGATAACCATCAGGACGACCAGGATGGATCTTGAAAACGCTGGCCACGTGTCGAAGTCAACGTTGCTGAAACCGGTTGTTGTTGCAATAGAGGTAACATTAAAGATACCTTGCCTCAGCGCGGAACCAATGGGCAGGTCACTGCGCAGTATAAGCTCTAAGGTGACGAATAAAGAGGCGCCAACGAGCAAGGCCATGTACAGTTTAAACTCGGGGTTCTTAAACAGCTGTCCCGGCTGGCGCTTCCAGAAAAACAGATAGTACAGGCCGAAGTTCACCGCAGCCGCAATCATAAAGAATATTACAATGCCCTCGATGAAGACGCTGTTGTATGTACCGATACTTTGATTGGTGGGTGTAAACCCCCCTGTGGCCATAGTGCATAAAGCAACGTTTATGGAGTCGAATATGCCCATACCAGCCACAATGAGCAGGATAATCTCAATGATGGTAAAACCGAGGTACAGCAGCCATACTGCCTTGGCCGTATCACGGATGCGGGGTGTTAGCCGTCCCGCCTCTGGCCCAGGCATTTCTGCCTCCACGAGGTGGGCGGCACCAATGCCCACTACGGGAAATAGGGCAACAAAGAGGGTGATTATGCCCATTCCCCCCAGCCACTGGGTGATGGAGCGCCACAGGAGAATGCTCTCGGGCTGGTCTTCGACAATGTGCAACACTGTGGCACCGGTGGCTGTAAAGCCGGATACTGATTCAAAAAGGGTGTCCAGATAGTTAGGGAAGGTTCCGGCCAGCGCGAAGGGAATGGTACCGAAGAGAGAGGCCAGTATCCAGCCACCGGCCACCAGTAAAATTGCTTCCCGCCGGTTCAGCCTGCCCTCGCCGACTGGCGTCAGACGCCAGACCACCAGGCCCATGCCGATGGTTATGGCTGTGGCAATGGCAAATGCTGCGGAGGCAGACTCTCCCGATACGAGACCCCAGACCAGTGGGAAGAGCATAAAGCAGCCGAGAATGATTATTAGCAGTCCGAGGTAATGGCAGACAACCTTTATTCTCATCTACTTTTACTTAAAAAGTCGCTCCACAGCCGGGATAGCTGACAGAGACGAGACGATGATGACGTGGTCGCCGGGGTGAATCACGCTGTTATTCGGGGGAATTATTACCGTGTCATCACGGGCGATTGCGCCAGCGACTACTCCTTTTGGCAGGCCAGCCTCGGCAATGCTTCGCTGCGCGATGTTGGCGGTGGTACTGGTAACAAACTCGATTGCCTGAACGTCCTTACCTCCAATAAATGGTGCCGAGATAGCACCACCGTGGAGAACGAAGTGGGTAACTCTGCTCGCGACCTGTAATAAAGATGACACGGCGACATCCACACCAATCGCCTCCGCCAGGGGGACGTAACCTGGCTTGTTGACGGTGATTATAGTGCGGGATACCCCCAGGTTCTTGGCGAGCAGGCTACAGAGGATGTTGAGCTCATCACTGTCAGTGGTGGCGATAAAGGCGTCAGCCGCTGGTACACCCTGCTCAATAAGGAAGTCGGGGTCGGTGGCGTCACCCTGGAGCACCGTCGCCCGCTCCAGCCTGGCAGCAATTTCCTGGCAGCGGTCGGTGCTCTCATCAATCACCTTAATGGTAAGGCCGTGCTTCTCTAGGCCCTCGGCAACCAGAAAGCCGATGCGTCCTGCACCAAAGATAACAACGTTCCTTACCGGGTGTTGAGGTGGGGCAAACATTTCGTGAAATTCGTCCATGGAGTCCCGGTGCGCCACCAGGTAAACGTGGTCACCATTTTGAATGACTTCATCAGAGGCGGGCACGAACGTTTTTCCAGAACGGGAAATGGCAGCAACAACGCACGGTTGCGGGAAGGTAATGGCGTCTAATGGTCTGTCAACCAGCACCCCCTGGTCTACCCTGAACTCCCTTATCTGGACCCGACCATCAGCAAAGCTTTCTCCGGGCGTCGGATAGAGGCTTGACAGCATCCCCATAATTGCGTCGGCCACCTCCACCTCGGGGTTAATTATCAGGTTTATCCCCAGTGTTTTCGGTCTGATGACCTTGCGCGCCGCTGAAGGTGATTTGGCGGCGGTGATGAAGTACCCTGAATAGTCAGGATTGCGGACCCTGGCAGCCGTCATCACTGCCCCTAGCTCCTTGGCAAGGAAGCAAATGAGCATGTTGGTCTCGTCGTTGTTGGTGACGGCAATGATTAGGTTGGCACGGTTGACTTCGGCCTCTCGGAGGATTCTGGGAGTTGCGGCGTTCCCCACTATCGTCTTGACATCGAGCTGACGGCGAACACCCTCCACCACGTCCTCGGAGGGCTCGATTACGGTTACCTCGTGATTTGCTTCCGCCAGCAGGGAAGCGACATGGAATCCGACAGTCCCCGCACCAGCGACAATAATATACATCTAGCTCATTTGAGGCTATTCACGTATTTTACCTCTGATACCTCTGAATAGCCTTAGAATACTTCGAGCGAAATTGCGCAGCAGCTTTCTCGACCTTTTTCGCCTGCGAAGTACCTGGTCACCCTGCTTACTCGTTGGCACCGGCTCGAAGGTGTCTTTCTTTGCCTTTGCTGTTATTCCGTACATCTTTCTAAAGCTGTCTCCCCCTTATTAGCCTTAGGCCGACTTACCTTGCTTTTTATCTCCGTAACTAAGATAATGGCATCATTTTAACGGCAGGTCAAGTATTCACATCACAGTTTTGGCTTCATCCGATGCTGCCTGAAAAAGGGATTTTACTGTTCTGGCTGTTATCTGTCAAAGTAACCGGGTAACCAGCCCTGCGTTCTGGAGGCCGAACAGGATAAGGCTACCAGTTAAATCTGGTAGCCTTAAGTCACAAAGTATTCCGTCCGGGCTGTCCACTTGGGATTCCCGTGCATACCCTCTACTCTGCCGACCTCAGGCCTCCTGATAAAGCGGTGAGGAGGCCTTCATCAGACGGTTCATGTGTCGCATCTCGGCAACCAGCTTGCCGCTGTCCTTCTCATACAGCTCCGAGTCCAGCCAGATGAACTCGGTCTTCGGACTGGCGCCAACACATACGATACGTCCCGTTTTCCGGTAGGGTACCCCGGCCTTTATCGGGCCGTTGACGTTACGCAGCTCGGTTGCCCCGAAGAATCCCACTGACGGTCCATCACGGTCGCCAGTCAGATCAAACATCAGGGCGCCGTACATCGAGCTGGGATTCAGTATGGAAGGTCCCCAGGGAGAGCTTCCCTTGTACCAGTCTATGGGGTCAGTAATTGTTTCAAGGGCCCTGTTAAGGTGCTTCTGGGTGAAGACCACGTTTTCCTGTGGTGGAAGCTCGGTTCCTGGTTTCGTCTTAGCCAGAATGCGTATCTCCTCCGGCGGTGAACTCTCCAGCGGGATTTTGCGGATGTACGAGGCCTCTTCCGGCTCGCCGATGCCCACTGTGCCCTTGGCCACGGTTTGACCGTCACGCATCTCCACACTGGCCCTTAGCTGCACGTTATCGGTCCCCTCTGGAGGTATCTCAATCACTGCCCGTACCTCCTCCCGGTCCAGGGTGGCATAGGTGTAGTAGATGCTCAGTGAGCCCTTCTCGAACCAGCGCTGCCCGAAGAGCTTGATAAGCAGCGGAGGAAAGAGGTTGAGGTGGATAGTACCGGGTATCGTGCCGCCGCGCATCCCTATTTTCTGTGCCACTTCGTCGGTGTGAATGGAACCGGGTGCTCCCTGCCAGACGTTGACCGGTGCCCGCCACCCCCCATACATGTAGCCTTCTTTGATAACGATATCGTCAGACATGTTTCCTCCTTTGCTAGAGCAGGATGTTTTTTATATTTTGAACCACTAAGGCGATAATAAACGTTCGATGGCGGGCTGTCAACTTTGACTTACTCCGTCTGGTGCCTGTTTATTATGTGGTGGCTCCAGCTACCATCACCGGATAGCACACCACCTATTGCGCAAACTCTGATGTCATCTCCCTGATAGGTAGCCTCCGATATTTCATACAGGTATTCGGCCAGGTCTTTCGCTGTTTTTCCGCTGGGCTGCAGCCGGGGCAGCTCGGAAGCAGGGCCGAATGCCTCCGGACTCTCCAGTGAACCCTTGTATGTTGAAATCCCTGTCAGTACGCCCGGTTCCGGCTTGACTTCAAAGGCACGGGCCGGCGCTCCCTGTGTTACTATCCCGACGATGAACACCGGCTTACCGTCACCAGCACTGGTAATTACACCGGCAATCCGGGGCGTGTTCAGGCTGTCCGGCTCGGAGCCGGCACCATTAAGTACCTTTTCCAGGTAGTCTCCGGTGGGTGCTGTCCCCGCAATCAGCAGGAGTCGGTAGGTCTCAAATATGGCTTCGGTCTGGATGCCGTTGCTGACCACGGCCATGCCTGTCTGATTATCAAATTTCACGCTCGGGTAGTGGAAACGCAGCGGGACATGTTCTTGCTGCCCGATGGGGTCGATTCTGATGCTGTCGTCTGCAGCTACGGCCAGACGCTCCCGGCTCTGCGGGCTGCGTCCGGTGACCAGATAAGCCAGGGCTGGTCTGCTGTCAGCGGTCAGCCCGATGAATAGCTGCCTCCCTGGGTAGGGTCCATTCGGATTACTCATAATGCTCCTCTCCCCCTTTTCCTTTGGCTTTCTAGGTATGTGTCTGGTTATGCTTTGTTTTCTTCTTCTCTGCCCAGAAGATTGCTCGTGGTGCTCTCTCATTATACGGGTTTCCGGTGCGGTCGCCATATACCTGCTTTACAATGAAACCAGATTTCTCAAACCAGGTTTGCATTTCGACCTTACTTGGAGGGTGGCACTGCATTAGATATTCCTCTGTCTTAGTGTTCCGGTCAAAAAAGGTTATTATCGTACATCGTCGGTATCTGACCAGCCTCTGGTTAGTATCAAACCATATCGTTTTCCTTTGTGTCTGAATACATGTGCCATCTTTGCATGTCCCGGTAGGGAATGCCTTATCGTCAACGTCTATCCGCTGCCAGGTTTCGTGAAGAGTACCTTCCATATGGTTATTGTCCAGATAGATATAGCCATCAGGCCTAAGAGAGTCGAAGGCGCGAATGATACACTCTTCCTGCTCCTTGGCCGTCGCCAGCTCGTAGAGGCAGTTACCACCCAGTACCACCAGGTCAAAGCCTATGGGCCACTCATCGGCTATTACATCGGCCTCATGCAGGCTGATTCTACCCTGTACCCGTTCGGGCAATTGCCTGAGCTTTGTGCGGGCGCGGTTGAGCATTCCCTTTGCTTGGTCAAGACCGACAATTTCATGGCCGTCGAGAGCTAGAGGTATAAGGATACGACCCGTTCCACAGAATGGCTCCAGAATCCGCAGGGGGCGGCGGTTACCAATCAGCTTTCGGATGAGTTCCACATCATCGGTGTAGGCATCAGTTCGGTCGTAAATCTCGGCGATGTGCGGTTCAATATCATACATATTGGTTTTGTTGTAGCTCATGAATGTGATTCCTTATTCCTGGTGAAGGGCAGCGTGCAATCAGCGTTTGGTAGCCACAATTCGCCCGTTTCCCCACCTCCCCTGGCGCATTCGTTTTATTTCGCTGGCGAACTCTTTATGCGCATAGACTACCCAGTCTTTTCCGAGGACGGTGGCAAACTCATCCTCCCTTTCCAATAGCTTGTGGTCCAGTGCCCTCCAGCCGATTTCAATATCTCTCTCGGTGATGTCCTCGGCGTGGTCTACTGCGTATCCCAGGTCCTGGAGAAGACTGACAATATCCTGCAGCCGCCACCTCGGGCTGTGCTTGTCTGGATTCTCCCGCCTGATATCAAAGGTCATGGCCAGGCGTCCGCTCTGCGCCAGCACCCGGTAGAACTCTTTGAGCCAGGTCTCATCGTGGTTCAGGGCACATTGGCTCCAGACAACGGTGAACTGGCTGTCTCCGAAAGGCAGACTGGTGGCATTCCCCATGCGGAAGTCCACACGGTCGGATAACCCGGCAAGCTCGGTTATCCGGCTGGCGGCCATAATAAACCTTTCAAACAAGTCGACGCCTGTGACACGGCATCCGAACGACTGCGCCAGTTGGATAGCCGGTCCACCCAGATAGCAGCAGACGTCAAGAACATAGTCATCGGCGGTGATAGCCGTCAGTTCCGCCAGTTCTGCCGTATCCTGCTCACCACCGAGGTGGTACTGCAGGCCGCAGACGGTAGCCGTCGGGCTGGCCAGGAATCTACCGTCCATGATGGCAGGTTGAATCATCCTTTCAATCCTGTCGAGCAGCGTTCCGCCCTCCGGTAATTGCCAGTTGTCGATGACTTCCTGCAGTTCGGGTGTGGTCACGGGTCTCTTTCTTACTCCTCAATGATGGCGACCACCCTCGCCCAGCCAGCGCTGCCGCCGGTTATTTTTATTGGGAAGCAGGCGACCTTGAAGCCGAAGGGCCTAGGCAGCTTATCCAGGTTGGCCAGCTTCTCGATGTGGCAGTACTCCTTCTCGATACCGGCGTAGTGGGCACCCCAGATAATACGGCTGTCCTTGCTCTTCTGGAATTCCTCTCGTATTGCCCAGAAGGGGCGGTCCCAGCCCCAGGCATCCGTCCCCATGACGCGGATGCCCTGCTCAATCAGCCACAGGGTGGACTCCCGGTTCATGCCACAGCCAGCATCGAAGTATTCTGGCTTACCCCACAGCCTATCCGCTCCGGTCTGGACGAGAACGATGTCCCCCGGTTTTAGTTGATAGTTAATCTTTTTCAGGGCTTCTTTGAAGTCGCTCACAGTGACACCACTGCCCCTCGGCTTGTGCCGCATATCAAGGACGACGCCGTCACCATAAAACCACTCCAGAGGCATCTCGTCAATCGTCCGTGCCTTCTTACCTTCAGATGTGGGGGCATAGTGCCACGGGGCATCGACGTGGGTGCCAGCATGAGTACCCAGGGTCAGGGTGTCCGTTGCCCAACCCAGTCCCTGCGGCAGGTCTTGGTCAGTGCAGCCGAAGGTGTTTTTCATGGCAGCACCACCCTCTTCGTGGGTGTGGTGGACGAGTTCCACTGCCTGTGCTCCGGGGATAGGCTCCATTGGTACGCTCAGGTCGATTATCCTCATGGTCATTATTTGCCTCCACATATTGTTGGGAATCAGGCCGTATTCTAACATCCCTGCTGCCTTGGTGGCAAAGCAGGAGCGGATATAGTTCATTGACAGATATCCGGCCCGCTACTATAGTTGGGTGTATCTGGATAGAGTTTAAGGAGGAGCTATGAAAGAGGCAGGCGTTGAGCGAGTGGCCGTTATTGGTGCCGGACTGATGGGCTGCGGCGTGGCCGTGGAGTTTGCCCGGTTCGGCTACGAAGTTAGTATCTACAACACCCGTGAGGAGACCAGCAGGCAGGCGATGCAGCAGGCGCGGGAGGCACTTGACCTGATGGCCGAGACAGAGCTTATTACAGGCGAGGAGGCCGATGCTGCCTACGGTCGTTTGCGACCCACTACTGATATCACTGATGCGGCTTCTGGTGCCGATTTCGTCCATGAGTCAGTGCTGGAGGTACTCGATATCAAGAAGGGTGTGTTTGCCCAGCTCGACGAGCTCTGTCCCCCGCCGGTAATCTTGGCGACCAATACCTCCGGCCTGCGGGTTACCGATATTGCCTCAGCTACCAGACACCCGGAGCGTGTCCTGGCAACGCACTACTTCCAGCCGCCGCATTTTGTCCCTCTGGTAGAGGTGGTGGGTGGTGAGAAGACCGATAAGACACTGGTGGAGAAGGCAGCCCGGATGCTGCGGGGGATGCGTAAGCGGGTGGTTGTTATCGATATTGAACTACCGGGGTTCGTGGGCAACCGTCTCCAGGGGGCTATCGCGCGGGAAATACGTTCGCTGGTGGAGCATGGGATACCCTATCCGGAGCTGATTGATGACGTGATATCCTTCGGGTTCGGTCGGCGGATGGCCTACACCGGCTACTTCAAACGCATGGATCTGATAGGTCTCGATTTTGGCTACCGGGGTGCTCGGGGTCGGGGTGTGCCTGCATGGGGTCCGGTCGCTGAGCGTGTCGAGCGAGGTGAACTGGGGATGAAAAGCGGTAAGGGCTTCTACGACTGGCCCGGTGACAGTGCCAAACAGCTACACCGCCGCCTCAACACCGAGCTTATACGCCTGATGAAGCAGGACATGGAGGCCGGGCTCATCTAGGGTGCTGCTCTTAGTATCGTGTCGCGCCAGGCTCGTTAATAGTCTCCACAAGCGTGACGTGCTATAATATTTTTATCCAATACAGAGCGGATTTGCTGTGCTTTGTTGTGTCAAAGGAGCGGAGAGACATGCCCAGTGATATTGTCAGGCAGCTAGACCCTATTTTCAAAGCGAAGTCGATGGCCGTTATCGGGGCTTCACGGGCACCATTCAAGTGGGGAGGTCGCACTCTCCTGACCGCCATGATGAGCGGCTACCGCGGGGCGATATACCCGGTTAACCCGGGGGAGAAGGAAATCGCCGGGCTTACCTGCTATCCTAGTGTCCGTGATATCCCGTACGATGTCGATATGGCAGTTATCGTTGTCCCGGCGGCGGTAGCACCCCAGGCAATGGCCGATTGTGTTGCTAAGGGAGTAGGGGGCGTGGTCATGATAACCGCCGGCTTTGCCGAAGCCAGTGAGGAAGGCAGGGTCTTACAGGATGAGTTGGTGCGGATTGCCCGCGAGGGTGGTATCAGGTTTGTCGGGCCTAACGGCATGGGGATATATAGCTCTGCGGTCAATCTGAACCTGTGTCTGCACGATGACATCCGGCCGGGGAAGATTGCTTTCGTGTCTCAGAGTGGCACCTTCGGCGGGCTGCTTGCCGAGTTCGCCGAGCGGAAGGGCTACGGACTGAGCAAGTTTATCAGCATCGGTAATCAGGCCGACCTCAATGCTGCCGACTACGTGGAGTACCTGGGGGAGGACGACGAAACCGGAGCGATTGTCCTTTACATGGAAGGTTTCAAGGACGGCGGTAGGTTTTTTAAGATTGCCCGTGACGTTATTAAGAAAAAGCCGATACTGATGTATAAGGCCGGTCGTACTGAGGCAGCCGCCAGAGCGACCATGTCCCATACCAGTTCCCTGGCTGGTTCGGACGAGATAGTCGATGCCATGTGTCGGCAGGTGGGCATCATCCGGACTTCGGAGGTAACGCACCCGTTTGACATGGCCGAGGCACTAATCGGCCTGCCCCTCCCCCGGAGTAACCGCGTCGCCATTATCGGTAGCGGCGGGCAGGGAGTGGTTACCTCCGATACCTGCGAGTCGCTCGGCTTGCGGGTCCCTGCCCTGGACCATGAGACAAGTATGAAGATCAAGGAAGCATTGCCTCCCCATGCCCCGGTCCCATCGAACCCGGTGGACTTTGCCGGGGGAATGCGCGGACCGCTCGATGAGGTGCAGGTGGCCGATGCGCTTGCCCGAATTGACTATATCGACGGCATCATCTGCAATACTCCCCATTTCCACGGGGATGATAGAGACGACTTGAAAACGGCTGTCCAGGGGGCGGAAATATTAGCCGCCGTCCCGAAGAAGTACGGTAAACCGGTGGTCACGCTATCGTGGCACAGTCACGGTGGCGGTGGCGCTATCGGGGACATTATGAAAGCGGCCGGCATACCCTCCTACGAGACGCCGGAGCAGTGTGCCAGAGCGATGATGGCCCTGGCACAGTATGCCGAGGTCCGCCGGAGACTGAATGCAGAATAGTTAGTTTGCTATAAGAAGCTCATGCCTGTCTGAGTCTATCCAGACTGTCAGGACTGGGGCTTGAAGAAGTCCATTAGGGGGGAGTTGAAGAGGGGCCACACCCCTCTTTTTTGTGTCTTCCACTTACCCTTGGAAAGGGGGATTAGGGGGATGGGGCTGCCACTATGGGAAAGGGGGCAGAACTATTATAGATTCTTAATTCCGGCACTCTCTATAAATAGAGGAAAACCAAGGGGGACACCCCCTTGGCATCCCCCGTCCAGAGGGGTTACACCCCTCTGACTCCCCAAAACGGTGAGAGGGCAGTTTCCTGGCAGGGGTCATTCGCACCTTATGGGCGTGCCTTACTATCATGTGGGGTATTCTTTACTCTGGCTGCAGAATAATAAGGGGAGTTTAAGAGGGCGCAGCCCTCTTATATTAATTTTCCCCTTCCCCATTGGGGAAGGGGATACAGGGGATGGGGCCGCCGCCAACAAATAGGAATGCTAGATAAAAAAGAGGATGTCAAAGTGCTACCAATCTCTGAGCAAGTGTATATCCTTGTTAAATCAAGGCCTCATATTTTATAATATCCCCCAGTTGGTCAGCTTCAGTCCCGTCAGGGACGTCAGGGGGTAGGGCGATGCCTGTAGACTATTTGGTGGCACAGGACCTTCATAAGAGCTTCAACGAGCACAAGGCGGTCAACGGTGTCTCTTTCACAATCTATAAGCGTGAGATTTTCGGACTGCTGGGGCCGAACGGGGCCGGTAAGACGACGACGATACGGATGCTGTCTACTGTCCTGGAGCCGGACCAGGGTGATGTCACCATCGGCGGTCATTCGATAAAGCATGAAGCTGAGGCGGTACGGGGCCTGATTGGCGTCTGCCCTCAGGAGCTGGCCCTTTACGTTGAGCTTGGTGCCCTTGACAACCTTATCTTCTTCGGACGGATGGCGGGGATGAGCAGCCAGGAGGCCCGGGAGCAGGCCATGTCTAACCTGAAGCTGGTAGGCTTGCAGGAGAGGGCCAGGGGCAGGATAGACAAGTTCTCCGGTGGCATGAAGCGGCGCGTTAATCTGGCGGTGTCGCTGATGGGGCACCCCGAGCTCCTCTTCCTCGACGAACCAACGGTCGGCATTGACCCGCAGTCACGGAATAACATCTACGAGACAATCGAAGGACTGCGTGATAAGGGAATGACGATTCTTTACACGACCCACTACATGGAGGAGGCCGACCGTCTCTGTGACCGGGTGGCTATCATGGATGGCGGGCAGATAATTGCTCTGGACACCCCGCATGAACTCAAGGCACAGATTGGCCCGCCGGAGCAGGTGACTCTGGAGGATGTCTTCCTGAAACTGACCGGCCGGAGCCTCAGAGACTGAGCAAGATACGATATGACTAGAGCGCTACAGATTGCACTGCTGCAGGTCCGCATATACCTTCAGGACAAGAGTGACCTTGCCTTCAGCCTGCTCCTGCCGGTGGTGACCTTCGCTCTGATGTACTTTGTCTTCGGCGGGCAGACGCATTTCCACGCTACCGTCCACATCGTTGACGAAGACCCGGGGGGTATCTACTCGAATGCCCTCATCGAACGGCTGGACGCTCTTGATGAGCTCAATGTTGAGCTGCTCTCCCTTGACAAGGCTGATAGAAAGCTGGAACGGTCCGACCTGCTGATGTTTATCATAATACCAGAGGGGTTTTCGGATAGGCTGGCCTCGGGAGAGCCGGTACAGCTCCTATTCAAGCAGCGGGGGAACGGCGGACAGGAAGGACAGATAGTGGCTGCCCTGGTGCGGAGTGTTGCCGATGACATCTCACTGGGTCTCCAGGTGAGGGGGCAGGTCACCGCGGCACTGGTTGGCATTGATGTCCCGGTTAACCAGATTGAGACCACCGTGGAGCGGTTACTCACCGAAGAGCGAGAAAGTCCTACCGTGGCTGTTACCGAGGATACCATCGGCAGCAGCCCGGACCCGGTCAAACAGTTCTTGCCCGGCATCATCACCATGTACGTCCTCTTTGCCATAATCCTGAGTGCCCGTACGCTGGTGGAGGAGCGCCAGCTGGGGACGCTGGAGCGCCTGCTGACTACCCGGCTAAGTATCGGCCAGCTCTTCGCGGGCAAGTTCATCGCCGGTATCAGTCGCGGCTTTATCCAGACTTTGATACTGATGGCGCTGTCTTACGCCGTCTTCCAGATTTTCACTCCCCTTTCATTTGCTAGCTCGCTGCTGGTTGCCCTTATTTTTACCTGTGCTGCCAGCGCATTGGGTCTTATTATCGCTTCGGCGGCACGCACCCCGGACCAGGCCACCTGGATGGGTGTCTTTTTCACGATGGCGATGGTTATGATAAGCGGCACCTTCTTCCCCATCGAGGAAGGTTCGGTAATGGAGACAGTCAGTCGGTTTTCCGTCAATACCTATGCCAACGATGCCCTGACGACACTGATTTCTGAGGGTGGTTCGCTGGCCGACGTCGGTTTCGAGATGGGCATACTGGCGGGGGTGATTGTCGTTGGCCTGCTGCTCAGTCGGTACCTATTTAAAGTCATGCCGGGAGGGAGATAGGGAAGTGGTACAGCCAAGGCTGGTCTGGCTTATTGCTCTCAAAGACCTGAAGCTATTTAGCCGGGACCGCATGGCCCTGTTCTTCTTTATTTTGTTCCCCTTTATGTTTGTCATCATGTTCAACTTTATCCTGGCCGGTATTGGTGGTGAGGACGACCGTCTCGTGTTCCGTCTCGTCTCCTTGGAGGAGGAGACAGAGACAGCACTGAGCTATCAGATAATCGCCGCCATGGTGACACCGGATGAGTCCAGTCTCCAGCCGGGCGAGCCTCTGATTATCCGGGAAGATGACTATGATGAGTTGCGCCGGCAGGTTGAGGAGAAGGAAATAGGCGGATTTCTTGTTTTTCCGGCAGATTTCACCGAGGGTATTTACTCGGGTAGGGGGGCTGTGATTGAGGTGGTGGCTGACCCCGAAGCGGTCAACTACCGGGCGGCACTGCACGGCCTGGCTGAGGAGATTAGCTCCTGGATTGGTGCCGAGTACGTCGTCAGGAGCGCCATTATTGAGCTGGCCGGGGAGCAGGCCCCGGCTATCCTGGAATCGTTAGACAGTCAGGTCGTCACTGGCGAGTCACTTATAGCGTATACCAGCGAGAAAGTGGGGGAGGTCGAGGCAGAGCAGCCATCTAACTATGTTATCCCCGGCTACCTGGTGATGTTCGTCTTCTTTGCGGCTGCCCTGTCCGCGGAGGCGATTGTCCGCGAGCGCCAGAACCATACCCTGGAGCGGCTGCTGGCCAGTTCGGTGCGGCGGTCTACGCTTATCGGTGGTATTTTCACGGGCACGGCGGCCAAGGGACTGGTCCAGATAATCATCTTCTGGACGGTGGGAATTCTGGTTTTCAACATCGACCTGGGGGTGGCCCCGGCGGCCGTTATTATCCTCTCTTTCCTGATGGTAATCGTGTCAGCTGCCTTCGGCGTGATGCTGGCCACCCTGGTAAAGACCGACCGGGGTGCCGGCTCGCTGGCGACCCTGTCTGCCCTGATAATGGCGCCGCTCGGCGGCTGCTGGTGGCCGCTCTTCATCGCGCCCCAGTGGATGCAGCTCCTGGCTAAGGCCACGCCTCACGGCTGGGCAAATGAAGGCTTCAACAAGCTGATGCTCTTCGGGGCTGATTTTGCCGACGTTGCCCCCGAGATGCTCGCCCTGGTTATTTTCACAATAGTCTTCGGCGGTATCGCCGTCTGGCGCTTCCGCACCGCGGCTGCCTGAGCTCGGAGAGCAAAAACGGTTCTAGCCGGCGCTTCCCTTCCAACTTTCCGCCCTCTCCATCAGTTCGCGGGCATTCTTCAGAGAGGTCTCCGTAATCTGTGACCCGGCGAGCATGGCTGCCATTTCCTCGGTGCGGGCATTGCCCTCCAGCACCTCGAGCCGGCTGACGGCACGGCCTCCGGAGACCTCCTTCTGTACCCGGTAGTGGGCATCGGCGAAGGCGGTAATCTGGGGGAGGTGGGTAACGCATATCGTCTGGTGGTGGCGGGCCAGCGTCCAGAGCTTTTTCCCGATTACCTCGGCGCTCCGCCCGCCCACCCCGATGTCAATCTCGTCAAAGACCAGCACGGGGATGTTGTCCGCCTCGGAGAGGACGCCTTTCAGGGCCAGCATGAAGCGCGACGTCTCGCCGGTGGAGGCTATCCTGGCCAGGGGCTTAAGGGGCTCCCCGGGATTTGTCGATGCGAGGAACTCGACGGTATCGGCACCATCACTGTTGAAAGCATAGGTCTGGCCGTCAGGGTAGGGGATGCCATCGGAGTCGGGGGTTTGTGTTATCGATACCTCGAACTCCACCTGGGGCATGTTCAGGTCCTTAAGCTCCTGTTCTACTCCCTTTTTCAGTTGAGTAGTTGCGCTGGTACGCGCCTTGGAAAGCTGAGAGGAAAGCTGTCCCATCTCCTGCTTGAGGTGGGCACGTGTTTCTTCCAGCTCCAGTCGCCGCTCTGATGAATGGGAGATGCCTTCCAGCTCGGCGGCAGCTTCTTTCTCGTAGTTCAGGATTTCGGCGATGCTCTGCCCGTATTTCCGCTTAAGGTCTCTGATAAGCTCCAGCCTCGACGTCACCTCTTCCAGCCGTGCCGGGTCGTGCTCGAGGCGGTCGCTGTAGCCACGGATGTCCTTGGTCGTCTCCTCGAGGCTGTAGAGGTTCTCCTCGAGGGAATCGAGCTGTGGCTTCAGTTCGGGGTCAAGCTCCGCCAGCCTCTTCATCATCGCCACCGCCTCGTGCAGCCGGTCCAGCGCCGAAGCCGGGTTGCCGGAGCTATCGTCGCCGTAGAGTTGCCGGTAGACCTCGTAGGAGGATGTCTTGAGTTGCTCTGCGGAGGCAAGCACTTTCTGCTCCCTTTCTAGCTCCTCGTCCTCACCTTCGTGCAGTTCCGCCCGGCCAATCTCATCGACCTGATAGTGCAGGTATTCCTCGCGGCGGGCCAGTTCCTGTTCATCTTTAGCGAGCGACCTCAGTTCCTGTTCCGCCTGGTTGAGTTCTGCTGCCATTGATGCAAAAGTCTGCCTCATTTCCAGGGTGTGGGCATAGGCATCGAGGAAGTCGAGGTGATTTTTCCGGTCGAGCAGGGAGAGGTGCTGGCTTTGGCCGTGGACATCAATCAGCAGGCGCCCGATTTGCTGGAGCAGCCCCCGTGGTACCGCCTGACCGTTGAGCCGGATGGTGCTGCGCCCCTGTCTTTTCATCTCGCAGTGGACCACCAGGGTATCTTCATCGGCGGCGAGTCCCTTTTCCACCAGTATTTCTCGTAGTGCGGCAAGTTTATCATTGTGGGATATGGTAAAGACGCCCTCAATACGGGCCTCGTCGGCACCGTGCCGTATCATCTCTTCGTCTGGCTTGCTCCCCAGCAGGGACTCAACGGCATCAATCACCAGGGACTTCCCCGCCCCGGTCTCACCGGTAATAACGTTGAGCCCCGGGCCCAGGCTCCAGTTTATATCCTCGATGATGCCGATGTCTCTGACCCTTAGCTCGAGTAGCAAGGCAATCCCTCCGGTCGCTCTACCCTTTGTCCGCTCAAATTGCCTCTATTTTACCATGTTCCGTTAAAATCGGTTGCATGCTGTCCGGGTATAAATTTATGGGCTAGTCCAGATAGGTTGGTGAAGCCAATTTTGGTACCTTTGCTTTTATCTGCGAATGAGGAAAACCAAGGGGGACACCCACATTTCATCTCCCTTTGTTAAAGGGAGACCGAGAGGGATTTCTCTTGGACACCCCAAAACGGTGAGAAGGCCAGTTCTTATGCAAGCACCTTTGCACCTTATGAGCGTACCTTGTTATCATGTGGGGTATTCTTTACTCTGGCCGCAGGCTAATAATTGGAGTTCAAGAGGAGCGAAACCTCTGGAGTAAATAGGCATGCCAAACACCATCTACAGGGGAACTAAAGAGGGGCACAGCCCCTCTTTCCTTTTCTCCCCCTTCTTTTACTAAAGGAAGGGGGTCAGGGGGATGGATTTCTCAGGGCGCTTAAGGAGATGGGGCCAGCACTACCAAACAGTGCGGGTGAAGAAAGGTAAGAGAATACCAGAGTGTCAATAATCACACGAACGAGCATAAATACTTGTCCTGACATCTATAAATAGCTAGAATAGTGTTGAAGAGACCTGACGAGGTGGGCATTGGGCATAGTCTTCTGTAGCGAGCCGGAACTACATCAACCGGCCATGATTGTCGGCTGGCCCGGTATCGGTAATATCGGCGTACTCACCGTCGACAATCTCAGGCAGCAGGTTGAGGCCGAAGAGCTCGGGGAGATTGAGCCCTGGGACTATTTCTATCCCAATAAGGTCATTATCAGGGATGGCGTCCTGCATGACCTTGAGTTCCCCACCAGCAAGTTTTACTACAAGAAGCTTGCCGATAGAGACCTGCTGCTTTTCATCGGGGAAGAGCAGCCTTCCGGTCGAGGCAGGATGTACGCTGAGGGTGGCAAAGCCTATGAAATGGCCAACCAGGTTCTGGATGTGGCGGAGAAGTTCGGCTGCCGTCGAATCTATACCTCGGGGGCCGCTGTTGCCCTCACCCATCACAGCTTGAGGTCGCGGGTGTGGTCGGTAGCTACCGAGCGCAGGTTGCTCTCTGAGATGAAGAGCTACACCAATGCATTCCTCATGAGCGAAGTTGAGGGCCGGCAAAATATCGGCAACATC
>Ga0315555_1000903_pt1 | contig 21468 bp, 20 predicted proteins | sample SalMarSW160380MG_FD_202113 | JGI IMG/M metagenome (GOLD analysis project Ga0315555, IMG submission 202113) | Salt marsh sediment microbial communities from the Plum Island Ecosystem LTER, Massachusetts, United States - Salt Marsh Sediment SW1603-80 ... | reverse complement strand
TACCAGGTGGTCGGCTAAGATGATGCGCACAATCGAAGTCCTAATAGTCATAATAATCATTACGGGCGCGTTCATAGCCGCTTCTTTCTTCGCCGTTTTGCCGTGGCCAAGGCAGGTTTCGCCCGTGAACCTTAGGCGCCTATCGTTTACGACGTTGGAGATGTTGGATTCAAACTATGACTTGAGCAGAGCCGCTTTTGAGACGGAAAACTACACGATTTGGGGTGGACTGCAAATCGCGCTTTCAGCTTCGCTGCCGCCTAACATCATATACAACTTGACTGTTTACGAGGTAACTGGGGAAACTACGCAACTTTACACTTTCATTGATTCAATGTCGAACGCGGAGAGCCTAGGCGTAACCTCAGACGCTTCCTCGTATATGGTGGCTTCTTCAAACGTGACTTTTAACGTGGTTCCTGAAAAAATCGGCGAGCACAGCGGCGGAGGAACACTGTACATACTGAACTGCAGCGACGCTCCTGGGTGGTGGATTACAGGCTACACCGCTCAAGGCTTGGCAAACGACCTCTACAATTTGCTATCGCCATATTTCTCTAATACAATAATGGTGCAAAATACAGCAGAATTGGGAAAAATACTTGATGGAACATCGCTTCACGGAGAAACGTTGCAAAACGCCGTAGTCATAAACACATGTGGAGAAGCAGTACCTATTCCTTCCAACTATGCAGACATGTACCCTCAAAACACGTACGCCGAGTACTTTTACCAATTAGGCAAAAGAGTCCTTCAGTACAACTGGACATGGACGAGTATAGTAGGCTGGCCTTTCTACTACGTTAGTAACATTAACAAATTTTCAAGCTACGATAACGGCTGGGGAATTTATGGAATGCGACAAACCGGTAACCCTGGTCTAAACGCATTCCTGCAAGGGCTGGACAATCGGTCGTCATATGTCCCTGGGAGTAGTTCAACAAGCAGTCCTGGAGTGGTATATTTATCAAGCCAAGCCATAGACAGTAGCAACTATTACGGCATTTATCCGTCGCCATACCAAACGTCCACAAGAGCACTACCAACATCAATTACTACCGACTATCACCTAGATGTAACGACTTGCGTCTTTAACCCAGTTGGGAGTTCGATTCCAGCCGCTGTGTACAGACACAAAGTAACGATAGGCGGCACAACTCAATACCAAGGTGGATTTTACGCCATCGGTCTAACTCGAACACCCGATATCAGGCTCACCGCTTTAGGTCTTTTAGCTGACTATAGGCCTAGGCTCTATCGTTCTGAGTATACTGCTAATGGCACTTCTAGAATTGTTGTTCTGCAGCTTGGGTTAGTGGGAGGCGTGTAAAAGTGAATAATAGGGGGCAGTTTTCAATTATCGCCGCTTTGCTTGTCGCGGTGGTTCTTATAGCTGCAGTAATGACAACCTACTCGGCAATACGCTACAGCCCACTTCAAGAGCAACCTCAAGTTCTGAGTGCAATAGATGAAATCAACCTGGCGCTGAAACAGATTTTAGGCTTCACCGTAGGCTATTACGGGTCGGTCTTGAAAGTCACAGGCAACTCATCCTACGCTCGAACCCTCGCCACAAATTATCTGAGCAGCGGTTTAAACAACATAGCCGACATAAGACCAGAATGGGGGCCCTCATTCAACGTGACCAAATTAGCGTTAACAACAAACTGGTTTACAAACACAAGCTATAGCACAGGGAACGTCACCGTCAAATACGACTTGACAGGCATAGGCGTTTACGGCATAAGCTACTCAGCTTCATCCCGATTAGATGTAATCGTATCAGACTCCAACTCGACAAGTGAAGCGCGCCTAACAATATTGAAAGATGAGGATGAACCGCTGATTAACCTTGGAAGCCACAACTTCGATTTTTACCGCTACATTTACGAAAACTTAACATGGGCATTAATCAACCCAACGAATATAACGTCATACGCGGACGGCACGTATTTAATAGACTTGCCTTCGGGCGTACCTGGCGATTCTTACGTGCTTCAAGTGGAGGATACACGGGGAATAATTGTCACGGCTTCATCGTTCAGCCGCTACACCGCCACACTGGCATGGAATGGAAATTACTCTACCATCCCAAATGAAAACATCGTCGTAGAAATGCTGCAGAACGGCACAATGAGGTGGCTTGGTCAAAACTTGAACTTAACGGATGCGGCTAAGCCAATTCCACCTGTGCCCATAAAAGCCATTCATGTCGTTCAAACAATAAATGGTGTTGACCAGCAGGTTCCATTTCAAATCGAAGATTGGGCATCAGAGTACCGAAATCCACTCGGAATGGCAAGTAATGCTAGTGTTTTCAGCAACAGAAACATGATAGTTTTCTTGGCAAACAGTAAGGTTTCAAAAGTCACAATATGGTGGAACGGCAGTGACGACGCTATTCAAACCTCCCTCGCATACCAGAACTTATATTTCGACGATAGTACATCAGGCGATGGAAGGTTGTACAACGGGCGAGTTGAACTAACACTGCCGTTTGATGGAAACGGAAATTACGACGTTACATCACAAGTAGGAAGCGTTACTTCCAGAGCTTATTTTATGCGTGTAAACTCGGAGTTTCCAACATATGGTGCAAATCTTGCATACATCATTTACAATGGTGTGGTAAGAGATATAATACATCAAGAAGCTGAATGGAGCACTGGAATACCAAACTGTCCAAACGTTTACTCCCAAATCGTGATAACGCTCCCCGCAAACGTAACGTACTACACTTATCAACTAAGACTTATGTTCATTGAGTCCACTCAAAGCAGAACTATTACCGACTTAATCCCAATCAGGCTATACTCTCCTTCAATAAACCAGATACAGACAGAAAATGGAACGTCGGGTGGTTTGCCATCGGTTGTAAGCAGTGCAGGTTACTTCTATAATTTCTCAGACGGAAAATGGGCTCATCATTGGAGCCAATTTATTTCGGGAACAGACGGTGTTGGAATAATGTTCACAGACACTTCGAACCGACGGCTTTACGCTTTTGACACTATAGCTGGAACAACAACAGGCGCGCTAAGAGCAGATTCATCCAATAGACGAATAGACTTGCAGCCGATTACGAGTTCGACAGCGTTCAAGTACGCGTTTGATGTTTCATGGTATGGTGCAGTTGCAACTTTCGACAGCACAAAAACTCCAATATACAAGTTGCAGGGAACCACACCGACTGGCTTGTGGATACTTGCGGAATATCCGCCAATAATCACGGTGACCGCGGAAAACTAAACCCCATCCTTTCTTGTTCGGTTCTCGAATTATTCAGAATGCAGATTCCCACTTCATACAAGTTAAATACAAAATACATACTTTTCCTAAACAAATGAAGGTATGAGAAAAATGACAAAAAGAAAAATTCTGAAAGCCAAGAAAGCCATATCGCCTATACTGGCCACGTTGCTTCTCATAGTCATCGCCGTCGCAGCTATAGTCATAACCTACGCGTGGATAACAACCTACATGGGCAGCGCAACTCAACAAGCAGGATTTATGCCGTACAAGGCAAACGTGAACTTCAGAACTGGCGATATAATTACTATTGACGTAGGCAACTCTGGAACATCCAGCGGACAAATAGTTCAAGTCTATGTCGGAACCTCAGCCACACAATTAGATAGCAAAACGCCTACTCCCTCGCTTCCAAAATCGATCACCGCAGGCGCCATCGAAAGTTTCAACGTAACCTATACTTGGACAGCTGGGGAAACCTACTACTTCAAAGTGGTTCCCAACAGCGGAGCAGCTCTGTCTTTCACAGAGCAAGCCCCACAGTAACTCTCAATTTTTTCCCGCCGCTGCCAACCTGAATTCAAAGACACATTTTTATTAACATAATCTACACTACTTTGACGGGGTGCCTGCAACTTGCAAACAATACTAGCAGCCGCAAAAGTAACCCTGTCATTAGCTTTCCTTCTCTACGCGTCTTGGAGCGACTACAAAACCAGAGAAGTAAGCAACCGCGTTTGGGCGTTCTATGCGCCCATAGCTCTTTTTCTGTCTCTCGTTGAACTGCTCCTTTACGAGCCTTCCAAACTGCCATTTTTCGGGTTGAGCTTCGGAGTAACCGCAGCCTTCGCCATAATCCTGTTCTATACAGGCGGATTCGGAGGTGCCGACTCAAAGGCGCTCATGTGCATCGCCCTCGCTTTGCCTTTCTTTCCACTAGAGGCTCCTCTCTTAGCTGGAGTACCTTTTTTTGCGCCTTTTTTAGCTGGAGGGGTGTCACCGCTTGCACAGAACCTCTTCCCATTAACGATCTTCAGCAACGCTGTTTTGTTCGCAGCGGCAAGCGGCATCTACATGCTTCTCCGCAACTTCATCTGGCGCATAAAGACTGGGAAGAAAATCTTTGAAGGAACTCTCGGAACCGAGTCCATAGGAAAAAAAATACTGGTCATGATAACGGGTTACAAAGTTTCTGTTGCCAAGTTAAAGGAGAAATGGCATGTTTACCCCATGGAAGACGTAGAAGAAGAAAATGGTGAAACCCCGCTTAAAAGAAAACTTGTTGTCGTGCCAAGAGACGAGCACAGGGACGAAATAGTTGAACGCCTCTCCAAAGCGGTTGACGCTGGAAAAATCGACGCCTACGTGTGGGCGACACCTGGCTTGCCCATGCTTATATTCGTAACAATCGGCTTGATTGTCGCCTTGTTATTCGGAGATATTGTATGGCTGTTGGTAAGCTTTGTCCTCGGTTAAACTCGGCGACCGGTATTTCCTAAATTTTTACTACGTTTCGAATAAGAGATTGATGCAGCTAACGTTAGCGCTGAGCCAAAACCAACAAACGTGAGGGCGATTACTCTGTAGGGATAATCGAACCCTAAACTAGCCGCGTGGTAGGAGTAAAAAAACGCGCTCAAGACAAACAGCACAATAGCCATCAACAGCAGACAAACTTCAGCTTTAAACTTCAATTCGTTCCCCTCCCCAGACTTGCATTTCCCATGTTTTTGAACAGTTTTACAGTTTAGTATGAAAAAGGTTATTTTAGCTTTGCGGAAAATAAGTGTAAAAGGTGCTTTTCAAGTGATGTGGGCAGATTGCAAGGACGAACTACTGGGTTTTCTTAAAGAAGATCATGAAAAACTTGACGCAGTTGTGATGCCGGATTTTTTCCATGACAGACTAATAAACCTAGACTATGACGCGGCTCGTTTTTCCTCGATGATCGCGGATGTAGCTAAGCGAAAAGGCGGCAGCATAGACGGTATCGCTCAAACAGACATCAGAGGCGGAAACGCGATTAACACGGCGTCCGCCTTAGCCGCACTAGGCGCTAAAGTCACTCCCATAGTCTGCACGAACAAGCTCGGCCTTCAGCAAATAAAATTCTATCTTAAAAGATGCCGCGTTGACCTTTCCCAAATCAAAATCACTGGAAAAGCATCAATAACAACAGCGCTGGAACTTAAAACTGAAAACGGAAAAGCCAACGTCATGATTAGAGACTTAGGCGCACTAGCGGATTTCGGTCCTTTAGACTTGACTGACCGCGATTACGAGTTGATTGAAAACGCGGATTACGTTTGTTTATTTAACTGGGCTGGAACCAAAAAATATGGAACTGCGCTGGCTGAGACAGTTTTTCGCAGGGCAAAAGCGAAAGGGAAAGGCAAGACTTACTATGACACGGCAGATCCAACTCCCAACAGAGACAAAATTTCTGAGCTGATGGAAAAGGTTCTGAAAACCCGACAAGTGGACGATTTGAGCTTGAACGAGAATGAGGCAATCTGCTACGCGGCAATACTGAACGATGAAATAAGCGAGCAACGTGGGAAACGGCGTTTTGACGAGTTAGCCATGGAAGCCGCCAGAGTCTTAGCGAAGTATTTACCCGCGAGAATTGACCTGCACACCACCGCCTTTTCAGCCACATTCACCAAGAAAAAAGAGGTTGTTGTTCCAGCCTTCAAGGTCAAAGTGTTGAGGGCAACGGGCGCGGGCGACGCTTGGAACGCAGGAAACATCTTAGGCGATGGAAACGCTCTTTCAGACGAATGTCGATTAGCCTTGGCAAACGCGGTTTCCGCCTGTTACCTCTCTGATCCGCAGGGCATGCATCCAACACGACGAAAACTGGTTGAGTTCATTGAGAACGCGGCGAAAAAATAGCTAGGTGCTGGTTAATTCTTATGCCAAATCATTTTAAGCGAATTAGCCTTTTAACCATGGAAGTGTTCAGACTAATTCGGGATGACGGAAAACTTGGCTAAACTGTTCGGAAGCTCTGGAGTGCGGGGCTTAGTTAACGTTGACTTAACGCCAGTGTTAGCTTGCAGGGTGGGTTTAGCTGTGGCGACGCATTCGAAAGCGAGAAAAGCGCTTGTAGCGAGAGATACAAGAGTGTCAGGTTCGATGCTTGAAGACGCACTGGTTTCAGGACTTATGGCAGGCGGCGTGGACGTTTCTTTGGCTGGCGCTGTGCCCACTCCCGCCTTGGCTTATTTAACTAAGGCGCTGAACGCTGACGTTGGATGTATGCTTACAGCTTCTCATAATCCGCCCCAGTACAATGGCATAAAAATCTTCAACGGCAACAGCCTATCCTACACTGATGAAAGTCAAAACGCGGTGGAAAAAATCATAGCAGAAGAAAACTTTGCGCTAGCAGACTGGCGCAGTATAGGCAAAGCTTCCCTTGCTGATGTTGGCTATCTTTACATCGAAATGGCGCAGAAAGCGGTAGTCTTGCATAAGCAATGGCGTGTTGCTGTAGACCCTGGATGCGGCGCCACCTTCAACGTCGGCCCAGCAGTTCTGAAAGCCACGGGCTGCAGGGTAACCGCTCTGAATGCTCAGCCTGACGGGTTCTTTCCAGCGAGAAGTTCCGAGCCGACAGCTGAATCCCTGAAGGACTTGGTGCATGTCGTCAAGGAACTTGGCGCTAATGTTGGGATAGCCTTTGACGGCGACGGCGACCGTGCAGCCTTCATTGACGAGGAAGGCAGTTTTGTCGACTTTGACCGTTCACTGGCTGCATACGCCGCTTATGCTCTGAAACGGGACGGCGGCGGAACCGTGGTCACGAACGTTGAAGCGTCTATGTGCATTGAGAAAATGGCTGAAACCTACGGCGGCAAGGTTGTCAGAACCAAAGTTGGTGACATCTACATCTCGGAAGCCATAAAGCGTAACAATGCCGTTTTCGGTGGAGAACCATGCGGCGCATGGGTACATCCGCAGTTCCATTATTGTCCAGACGGGCCGCTTTCTGCGGTTTTGCTTCTGAAGGCTTTAGAAGAGGAAAACAAGAGTTTGCGCGAGTTCGTTGCCGAAGTGCCCGAGTACGTGACGTTGAGAGAAAACATCGCCTGCAAAAACGATTTAAAACACAAAGCGGTGGCAAGCATTGAAAAAATCTTAAAGTCTGCTTTTCCAGAGTACATGGATTTCTCAACTGTTGACGGCGCCAGAGTCGCCCTCAGTAACGGCTGGCTTCTGATCAGGGCTTCTGGAACCGAACCTCTCATTCGGTTGACTGTTGAAGGTGAATCATTAAAAGCGGCAAAAGACATAATGAGCAAAGGAACAGCTCTAGTCAAAAAGCATGTTGAGGACTGGAAGAGATGAAAGCCGTACTCTTAGCCGCAGGAGAAGGCGTTAGGCTTCAGCCCATCACGGCGACGCGCCCAAAGCACTTGATAAAGGTCTGTGGGAAGCCGATTCTGGAACATTGTTTGGATGCACTGAAAACTTGCGGAGTGACTGAAAACATTATTGTCACGCATTACATGGGTGATGCCATTCGCCAATATTTCGGCGACGGCGAAAAGATGGGCTTAAAAATAGCGTACGTGGAGCAAGCCGAGATGCTTGGAACTGGCAACGCCGTAAGTGCGGTTGAGCCATACGTAGACGGCGACTTCGTTCTCGTTTATGGCGATTTATTGTTTGCTCCAGACGCTGTAAAGAACATGATTCACTGTTATGAGACGGAGAAACCCGCCGCCGTCATGGCTGTGATTCCTGTTGAAAAGCCGGAAAGCTATGGCATAGTGGAACTCGAAAACGAGAAAACAGTCAAGCGCATAATAGAAAAGCCAGCACTTGGCGAGACGCCTTCAAACTTGGCCAACGCAGGAATATACGTGTTCTCCAAAGAGATTTTTGGTAAATTAAAACAGACAAAGGCTTCTGTTCGCGGCGAATGGGAACTCACAGATGCCCTCTCACTGCTTATCAAAGACGAAAAGACGGTTTTAGCTACTAAAATTTCAAAGGGTGACTGGATTGACATCGGCAGACCTTGGGACTTGCTGGAGGCGAACAGTTGGGCGCTGAAGCGGATGGAGCACAAGGTTTACGGGACCGTGGAGAACGGCGCCCATCTGATAGGTCCTGTGACAGTTGCGGAAACCGCGAGAATACGCTCTGGAGCTTACGTTGAAGGCCCAACCTTCATCGACGAAGGCAGCGACATCGGACCGAACTGTTACATCCGCCCCTGCACGAGCATAGGCAAGAACGTGCGAGTGGGCAATGCCTGCGAAATCAAAAACAGCATAATCATGGACCAGACGCATGTAGGTCACCTGTCTTATGTGGGCGACAGCATACTATGCGAACGCTGCAACTTGGCAGCAGGCACCATTACCGCTAATCTTCGGCTAGACGATGGCACTGTGAAGATGCTTGTGAAAGGCGAAGTTGTTGACACTGGAAGAAGAAAACTCGGGGCAGTTCTAGGCGACAACGTGAAGACCGGCATAAACGCGCTTTTGATGCCTGGCGTGAAAGTTGGAACGAACAGTTGGGTAGGAGCGAACTTTACGGTTCACAGAGACTTACCAGCAAATACTGTTGCGCTGCTAAAGCAAGATGAAGAGAAGTGGGAAAGAAGCGAATAACAGCGATTTTTTAATGTCACTTCACGCTAAAATTCAAACCATGTTTCAGCCTTTAAATAAGGGGGGTATAGTCTTTTCCGAGCACTAGCGTTCAGAGTAACGAAAGGCGTAAAAGAAAAGCGTGAACGCTTAGAGTTTTGTGTTTACGGGAAAATCAAAGATATATAGTTGTAGTGTAATTTCGTTAGGTTGAATGGAGGTTTAAAGTTGTCTGTAGCGCAGAGAAAGTTTTTCACTGAAGTCGCAGCGCTGGTAGATAAGGCTGTGATTGTTGCAACTACCACGGGAAAGACGTTTACTGGCACGCTCGTCGGCATTAACCCTGACAGTTTAAGCCTTTGCATAGCTGAAGCAAAGGATGAAACTGGGCAAGTCGCCCACAGGGTTTTCCTAAATGGAAGCGTAGTTGCTCAAATATTGAGCACGGAGAAATCCTTTGACTTGAAAGCTTTAGCCAGCCGCCTTGAAAAAGTGTTCCCAACCATGGTTAAGCTGTATGAGGATAAGGGTTTCATCTGGGTCATGGACAAGGTAAAACTAACTGAAAAAGGCGTTGCGGAAGGTTCAGGCCCAGCTGCCGAGCGTGTGCAGAGAGTTTACGAACAATTTATCAGCGAAGCAAAAGCTAGATAAACCAGCGCATCTGCTGTTCCTCTTTCTTCTTTTCTTCAGCAATGTTTCTGATCAGACCAAAAGACTCGAGTATTTTCTTTGTTTGCTCCGCCGTAGCATCCAACTTTGACAAGTCAACATTCAAGTTCAAATACTTGCCTAAAGCAGTTAGAGCGCATCGCGTGGCGTTCGCGTCTGGGTACATGCCCAGCGTGTCAACCAAAAGAGCAAAACCTTTTAGATTTCTCAGTCTTCCCAATCCTATGAGAAGACCAGCGATGCCGAATATGTGCCCAACCATTATCTTTGTTCCCAGATCCAAGGCTTCCTTTATTGTTTCTTGATCTGTAGCCGCGCTGTAAATCGCTGGAACGGGTTGCACCTCGTCTTTCTTGAAGCCGCCGATAGATATAACAAAGCGGCAGCCTAGTTCTTGAGCTAGGTCCAACACTTTGCCGCATAATTCGTACTGCCCAAACGTTGTTAGCGCTTGAGTGTTACCATACCATATTATCAAGTCGCAGCCTCCGTCTTCTCGCTTGTAATAATAAAGCTCGTTTATGGGTGAACGGGCACCTCCAGTTTCAGTTGTCACCGCAAAATCTTGAAAAGAGGCAGAAACTATCTCGGCAAACCGTTTCGCCTTCAACTCGTTTATCAAGTGCAAAGCGGCAATGTTCGCTACAAACCCTATGCCTGGCAACCCTTCGATTAATACGGGATTGTTGAGTTGCGGTTTTTCGCTAATTTCAATGGTGCAGACCATGCTTAAGCTTCCCTTCGCGTTGGATGGGTATTAAAGAGAACAAGCGATATAAGGATGCCTAATGTGAAGTGTTGCAGTTATTCTCAATCAGCGCCACGCGAAGAAACACCATGCGCTCATCAGCAATTTTCTCCATTGATTTTATCCTGTAGGTTTTTGAGTAAAGGGGACTTTCAACGCATATCGTGTGGTACTCGCCGTTCTCTCCCAATGGGTCCACGCCTTGCGTTTTCGACAAGAATTCCGCAGCCGTATCTTTACTTAACGTGAACCCCAGCCACTCTTCGCCTAAACGTTTAGTGTCAACGCCTATTATGGTAGCTTTGAAAGTCGAGGTTGGGTTTGCAAGAAACATTTCACGAAACAACACCAGCGTGTCTTTTCCGAAAAGCGGCTCAAGCAATTTCACGCCTCTTGCTCTACTGCACATGTCGCTGAGCCAAGTGAGGTGTTGCGGAACGTTAATGTCTCCAGCCACAAGAGCGTCTACGTTGAGTTTCCTAAGCGCCTTAACAAGTTCGTCTCCGTCTGCGCCAAGTTTTACTATGGTGAAGCTTTTGCGCATGGATTCAGCCAGCGTTTTTAGAGCTTCAATGTTAAGTGCATGAGGCGATGAAAAGGTTGGAATTTCGTATATCAAATGCTCAACCTCAACTCCTTGTTTTTGCACGGTTTGCATGGCGTAAAGCGATTCTTTGCCACCACTGAATAGGCATGCGGCTACAATTTTTTTCAAATAGTCACCTGTGAATCGTTTTTTGTTATGAGCTTACCGTTATAATAGTTTATAGTGGAGCATAAAACTTACAGCGGCAAAGGGCTAATGTTTTTTATAAGCGTAACCGCTGATTGTTTAAGGTTCACCAATGAGTTTCGAAACCAAAGAAAAAGACTTACTCGCACGCATCGGAAAACTCAAAACCAAAAGCGGCACAGTGGAAACTCCGCTCCTGTTTCCCGTGATAAATCCTAACATTCAACCTATCTCTCCAAGAAAACTCAAGGATGACTTCGGCTTTGAAGCAGTGATAACCAACGCGTACATCCTCAAGAAACGTTTCCAAACCAAGCCCATAGAGCAAGGCTTACACAAGTTCTTGGATTTCGACGGTGCCGTGATGACCGATTCTGGAGCGTACCAAATTCTCGTTTACGGCGGCGTGGAAATGAGCCAAGCGGAAATCGTGGAGTATCAAGAGCGCATAGGCAGCGACATAGCCACCATCTTGGATATTCCCACTGGCTGGAAAGTAACAAAGAACCATGCCACAAAAACAGTGGAGGAAACTCTACGGCGGGCTAAAGACTTTTTCAAAACGAAAACACGCAACGACATTCTCTGGGTGGGTCCAGTTCAAGGAGGACGACACTTGGACCTCGTGGCAAAATCCGCCGTTGAAATGGGCAAACTGCCTTTCCAAGTGCACGCGCTGGGAAGCCCAACTGAGGTTATGGAAAGCTATCGTTTCGACGTTCTGGTTGACATGATATTGACGGCTAAGATGAACTTGCCCATTGAAAGGCCCCTTCACCTCTTCGGAGCTGGACACCCCATGATGTTTTCTTTGGCTGTGGCTTTGGGCTGTGACCTTTTCGATTCCGCTGCCTACGCGTTATACGCTCGAGAAAATCGTTACATGACAGAAAATGGGACATGGCGGCTCAGCGAACTCGACTATTTTCCCTGTCAGTGCTCGAAGTGCGCAGGCGAGTCACCAAAAGAAGTTGTGGAGAAAGCGCCAAAAGAACGCGAAACATTTCTGGCTGAGCACAACCTCTACGTTTGCCAAGCCGAGTTGAAGCGAATAAAACAGGCTATAAGAGACGGCAGGCTATGGGAGCATCTGGAGATGAGAGCTCATGCTCATCCAGCCTTGTTTACAGCCCTGAAAAAGTTGAAGAAGCACGGAGATTTTATTGTGAAATACAGTCCAACCGTGAAACGTAGCGGACTCTTCTTTTTCAGTTCTGTCGGGCTTGCTCGTCCTGAAGTTGTTCACTATAGAAATCGGATGCTGGAACGTTATTGTCCGCCTGAAAACGCACGTGTTCTCTTGCTTGTGCCTCAAACTCGAAAAAAGCCTTTTCATAAAGCGCATGAATTCAATAGAATTAGGCAAGTTTTCCAACGCTTAGGCGAGGAGCACTCAGGCAGTGTTCATGTTTGTTTCTACGCTGCTCCGTTCGGTGTGATTCCGTTGGAGCTTGATGAAGTTTATCCGCTCTCTCAGCACGAGATAGCTCTGCCACTTGACAGGGAAACCGTCGATTACGTGGCAGATCAAGTGTTAGATTACATCAAGCGCGCGCACTACGAAACTGTAGTGTTGCTCCACGACCCTCAGCAGTGGGGTGACAGCGTTAAAAAACTGTGCAAGAGCACATGTCTGAAGAAGGGTGTACGGTTCGAACATGTAAATATCAAGGCGGAAGGAAGCAAAAACATTTTAACTCGTTTAGAGATGATTCTGAAGAAACACTTGAGCGAATAACCTTGATTCAAGCTGATTTGCACATTCACACCACGTATTCATTCGATTCGACGATACAGCCCAAAACTCTTGTGGAAAAACTTGTTGCGCACAGTTTCATCAAAGTCGCAGCCGTAACGGATCACGACACAGTGAAAGGTTGCGGCGTAACGCGGCAGTTGGCTTCCGCTTATCCAGACATTCTGATTATTCCAGGCGTAGAGATAAGCACCCCTCAAGGGGACATAGTGGTATTAGGCACCGAGGAAATGCCGCCCAAACCGTGGACCGTGGAAGGAGTTGTTGACTTCGCACACGATAGAGACTGCGTTTCTGTGGTCGCGCATCCTTACCGAGAGTACGGCCTAGGAGACTTAGCAATAGATTACAAATTTGATGCCATCGAAGTTCTTAACGGCGACTCTTCACCATCCGCCAATAAGTTGGCTCAAGACTTGGCCAAATTGATGGGTTTGCCTGGGGTGGCCGGCAGCGACGCGCATCAACCCTCAAAATTGTGCACTGCTTACACGGAAGTCCAGGCTTCTTTAGATATTGATGAAATCCTTAAAGCATTAAAGAAAGGCTTGGTTGCTGTTCATTCAATAGGAAGGTCAATACATTTTTAAAAGAGAGCATCAGTTTCATGAGTATTCGTTAGCTGTCACAGAAAAGGATTGGTCTGATTGCACGTTGGATTTCTAGGCGGAGCCCGCGAAGTCGGCAGAATAGGTATATCCGTTAAATCTAAAAAAACTCAGGCTTTGTTAGACTACGGAGTAATGTTTGACCATGAACCAGGTTTCCCCATGCATGTGCCTCCAAAAGAAGTTGACGCGTTGATTTTAACTCACAGTCATCTTGACCATTCAGGTGCTCTTCCAATCTTCTACATTGGCGGCAAAATACCGTTATACACAAACAAGCTGAATTTAGACTTAACGCAACTTCTGATACAAGACTTCATTCACCTTTCTGGCTACTATTTGCCTTTTGAATATTTAGAATTAAAAACCATGATGCAAAGCAACAAGCATTTGGATTTTGGCGTTGAAGAAAAAGTGGGTGACATGTGCTTTCAGCTTTTGAACGCTGGGCACACGCCTGGAAGCGCCCAAGTGCTGATTGAGGCTGAAGGTAAAAGGTTGCTTTACACTGGCGACTTCAACACTACCGATAGCAGACTCTTGGCAGGCGCTACCATGGACTACGGAGACTTGGACGCCGTGGTCATAGAAAGCACTTATGCAAACGAAGATCACGCGGAACGTTCGGAACTCGAAAATCGCTTTGTGGAATCCGTTACAGAAGTGGTGGAGAAAGGCGGAATCGTTTTGGTGCCAGCCTTCGGAGTTGGAAGATCCCAAGAAATAGCTTGCATCCTAGCTGCTCATCATTTCGAGTATCCCGTCGTCTTGGACGGCATGGCGCGCGAAGCAAGCAGAATAATAATGAACTACAAAGAGTACCTAAGAGACCCGAAATTGTTTATGAACGCTATGCACTCGCTTGATTGGGTTGAAAGCTGGCGAGACCGCCGAAAAGCACTCAAAGCGTCCAGTGTGATTATCTCGACCGCAGGCATGCTAAAAGGTGGTCCAGCCGCCTTCTACGTGTCAAAAATAGGGAAAAAAACCAACAACGCCATTTTCTTGGTGAGCTACCAGATTCCGGGAACGCCTGGAAAAGAGCTTTTGGACAAAGGCGTTTGCACGATCGATGGCAAAGTGCGCAAAGTTAAAGCTCATTATGAACATTTCGATTTCTCCTCTCACTGTGGAGCAAGCCAACTTAAAGAGGCTTTGCAAAAACTGGGTGGAAAGCCTAAAGTGTTCGTTGTCCATGGCGATGAAGGAAACTGTGAGCTTTTTGCAAATTGGGCTAAGTCCGAGCTCGGCTTGGATGCTGTTGCACCAAAGACTGGCGATACTTTTGAGGTTTAGAGCACAGCTATGAAAATTGGCATTTTACCCATTGGACAAGTAGACACAGACATAATGATTCGAATTAAGGAAAACTTGGCGCAAGTTTTCCCAGATACAACATGTTTGGTGATTGACGAAAAAATTTCTCTCCGAGAAGAAGCCTTCGACAAAAAGCGCAAGCAATATCGGTCAAACGCTATTCTAAGCGAAATCCAAGGTTATGCCGCTAAAAAGACAGATTTGAACCGCGTTTTAGGCGTTGTGGACGCGGACATTTTTGTTCCTGAATTGAATTTTGTTTTTGGGGAGGCTGTCTGCCCTGGGAAAGCTGCTTTGATATCCTTATGGCGGCTTAAACCTGAATTTTACGGCGATGCGCCCAACATGGAGCTTTTTTCTGCGAGAGCGGTGAAAGAGGCTGTTCATGAGCTTGGACACACTTTGGGTTTGAGGCACTGTTCGCGTTCTTCATGTGTTATGCATTTTTCGAATTCCATTTCCGACACAGACATAAAACAAAGCTTATTCTGTGAGCAGTGCTACTTACACGCCACAATAAGCATCAACAAGTTAGGGTGAGAACCTTGGCTGAAAAATTTGACGCTCAAATCGTGTATTTGGTTCCGATACTGGCAAGTTTACTGTTTGGACTAGGCTGCGCCTACCTACTTCGAGCTCAGCCAGTGCCGCCTGTCAATGTCACGCCTTTTCCAGAGGACACCGCTTCAGGCCTCTTCGGTAATGCCCTCTACTTTGTTATTCTCATCGCCGTAAGCGCCACTGTTTTTTATATTCTTCTTAAACGGAAAAACCGCAAACTGGTCACTCTAATCATAGCTTTCGCTTTGACGACCTCTTCTTTGCTGTTATCAGTGATCTACCTGTCTGTGATCTTTGCTTATGTTCCAAGCTTGGAGATTTTGGTTTTGCCCCTCTCTATAGTTATAACTATTATCTTTGATCTTGCCATTTTTAGATTAGGTAGCAAAGCGCGCAATACTGCCGTGATCTGTTTAGGCGGTGCACTTGGAGTGTTTTTCGGAAACTTCATCCCGTTTTTGAGCGCCATGTTGATTCTCGCTTTCCTAGCAGTTTACGATGTGTTTGCGGTTTATTATGGGCCTGTGGGCAAAATAGCTCATTTGGGACTTGACCAGCTTCAAGGTTTAAGCTACTCTTTTAAGGATGTTCAAATGGGTCTGGGCGACCTAGTGTTTTATTCTATGCTTTCAGGGAGCATGCTTTTCAATTTTGGCTTGATCTCCTGGCTCGTTTCACTCGTCGGCATTTTGGGTGGTTCTTTCCTTACCCTTGCAATGCTAGAAAAGAAGGGAATTTTTCCAGGTTTGCCTTTCCCAATACTTTTAGGGCTGGTTGGCGGGTTAATCGCATCGTTTGTAGCTTAAGCCTTGCTCAAAGCATAACAATTCAGAACGCCAGCCTCAGCCAAAGTGAATCAACGTTTCAACTATATATCAAGGGGTATAAGCGTTAAGAGACCGCTAGTCCGCAAAATTTAACAAGAACAGCTCATAAAGAATGCCCTAAAATCTTTTGCGCGCATTGTGTTATACTATAGTTGACTGCCTAAAGCAATTTTCAATAGTCTTTCACATAAAAGTGTTAAATTTTGATTTTTCAATGGGAATATTCTATTCGAAAACAATGGAAAGTTATTTATTCATCATCATTAGAAACCATGGAAGCGTAACATTACGGAGGAAATTAAATGGCTAAATGTCCAAAATGTGGAGCCGACGTCCCAAAGCTGAAGAAGTCATGGAAAATGGCCGGTCGCCCAGACAAGCAAGGAAAACGAATGCAACTGGAAATCGGGCTATATGAATGCCCCAAATGTCATGCCAGCTTCCGAGAAGTGCTGAGTAAAAAGAAAATCTAAAGCGCGTGCAGCAACAAAACGGTCAGCGCAGCTTCATTGTATGCTAACAGTTGACAATTACTATTTTACCCCCTCATTTTTCTTTTTTTGAAAAAGAAAGCGTTAAGTTTTAAAACATAGAGCACTTATTGAACAAGAATAATTCATCATTTAACGGAAGGCACTGCTTTGACCGTCAATCTCAATAAACTTTGGAAGAACGAGTATTTCCAAACCGCCGTTGTTATTGGCTTGATTGTTCTAGTAATCTTTGGTTTCTGGTATGGTTCACAAGTGGTGCTGAACACACCGTATCCTGCGTTGGCGGTGGTAAGCGGTAGCATGTGCATACCCTACGATGGTGCATGTGACGGGCGGTTTCATCCTTTTGCGCGTACTTTGCACATAGGCGATTTGATAATTGTTCAAGGAGTTAATCCAGCGGATCTCAGTGCTGATTATCCGAACAGCGACATAATCGTTTTTCACAAACCCGGTAATCCAGAGGAGCTTATTGTACATAGAATAGTTGCTGTGGATGAAATTAATGGCACATTATACTTTCGAACAAAAGGCGATGGCAACGGAAATGAGTGGCCAAACACACCATCATCCGCAGAATACGATCCTTGGAAAACCAACGACGTTCCCGGAGTTCGCGAAGACTTAGTAGTTGGCAAAGTTGTTATGCGCATTCCTTGGTTAGGACACATTGTCCTGTTCATGCGCAACTCTATAGGTCTGCCTATAGTCATAGCGCTCATAATAATACTAGTGATTGTCGAGTTTATAGTTCCCCTGCTGAGAGGAAAAGAGCCACCTGGACAGCAGAAAGAGGCACAACAGCAACCATAGATGTATTTATAAATAAACCCCCCTTTATAAGAGGGTATTTAGCCACGACTAAATAAGAAGGGGAAATAATGCCAAGAGTTAAAGCCACAATAAGCATAGAAAACGTCGTTGCTTCTGCAACACTGAACCAAAAAGTCGACTTAAACGCAGTGGTGAAAGGATACCCAGGCGTAGAGTATCGTCCAGAACAGTTTCCTGGCCTCGTGTTCAGATTAAAAAGACCAAAGACGGCGACTCTAATTTTTAACTCGGGAAAAATGGTGTGCACCGGCGCAAAGTCCGAGAAAGAAGCGCGTAGAGCCGTTATGAAAGTCGTCAAAGAACTGAAAAAAGGCGGGATAATAATCATCAGCAAACCAGAGTTAAAAATACAGAACATCGTAGCCTCAGCAAGCCTAGGCGGCATGATCGATCTAGAAAAGGCAGCCTCTACGCTTGAAAAAACGATGTATGAACCTGAACAGTTTCCAGGTTTGATCTACAGAATGAGCGAACCGAAAGTTGTAATTCTGCTGTTTGCAAGTGGAAAACTCGTTTGCACTGGAGCCAAGAGAGAACAGGACGTTTATGATGCAGTGCAAAAACTGCACACGCTGTTGGAAGAGAAAAAACTAATCTTCTACGATTAATGACCGCTGGTAGAATCTTTCTGCCTTATTTTTCTGTCATTTTTTGACTTGTTTCAGAATAGTTTTGAGACTTTCTTCGTCAATGGCGCCCATTTCGTACAATGTATTAGCTACTTCGCTTATTTTGAGTAGCGTGTGAATCTTTATTCCGCTTTTTTCGAGTTTTTCTTTTCCGCCTTCCTCTCTGTCCAAGAAGACCACTGCTTCTTTCACTACTCCGCCTTCTGCCCTTATGGATTTCGCTGCTTTTTTCAAGTTTAAGCCCGTGGTGACCAAATCGTCAACGAGTAAAACGCGGTCTCCAGAGACGAGGATTCCTTCCACTCTTCTTTGTCTTCCGTGGCGCCGAATGCCTTTGCGCACGTATAGAAACGGCTTTTTCAGGTTGTAAGCGATTTGGGACGCGAATGGTATGCCTGCAAGGGGGATGCCTGCTATCCTGTCGAAGTTTTTAAGCCCCACTTGGCTGGTGATGTATTCTCCGTAGAAATCGCAGATTTGCCTGAAAGCGTCTGGGAAACTGGGCACTACCCGGAGGTCTATGTAGTAGGGGCTTGCTTTGCCGCTTGTAAGTTTGAAGACGCCGAATTTTAAAGCGTCTATTTTGTGTAGGGTCTTAGCTATTTCAACTTTCTTTTTTTGGTTACTTTTTTGTATTGTGAAATTTTCACTTCCTTTTTGAAACTTGATAAATCTTGTTGAGTTCGGGAATCAAACATACGGTTCTAGGCAGTTCTTTCTTGAGGATTTCAGCGAACTTTTTCTGGTATGCTACTGAGTTGGTGTGATAGGGAACGGCTACTTGGGGCTTTGTTAATCTTGCGATTTCGAAGCCTGTTTCCGGCGATGTGCCTGGGGCGATTCCCACGGTGCAGAAGACAACGTCAAATTTTTCTCTTTCGCCGATGGCTGCAAGCTCTTGAAAAGGCAAGCTGTCAGCGGTGTGGAAGACTTTGACGCCGTCTTCGCTTGTAATTATATAAGTTACTGGCGCGGTTGCGGGGTGATTGCATTTTTCTGCTTTCACGGAGACCTCGCCGACTTTGATTTCTTCGCCAGGGCGGATTTCTTGCAGTTTCTTTGGGGGAATAATGTGTTGTAGGCGTTGTGCGGAGGCGGGGTCCGCTATGATTGTGCAGTTTGTGGCTTTTTGGATTTCCGTTATCAAAAGTTGGTCTAAGTGGTCGTAGTGTTCGTGGGTTATTAGAATGGCGTCTGCGTTCGGGAAACTGCGTGCTCTTATGTCCACGGGATCTATAACAAGCGTTTTTGAGGGGGTTTTGATTAGTACTCCTGCGTAATGGTTAAACCAGACGAATAGGATGGCATTTTTTTCGGGTGTTTTCTCGATTGGCATAAATTGATTCCTCACGTGCTAGTATTATTATGTGTTGAGTTTTAAAGAAGTTTTGTTGCGGACTATTGTGCTCTGCGGAGACTACCCCCTCCCTTATATAAAGACTGAAACAAAGATTGAACTTCTGGTCTCTTTCCCGTGATTGCCACGCGCTTCTATTGCCATTTGTTTCAATTCTTCACGCCTGCACTATGCTTGTAAACTGGTGACGCTACTTAAAACTTAAGTAAATTAACAAACCTGAAACGGTTATGCTTATAATGGTTGGGTGTGCAAGTGGATACGAGAATATTTCAGAACAGATTGGATTCCAAAAATCCTCAACCCACACCTAACCATAGTTACATAAGAATAAATCGTTAATAAAAGAAAACCGCAAGTGTCAACGTGAATCTTCACTTTCTCGATTTCACTTTTTCTTTTTCCTTTTTGCATAGAATTCGACTCTCACTTTTTTCGGAACCTTCTTTGTTGCCCGAAAGGATACTTTTTCACCTTTTTTCGTTCTGAAAGAAACGGGGACCTTCTTAGGGACTTTTTTAGTTGCCGTGAAAGACACTTTCTTTCTTCGAGTTTTCTTTTTTGGCATTAATGGTTCACCTCCCTCTAAACCTTTTATTATTTTGATTAATTCTCCTTTATTTCGCTATAAGTTTTTATATTTTTGGAAAATTTTTTAGGAGATAGTATCAATTTGAAATAGAGAAATAGAATGCCAGCACCTAAAGCAAAAAAGGAAAATGCTTGGTATGGTCGCCTCTCTCTGTATAGGTGGGTCACTGTGGTTTAGTTACATAGGAGAGCGGTGGGTCACTGTGGTTTGACGCCTAGACTCCACTGAGCGCCCTCAAGCCCTACGCTCTTACCCGCGCCCCCTTGAGCGCTGAACGTCCAGACTTAGGTTGCTCTCTCCCGAGCCTAGCCAGGTTCGCCTGGTGAACCGTGAAATCGGCTTCCCTACGGAAGCTGCTCATTGACCGCCAGCCCCAAGGGACGGATAGTCAATGTTTCGGAAAGGAAGGTCTCAGCGGCCTTTGACGCCTCAGCCTCAGCTGTCAGCCCGTCGTATAGAGGGTTTACGGTGCAGGGGACCCCTACCCCCCCGCCTAAGACCCACCGCCAAACATATCAAGTTAACACAAAACTATAAAACTTTGCCTACAAGTGCAGTGTCTTATGCGACGCGGAGAGTGCCTTTTTTTCCCACGCGCATTTGTCTTTCGTTTCTGAATGCTGATATGCGTGCGTTTTCTATTTGTACGGTGTCGCCTACTGCTACCGAGTTTATTTGGTCGTTCCAGAGGCATAGTTTGATTTTTCCTGTGTCGTCTGAAACCATTGCGTTAGCTACATTGACGTAGTTTCCGAATCTTGTGACGACGGATTTCGGTTTTGAAACTTCCACAACCTTTGCTTTAAGGTTTACCTTTTTCATTCCAACTCGTAAATCTTTAATCTGGATTGGCTGTGGTGTTCTGCATTTTTTGATTGGGTATCTATTGCTCAAATAGGTATCTGTAATCTCTTTTATCGGGTTTTTCTTTTTTGACAGGAACTCCTCAGAAATCTTGAATTGCGCTACGACTTTGGAACTCTGCGTTATGAGAAAGATTACTTTGTGGTTCTGTTTGAGTCGGCATTCTATGGAGAGGGTTCCGCATTTCGATTTTTGGTCTTTTTCAGCTGAAACCAGCGCGTTGAAAAACTTGTCTGCGTCAACTTCATACTTTACAGTGAGAAGCGCCAAGTATTCACGGGGGTAAAGTTTGCTCCTCATTGTGTTTCTGCCTTGTTTGCGTGGTTTTTTTGGCGAGGTTTTCCTTGTTGCCTTCGTCTTTTCAAAGCAGTAGCGCGTTCTAACTGCGGTGCCTTTGTGTTTGCTATTTTCTGCAAGGCAAACTGCAAAAATGACAGTTCTCATAGCTTACTTCAAACTTTCATTTTTCGTCAAGAATCACGCCGTAAACCGCGTCTCTCAGCCCTTTTCCACCCTTAGCCTCAAAGAGACATGTAAATCGAAGCTTTTATGGTTAGTGGTTTGCGAATTGCTCCAGTTTCATCTAAAAAAGAGAAACACAAGCAACCCCAACAGAAA
>Ga0315555_1000902_pt1 | contig 21471 bp, 17 predicted proteins | sample SalMarSW160380MG_FD_202113 | JGI IMG/M metagenome (GOLD analysis project Ga0315555, IMG submission 202113) | Salt marsh sediment microbial communities from the Plum Island Ecosystem LTER, Massachusetts, United States - Salt Marsh Sediment SW1603-80 ... | reverse complement strand
GGAATGGTTTGATTTGGAGGCGGTGAAGATACTTTGCTACCATCAATATCTGGATATCAAGAGAGGGGTACTCCACCGGACGGTGCGGTTCCGGGACCAGAAAGGCAGGGAAACTAGGCTGCTCCAGCGCCGCCTGGTCCACGCAGGAGACATGCATTTGGCGGGCCTGGAGACCGTTATTACGCCGTTAAACTGGGCTGGAAAATTAGAGATTAGCTCCGCCTTGGATGGTCGAATCACCAACTCCGGCGTGGAACGTTATAAGAACTTGAATAACAAGCACCTGAAGCCGGTGGAAAGCAGGAGGATTAATGAGAACAGCATGCTTTTGAAGGTGCGCACCAATCAATCTAGGTTGGAAGTGGCGCTGGGGGCAAGGACTGAAATCTTCCGTGATAGCGAACCCTGGGTTGTTGAACCTAAACCAGTGAGGGAGCCCGGCTATATTGCCCAACACTTTATAGTAGAGCTTACCAGAGGGGCCGACCTCACCATAGAAAAGACGGTTTCCTTGTTTACCTCCCGGGATCCTGCTGTCTCTGAGTGCGCCCTGGAGGCGGAGAAGGTGGTTGTGGCCGCCGAAAGATTCGCCGGTTTGCTTCGGTCTCATAGCCTTACCTGGGAACATCAATGGCGCAGGTTTGACATCAGGGCGAAATTCAGTGCCTCCGCAGTTGATCATGAAATACAGAGAACCATCCGTTTATACAGCTTCCACATTCTGCAAAGCTCTTCTATGCACTCCATCGATATTGATGTGGGGATGCCCTCCCGGGGCTGGCACGGCGAGGCTTACCGGGGACACATATTCTGGGATGAGATGATTATTTTCCCTGTTCTTAACTATAGGGCTCCTGAGATTACCCGGACCTTGCTAATGTATCGCTATCGCCGTCTCAAAGAGGCCCGGCGGGCCGCTCGCAAGCTTGGCTACAAAGGGGCTATGTATCCGTGGCAGAGTGCAAGTAACGGCAGGGAGGAGACCCAACTGGTCCATCTCAACCCAAAATCAGGCCGCTGGCACCCGGACAATTCGCATCTGCAGCGGCACATAAATGTTGCCATTGTCCATAATATATGGCAGTACTGCCAGATCACTAACGACTTAGATTTTTTGTCCTTTTACGGAGGTGAGATGATCCTGGAGATCGCCCGTTTCTGGGCCAGTATAGCCACCTATAACCGGGAGCTTGAACGGTACGAGATCCATGGCGTCATGGGCCCAGACGAATATCATGACAGCTATCCCGGAGCCGATCAGCCTGGCCTGAACAACAACGCCTACACCAACATTATGGTGGCCTTTGTGATGAACCGCGCCCTGGAGCTGCCTCACCTTCTCCCTAAAGAGCAGTGGAGGCAGCTATGCGAAAAACTCGACATAAAAAAAGCGGAGATAGAGAGATGGGAAGAGATGAGCCACAAGATGCGGGTTGCTTTTCACGATGGCGGGATCATCAGCCAGTTTGAGGGATATGACCGCCTGGAGGAGTTCGACTGGGAAGGTTATCAAAAGAAGTATGGGAATATCCAGCGTCTGGACCGTATACTGGAGGCTGAGGGGGACACTCCCAACCGTTACAAGGTCTCCAAACAGGCCGATGTCCTGATGCTCTTTTATCTCCTTAGCGCGGAGGAACTGGAAAAGCTATTCAACCAACTTGGCTACCCCTTTGAATATGAAACCATCCCCCAAAACATCGATTATTACCTGAAACGCACCTCCAACGGCTCGTCCCTGAGCTGGATTGTCCATTCCTGGGTGGCTGCTCGGCGGGACAGGGAACGCTCGTGGGAACTCTTTAATCAGGCCCTGAAGACAGACATGGCCGATATTCAGGGCGGCACCACTCCGGAAGGTATCCATCTCGGGGCCATGGCCGGCTGTGTGGATATGCTTGCCCGGGGCTATACAGGATTGGAGACACGCGGTGATATACTGAGGTTTAATCCTTCATTCCCTGATGAGATAAAGGTGGTGAGTTTTCATCTTCGATATCGGGGGCATTGGCTTGATCTGGACATTGGTAACGACAATCTGAAAATTAAAGCCCTTCCCGGCGGTGCAGAACCAATGAAGGTACAGGTTAGGGATGAGGTCTTTGAACTGAGAGGGGGAGAAACCAAAGAGGTAGACTTAACAAAAAGAGGGAACCCCAACTGTGATTGAAAAAAGCGAAGGGAGGCACCTGATATTAAGCAAATCGAGGATTGAGTGACGGGGAAAATCGGTAGCTGCAAAACTTGACACAAATTTTGCTTGAGGTGACAGAACCCCGATTCTGCCACCTCTCCATCCTGTGGTCAGCCAAGGGCATCTGACCGCTCAGGAGGATTTCAAATCAGTAGAGTCTATTTTTTGACCCTAAAACTTGGCACAAATTTTAAGATGTTGCCTTATGAAACCAGCTAAGGTTCAATTTCGAAATCCGAAGCATATGATTGGGGAGAGTTTACCCCTTCATTCGCAAAGCATACCGTGTCGCCTCAGACTGAATAGTGGTTTGAAAATTTGGAGCACAAACTTTGAAAAAAAAACACTAAACTTTGATAGGGCACAAAACTTTAGAAAACTGCCACGCTGTTGGCGGTCAGGTGCAGCGCCTTGTTAGGCTTTCTTATCCTTTGCTCTATGTTTTTTGGGCAGCAGTGGAATTAAACAACGTAAAGCCCTATTCACAGATTCAGAGTCTGGGAAATACGCTCGGATATCTAAATAGTGTCTGTCCGAAAACTACCAAAATTGAAATATTTCCGTCATTGCGAGCGACTGAAAGGAGCGAAGCAATCTCCTGGAAATAAAGGGATTGCTTCGTCGTTCGTCCCTCACTCCTCGCAATGACATCTCCCTCAAAACTGGATTCCCGGACAGACACTAAATAGAAAATAGGGACACTTCCTATTTTCTCCATTCTACCCAGCTTTAGCTGGGGTTATGGGGCTTTAGCTCCATAGAAGGACCCGCAATAAAGTGCGGTGGAATCCTTGCCTGGTAGGGCAGAGCCCTACCAGCGCATATCCGCGTAAATCTGCGGTTCCCTGTTTCTTTCTACCATCTTCACTGCCAGAATCGGGATTCTGATGGCTTAGATGTGAGATCTGACCGCTCGGGGATTTTGTGGAAGAGGTTTCCCTTAAGTGCTGTCAAGAGTTGCCTCCTGACAGCACATTTTTAGGATCAACATGCTAGCCAAAGCCCCTTGATTGCTTAGTTGTAGCCCCCGCTATCATCAACACAAATTAAGGAGACTATTCTTTCACGGAAGGGGGGAGGGGTGTCATTTGCATTGCTAATTGATCATTGGTTATTGTTCATTCTAAACGGTTGGGGAAGAAGATCCTTAAGATTGAACCTCTTTAGCTCCCCCTGGCTGCTGGCTAAGCAGACCTCCATCCCCGGGGAGAACTCGGCCAAGGCCTGGAGGCAAGCCCCACAGGGGTAGGCCAGCCTATCGGAGAAGATAGCCAATTGCTTAAACTTCTGTTTACCCGCGGAGACTGCCTTGAAGAGGGCCACTCTCTCCGCACAGATGGTTAGCCCATAGGAGGAGTTCTCTACATTGCAGCCACTGTAGATCTCGCCATCCTCGGTGAGGATAGCCGCTCCTACCTTGAACCCGGAGTAGGGAGCATAGGCTTTGCTCTGGGCCTGGCTTGCCCTTTCTATTAGCTCTTCAAATTTTCGAGACATAAACTTAACGCTCTGCGGCGGGACTTTTCTGACGGGATAACAGGATTTACAGGATCTTTATTCATCCCCTCCATCCCGTCTATTGCAAGAGCTGTCAGCCCCGTTCCGACGGGATTCCAGGCAGAAGAGGCAACTCCTGACAGCACACTTTTGATCGGCATCAGGAGATGCCTCCTACATCCTAACTCGCTTAGATGTAACCCATACAAGGAGAGCGTGGGTGGACGATTTTCATTTATCCTGTTCATCCTGTCCAAAATGGTAATTCTTGTCAAACTATCTCCCCCAGGAAGTTCCTTCCCTCCCCTGTTCCCCTGATCCCCAGGGCCTGGGATATGGTCGCTCCCAGGTCGGCAAAGGTATCCCTTGTTCCTAAGTCCACCCCAGATCTTATCCCCTTACCCCAAGTTAAGACGAGCACATATTCCCGGGAGTGGTCGGTGCTGGGGGTGGTAGGATCGCAGCCGTGGTCTGCGGTGATGAGGAGAAGATCGGAGGGTGTGAGAATCTCTAAGAGATGGGGCAGCCAGTTATCAAATTCCTCCAATCCCTGGGCAAATCCCTGAGGGTTGTTTCTATGTCCCCAGAGCATATCGAAGTCCACCAGGTTGGTGAATATAAAGCCCCTTTCTACCCGGCGGCAGGTCTCCAGGACCCTGGCCATATTCTCTTGGTTTCTCTTGGCCTTTACGGTCTTGGTAAACCCCTTCCCGGCAAAGAGGTCGGGGATCTTGCCTATTCCTACCACCGGATAGCCATTTCTCTTCAATAGGTTGAGGACTGTATCCCCCGGGGGGGGTAGGGAAAAATCCCTCCTCCGCTCCGTCCTAAAGTAGGAGCCGGGTTGGCCCAAAAAGGGACGGGCGATCACCCTCCCCACTTCATTTTCGCCGGTGAGGATCTCCCTGGCCTGTAAGCAGATTTGGTATAGCTCCTCCGGGGGGATGATCTCCTCATGGGCGGCAACCTGGAAGACGCTATCCGCAGATGTATAGACGATGGGCCATCCCTTCCGCTGGTGTTCCTCCCCTAACTCTTGGATGATCTGGGTTCCGGAGGCGGGATAGTTTCCTAAGATTTTCCTTCCAATCCTCGACTCAAACTTAGCAATTAGCTCAGGGGGAAAGCCATGGGGATAAGTGGGAAGAGGCCTCTTTAGGGTTAATCCCATCAGCTCCCAGTGGCCGGAGGTGGAATCCTTCCCCGGGGCTCTCTCCCGGAGTTTACCGAAGTTCGCCTGGGGGGATTGTTGAGGTGCCACCCCCTCTATCTGGATGATGTTCCCCAGGCCCATAAGCTCCAGGTTGGGCAGATTCAGCCCACCCACGGCTCGGGCCAGGTTGCCTAAGGTATTTGAGCCCTTATCCCCGTACTCCCCTGCATCGGGTAGCTCTCCCACCCCCACTCCATCTAAGACGATGACCAGAACCCTACTTATGGAGCTTGATGGAGACAAGTTTTGGCTGGGTGAATTCTTCCCTTGCATATTTAGGTCCCTCCCGGCCTAAGCCGCTTCCTTTTACCCCACCATAGGGCATAAGATCAACCCGGAAAGTGGGGATGTCATTTATGATTACCCCTCCCACCTCTATTTTGCGTGCTGCTTTGAGGGCCCGATCGAGATCCTGTGTATATATCCCTGCCTGCAGGCCATATATGGAATTGTTTACCTCTTCAATGGCCTCATCAAGCTCGGTATAGGGATTGACCACCACCAGAGGGGCAAAAGCCTCCTGGGAGCAAACCCGACAGTCCCGGGAGACTTGGGCCAGCACGGTGGGCTGCATAAAACTCCCCTCTATCTCCCCACCGCAAAGGAGCTTCCCTCCCCTTTCCATGGCCTCCTCCACCCATTCCCTGGCCCGCTGCGCGGCCTGGGGAGAGATCATCGGCCCCATATCGGTTGTCTCATCTAAGGGATCTCCCGATTTTAGCTCTTGGGCTAAGGGGATAAAGCCACTTAAGAATTCATCGTATATCCCCTCCTGCACATAGACCCGCTGCACCGAGATGCAGACCTGTCCGGCAAGGGCAAAGGCCCCATCCCTTATCCGGGGGAGGGCCTCTGAGAGGAGGGCATCCCGTTCCACGATTACCGCAGAGTTGGAACCCAACTCCATAGTGGCCTTCTTCAAGCCCAATCCCCCCATTATCCTCTTCCCTACCTCCAGAGATCCGGTGAAGGTAATCATCCTTACCCCTTCATCCCTGACCAAGGCTTCCCCCACCTCCTCCCTCTTTCCGGTGACCAGGCTAATCGCCCTGGAAGGGAGGCCAGCATCTAAGAGAAGCTGGCAGAGGAGCTCACTGGTGAGGGGTGTGGCCGAGGCGGGCTTGAGGATGACGCTATTGCCGGCAGCCAAAGCCGGGGCCACCTTGTGTAAAGCCAGGTTAAGGGGAAAGTTGAAAGGGGTAATGGCCGCAACAACCCCAATGGGAACCCTGAGGTAGAAGCCAATCCTCTCCCCGGAACCGGGGGCAGAGCCGAAGGGAACCACCTCCCCCCCAATCCTCTTGGCCTCCTCTGCAGAGAGGGTAAGTGTCTAGATTGCCCGGGAGACCTCCCCTCTGGCCTCCCTGATAGTTTTACCCACCTCCAGGGAGAGGAGGTGGGCGAACTTCTCTGTGGCCTCCTCTAACCCTAAGGCCGCCCTCTGGAGTATCTGGTAACGTTGGTACGCGGAGAGGGAATCCATCTGGGCCAAGCCCTCTTTAGCTCCGTGTACCGCTTCCCTCACATCTTGAGGGGAGAGCAGAGGGGCAGATCCTATCTGTTGGTTGTTATAGGGATTGTGGACCGGGAAGCTTCCCCCTCCCTCTATCCATCTTCCATTTACATAGGCTTTCATCTTTCCCTTACCAGACAAAGGTTATTCCGCTGTTGGGGAAGACCCAACCCTCCAAGGAAAGGGTAATTGACTTCCCCTGAGAAGTACTTCTCTGCGGGTATCTGTCCTTGCCGGCCAAAAAGCTGATGGCTTTAACGGCGGCAATGCCGGTTTCCGTATAGTCAAAGGTTACCTTCATTCCCTTGGTGGGATAGACGATATATATGGGAAGTTCCCTGTTCTCCTTGGCCTGCCAGGTTTGGGTCTCAATCTCCATCTTTACCGGTTGGTTGAGCTTAGGGCCGAGGTTGGGTTCCTGGAAGTAGATCTCGTAGCCCCTCTCCGTTAGCTTGGCCTCGCGCGGGGCAAGCTTCCGGCCATCGACCCTGACCTCCTTGACCTGGAAATCAGCGGCCCCTATCTTGCCGCTCTCCAAAAGCCATCTGTACTCACAGCGGGGATCCTGAAAGTAGCGGGACAGACTGGCCTCATCCCTGGCGCAGGCCACATAGAAGGAGTCAGAGCGGAGGATCTTATAATATTCGATCTTCGCTTTGACCTTGTATCCCTCCCCCTCCTCGGCAAACCGGATTATATGCCTGAGGTCCCGACGATACTGGAGCTCTCTCCCCTTCTGGCCAAAGATGGCCTTGAGGAGGCTATGGTATAAGGCTTCCCCCACCTCCTCATTCAACCTCAGTTGGAGGAAATCCTTGATCATCTCCTCCATCTCCCCAGGGGGGATAAGCTGGTCTAAGACATCCTTCCTCCTTAAAGCCCGCCTTACCCCCCCAACCCTCTCCCCCTGGGTATAGACCCGCGGCGCTCTCTTACCAATAAGACAGAGGACCTCATAGCTCGGGGTGCCCACCCTCTCGGCCACCTCCCCCGCAGTTATCTCCTCTCCTCCATCCCTCCCGATGATGGTCACCTCGTCCCCGATCTTAACCCCAGGGATACCAGTTATATCCACCATAGTCAGATCCATGGTCACCCTTCCCACTATGGGAGCTCTTTTCCCTTTGACCAGAACCTCCCCATTATTGGAGAGGAGGAAATCGTATCCATCCCCATATCCTACGGGGATAACGGCGACCATAGTGGGGGCTTGGGCCTTCCAGGTTCTTCCATAGCTAACCGACTCACCGGGAATGATCTCCTTTATCTGGGCTACTTTGGTCTTGAAGCTGAGGACTGGTTTAACTTTTATTCTCTTTTTAACCCTCTCAGATGGGTAGAGGCCATAACTGAGAAGCCCAGGCCTGACCAGATCGAAGTAAGCATCGGGGAACTCCAGGGTGGCCGCACTATTAGCTATATGTTTTAAGGGAAAATTTATCCCCTCCCTCTTTAGTTCGGCGATTACCGCCCTAAACCTTTCTAACTGAAGCCAGCAGAAGTCCCTATCCACTAAGTCAGCAGAGGCAAAATGGGAGAAGATGCCTCCCAGCTTTAGACCATTCTGGGAGAGGATTTCCCTGGCCAATCCCCCTGTCTCCTCAGGCCTGATGCCCGATCTGCCCATGCCGGTATCCACCTCAATATGGACGATAACCTCCCTACCCGCCTTCAGGGCCTCTTGGGAGAGGAGAAAAAGAATGGTGTCGTCGGAGAGGGTAGGGGAGAGACCATATTCTACTATCTCAGTGACCTCAGCAGGTAGGGAAGGGCTGAGGATGAGTATGGGAGCCTCTATACCCCCCAGCCTTAAGGTTATCCCCTCCTCGGCGTTTGCCACCCCTAACCCATAGGCACCATTGGAGAGGGCCACCTTGGCCACCTGCAAGGCCCCATGACCATAGCCGTCGGCCTTGACTACTTGAAGCAACCTCACATTTGGCCCCACTAAGGATCTGATCTGCGCTATGTTCTCGGCCAGAGCTTTGAGGTCAATCTGGGCCCAGGAGCGATAATCCTTACTCATCTCCCTTTATATATTAAATTACATCCTCTAAATCAAGCCCTTTTTGCCCTTGCCTCTGAAGCCTCAAATAGATATATTGGCCTGCATAGGTTGTAGGAGCAATTCGTCAACTGCCCTACCTTATAGGAAATTACGTTTTTAGACAGGATAAACAACACATATTATTCATAACATCAGGCACCGAAAATGGATTGAGGTGGCAGAACCCTTTCTACCCGGCTTTAGCTGAGGGTGTGCCGTCTGGGCTCCTGCCCTGACGGAAACGGACCCTGCACTAAAGTGCGGTAGAAGGATTCCTCAGAGCCGCTAGATGAGGGACCTACCAGTTCAGGGAATTTCCATTTTCCAATTCCTATTTTCATCCCCTCATCAGAAGTCCTCTCCTGATGGCAGGAAGGTTTAATTCTCAATTTTAATTGCTTTCTCCGTGAGATTCCGTGGTGAACTGTTATAGAGGAGGGAACTTGGAGGAAGAGGGTAAATTTACCCAATTAGTGGAATTAATGGCCACACTCAGGGGCCCTGGGGGATGCCCCTGGGACAGAGAGCAAACCCATCAAAGCATCAGACCATACCTTTTGGAGGAGACCTATGAGGTCTTAGAGACCATTGATTCCGGGGATGATGAGAAGTTTAAGGAGGAGTTGGGGGATCTCCTGCTGCAGATCGTCTTTCACTCCCAGATGGCCAGGGAGGAAGGGAAGTTCGATATCTATGAGGTAATTGATGGGATAGTGAAGAAGCTGATCAGAAGACATCCCCATGTCTTCGGTCAGGTAAAGGTGAGAAACTCTCAGGAGGTTTTGAAAAATTGGGAGAAGATAAAGGGAGAGGAAAGGGAAGGGACAATTCTGGACGGCGTCCCCAAGAGCCTCCCTGCCCTTCTTAAAGCCTTCAGGGTGCAGGAGAAGCTTTCCAGGGTAAAGGCCGACCAAGGCAAAACTGAAGGGTTATATAAGGAAGTTGAGGGAAAGTTGTCCGAATTAAGGGAGGTTGTTCGGAGGGGAGATGTCGATGCGGAGGAGGGGAGTTTGGGTGCTTTGCTCTTCTCCTTGGTGAGCCTGGCACGGATTTTGGGGCTCTCCCCGGAGGATGCACTAAGGAGGAAGGTGGAGGATTATATGGCTAAAATAAAGAAATCTTAATCCATCCCAGATAGAACCTTCGTCTTCAAGGCTTCAGAAAACTGATCGTTCGGCTGCATTTTCTATTAGCCTGAATGATTCATATGCCACAAAGACACTAAGCCCTAAAGTGTTGATAAAATATAGGTTACAAGAAAAGTGCACAAACTAAACAGGTCGACTCTCTTATGTTTTATATTTTTAGTGATCCTTCAACTTCGCTCAGGACATGCTTGGTGTCTTCGTGGCTAAAATTTATGAATAATCCGGGTGTAGGAGCCATTGACGGGTATTATTGTCGTCACCCTATGGCATAGTCTTTGGGAGTTCTAAGTCAGGTTACCCATATTTTATCCTTGTCACATCCAAGGGAAATTAGTATATTGAAAAAATGCAGAAACATGCAGGGAATGAATCTCCCCGCAGCAGAGCTGCGGGGTATCTGTGATGCAAATTCTCGCACCTTTGTCACTCGAATTTGCTTTGCAGCGCCTAAAGACGCTGCTTACCCCTCCACCTCACGATTCATCCCCGCAGCAAGCTGCGGGGCATTCTCGATGATTTAGTAATAACATAAGAATTTCTTGGAAGAGATAAAAGAAAATTTGGGATTAGGCTACAATTTTTACAGATATACGCTATATCAAGTATTTTTTGGCGATTTATACGGCTTAAAAGTTAAGTTAGGCCCCATAGGAGGTGATATACAGATGAATACAGTACAGGAAATTGAAAAAGCAATTACTCAGCTACCAAAAGATGACTTAGCGGCTTTGAGGGAATGGTTTGAGGAGTTTGAGGCAAAAATATGGGATAACCAGTTTGAGGAAGATGTCCAATCAGGAAAGCTTGAGAAATTGGCCAATAAAGCCATAACGGACTTTCGGGCTGGTAAGTGCAAAGAGTTATGAAACACTTTGCTAATCCGTCATTTTGGACCTGCTATGAACAACTACCATCATCTGTTCAGGACTTGGCAGATAAGAATTTCAAGCTTCTTAAAACTAACCCTAAACATCCTTACTTTACATCTCAAGAAAGCTGGTAAGTACTGGTCGGCCAGAGTAGGCAGAAAGCACCGAACTCTGGCAGTGGAAATAGATGAGGGTTTAATCTGGTTTTGGATTGGTACTCATCCTGAATATGACAGATTACTACGGGAATTGGCCTAAGAAATCGCTGCACCTGATCGCTATTCCGCAACCCTGCGAAAACTGAAGTCCAATCGGATGGAAGGATTAAGAAGTTGGCAAAAATATCAGAGGAGGATAAGTATCTGAGAGTTGTCTTGTTAGAGGATGGAGAAGCAGTACATAATGCCTTTTTCGATAGGTCTTTTAAGGAGGATTAGAAAATGAGGGTCAAATATTTTCCAAGCACTGATACTGATCTTGTGGAATTTACTTTACTCCACTGCACCCTATAGCGTGGTTGTTAGATGGTTAAAAAGGGTCTGGCAATGCGGAACTTAGGTATTATATCTGGGGTTTCACCACAAGGAGGGATAAAATGGCCATTAAAGACATAGCCAAACAGGTAATTGATACTCTGCCAGATGAGGCAACCATGGATGACATTATCCATGCGCTGTACATCAAGATCAAGTTTGAACATGGTGAACGTGAAGTTCAAGAGGGGAAGGGCATTTCACACGAAGAGGCAAAGCAGAAGCTGCAAAAATGGGCAAAGTAATTTGGGCACCATCTGCATTAGATGATGTCAATTCTATCGCGGAATATATCGCGAGAGATTCTGTTGACCAAGCGACTCTTTTTGTAGCTCGGTTATTGGAAGTTACGGATCGTTTGCAGGAATTTCCCTTCTCTGGACGTGTAATACCTGAAATTGGCAATCAATCCTGCCGAGAAATCATTTACAGACCCTATCGTATTATGTATCGGCTTGAAGGCAATGAAGTCTGGATTACTGGAGTCGTGCATGGGGCGCGTAACTGGAAAGCATAGGAAATTCCTTTTTTGGACGCAGATAAACCCCGTTAGATAATTAGATTAGGTCTTTTATCAAATTTAATGAGTTTTAACATCTTATCTAACGGGGTGAACGCAGATTGTCAAGATTTTAATTTTCTGCGGTTATCGGCGAAAATCTGCGTCCTAATTATACCAAGGGGAGGGTCTACCTAATTTAAGTCCTGAATGACCACCTGATAAGTCGCGTAGCCGATTGCTTACTCCGCTGTACTGCAATCTTGCAAGATCTTGTTTTTTTGACAAGGTTTATCAGGTTGTGATGAGTAGAAGACTTCTACCGCACTTTAGTGCGGGTTCAGGGCCTTTAGGCCCTTATATAGAGTGCGTCAACCCTGTTGACGCATGCTGTGACACGGTCACAGCATTCCAAATGGGCTAAAGCCGGGTAGAAATGTAGGGGGTGCATTTATACAACTATCTATTAGTGTAGATTCATCCATTCGTGTCACCTGCCCTGCACTTAATATAAGTGCAGGGTGAATGTTCTATCCGTGTAATCCGTGGCTGTTGTTTGGTTGCGGCCTTGTTGCGCTATGTCTAGCTGGCTTCATAAGGCAAGATCTTAAAATTTGTGTCAGGTTTTGGGCTGAACAATAAACCCTGCTGCCTTTAAATTCGAAGCACGAAATTTTTACCCCGTTAAGTATCTATTTATGCGTCAGTAAGTGATTCCCCTGGTTTTGCTAATTTTCACCACAAGGAGTTCTAATGAAAAACCAGCTACTTAACGGGGCGAGCAACATCGAAATTCAAATGTGGAAAGCAGCCTGAGGCAAACCTGCTTTTGGCAAAGGGTTCTTAGTTTAGAGAATTTGGAATTTGGTTCACCCCGTTAGATAAAGAATTGTCTATCTAACGGGGTGAATTGGGATTTGTCTCGGATTTCGATATTCGGATTTAGGATTTCCTTACTTGCCCCGTAGGGTGTGAAACTACCCACGGGGCAGGCTTCCCGCCTCGTCGGTTTGAGGCGAAGCTGCGCTAGATCTTCTATTGTTGGAATACCTGGATCTCTACTCTCCTGTTTGTGGCACGGCCAGCTTTGGTCTTGTTGCTGGCAATGGGGTTGGCCTCCCCATAACCTACAGCCTTGAGCCTGTAAGAGGCTATCCCTTTGTTAATCAGATAGTTCATCACTGCCTCTGCCCTCTTCTGGGAAAGGGTCTTGTTGGCCTCGGCTCTCCCCCGACTGTCCGTATATCCCTGGATCTCTATCCTTATCTCAGGATAGGCTCTCAGAGACTCATATAGTTCATCCAACTTGGTCTCTGAGCCAGGGGCAAATTTAGCCTTCCCAGAGGCAAAATTCACTCCTTCCAGCACCATCTTCCCCACGATCTTGCCTGCAGTGGGGCATCCATACCTGTCTACCTTCACCCCCATTGGGGTGTGGGGGCAGTGGTCATCAGGGTCCAGCACTCCGTCACTATCAGAATCCGCAGGTATAGGGCAGCCCTGATGGGAGGCTGGGCCTGCTTCATTGGAACAATTGTCCTGCACATCTAAGACCCCATCCCGGTCGTTATCCGGGTCGGGGCAACCGTTGGTATCCTGGTAGCCATCGATGTCCTCAGGCTCGTTGGGGCATTTGTCGGAGATGTCAGGGATGCCATCTTTATCGTTATCTGGGTCTGGACATCCGTCGGTATCCTCAAAATCATCGAGATCTTCAGGCTGGAGTGGACAGAGGTCAAGGTTATCTGGGATGCCATCCTTGTCCTGATCAGTGATGGCCTGGGGAGTTTTGCCAAATCTGAGGCCAAAGGAGGCAGCTAAGCCAATCCCTTTACTCCAGGGGGTAAAGACCAGTCCTCTGCTGGATGTGGAGACATCCAACTGGAAGCTTCCTAAATGGAGGCCCAGACCAAGCGCGCTGTTGAATCCCTCCCTCCCCCCTATGGCCAGACCTCCCCTTAGGGGCAGCCACTTCAAGAGGTTATATTCGACCCCAGCCGCCAGCCTTGGTGTGGTGCTTACTCCCGCTGTGTTTCTAAACCCCTGCTCGTAGTCAAAGCCAAGGAGGAACTTGCGAAAACGGCGAGAAACCCCCATTTTCAGGTAAGAGGGGAGATGTAATCTGAAGGAACCGATCTCATAGCTGGAATCATCTGAAGTCACCAGGGTATCCTTATTGGTTGAGCTGACGGTTAAGGATTCAGCCTTAAAGGTGAAAAAACCCTCCTCGGTTTCTCTGCTCCATTTGATGGACCCCCAGGGGTTGAAGAGGGTTAGTCCTACTGTCCAGCCCCTGCCGAAGGAGCCGGCAGCGCCAAAATCCAGACCAAACCCCTGTCCGCCCTGAGCGTGACGATAGACTATCTCCCCCTCCCCCTCAATCGAGCTCTCCGTGGTCAATATGCTCCCCCCTGACCTGGTCACCTCTGCATAGTATAGTCCCCTGAGATACTTCAGACTCGCCCCTACGCTGAATTCGTTAAACCCCTTAAGGTTAATTCGTTTAGCCGCAGAGAAACCTGCGGTTGCTTGGGCCAAGGCCTCCCCATCGACATCGCCGATCTCGTATGACCTGTTCAGTTCGTTCCCGTAGAGGATAAGTTCAAAGGGGTCACGAGGTAGGGTGATATAGGTTGCCCCTGAGCCTTGAATGAAGAATGCATAGTTTTTGTAGGAGAGGCCAAGAAGCCCGATTTCGGTTCCGCTATCCAGAGAGAGGCCCGCTGAGGGTATCTTGCGTAAGATGGTCCTCTTGTTCCCATCCGAGAGGTAGCTGCCGTTGTAGCGGTTGTAATCGGAGAGGGTAAAGCTGTTGTTTCCCAGGCCAAGGCCAAAGGAGGGAAAGGAAAGGGAGAAGCTGGGGCCATCTGAGAGACCCAGGTTGGCAGGGTTAAAGTAGACCGACTCCTCCCCTCTGGCTATGGCCGAGTAAGCCCCGGCCATCCCTAAGCTTCTGGCCTGAAATCCCAGGAATGACCAGGCCTTACCACAGGTTAAGGAGAAAAAAAGCAGGGAAAATAGGATTATCTTCTTTATCATAGCGCTAATCCTTCCCCAGTCTGGCTCCTACCTCCAGCCTGGCGGTTATCCGCAGGTAATCTCCGGGGCAGATCTTTATCGACTTTCCCTGGGTGCCGGGGATCCCTATCTTGGTGCGCAGGAAGAGAAGTGAATCCTGAAAGACCTGGAGGTCCTGATGGCTGAGGTGGATGGAGAGCTTGCTTTTTACGGCCCGATCAACTATCCCAGATGCATCGGTATGGCCTGGTTTTAGCTCAAGGCTGTCTGGGGGGGTTGGGATAATAAGGGAAGCCCCGCTGTCCAGATTGGTGGAGTCAGGATCGAAGTAGTAAGTAACTGAGGCCCCTAAGGGGAGATGATTCATTACCTCGGAGATGATTGCCCCCGATTGGAGACGGTTCTTAACAAAATCCCTGGTATCCTCCCCGATCTCTACCCTGGTGGTGCCTCCCTCTATGGTTTGGGGCCAAAGGATGAGCTCCAGCGGAGACCAAATGTGGTAGCTGATGAGGACTGTATCAGAGCTCTCGGCATCACCATTGTATCCCCTACCCCCTACCACAATGCTACCCTGGGTTTCGATCCTCCTGGGCAGGGAGTTGGCAAAAGGGACTATGTTGCTGTTATCCCTAGTGAACGGGATGGTTTTTTCTGCCTCAGGAGGGACATACTCCTGGCCCGGCGGTATAGTTAGCTCCTCTAAGGGGAGGCCTTCCTGGTCATATCCCTGTAAACATAGGGAATCGAGTTCCAAAGGAAAGTTGACTCCGTTTCTCACCTCCAGATCCATCCTGACGGTGGAGAGGGAAATCGCCTTCAAGCCTTTGGGCAGGTCAAGCAACAGCTCCTCAGGTTCCATTCTTATCCTGGTTGGCTCCAGGACCCCAGCAAAGCGGGAGAAAATTATCCGACTACTCTCTACATTACCCCTGATTGTCTGTGAACTGGAGACATAAACCTTCTCATCTCCTGTATCGTCTGTTTTCACCTCTACCCTAAAACGGATAAACTGAGGTTTATCCAAGCTGATGGGGCGAAAAATACACTTATCCAGGGAGATATCCCTCGAGATGCTACCATACTCTTCTATCCCCTGGGAGTCGGAAAAAGTAGAGCCCTCTTTACTAAAGTCCAAAAGGGTAAGTGTTGCCTTGCCACTCAGTTTGAGTTCACTCAATAAGTTAAAGTGGATGTTCCCTTCCTCTATCACCGCCTCCTGGATGAGATTGTCGCTCTCTACTTCGATTGAATCGACCTTGGTTATCATCTGAGGGGGGATCTGGGCTTGCGCCTCGCTCACCTTAAGGTTGGAGATGCTGGGCATGAGGTCGATCATCTGGGTGAGGGTGTCGATATGGACAGATTCTCCATTGGTTCCGGGTGTTCGCCCGGAGATACCCAGGATCTGGATGGAATGGATGGTTTGGCCCTCCAAATCAAGGGAGTCAATAGCTTCCTCCTCTGGGTCGATAAGGCCAGCGAAGTTCAACTCTCCAACGGTTATTCCACTGGTGCTATCGGTAACAGAGATTACCATATTCTCCAGGGGAAAGGGGAAGTGGTTGATTAGATTTACCCTAAAGTATCCGCTGTCCACTGTTACATAATCGAAGGTGCTGAACCTGCTCTTCTTCTCCAAAGGTGGAAAAGTGAAGGGATCTATAGGGATACTCATCCCCTGAAACTGACCCAAGGAAGGATTGACCTCCGTCAGTCTAACATTTACCGTATCGGCCTGGGCTCCACTGACTTTTATAGATCCCAACTCCTTACGATACCCCTTGGTGGTGGGATCGATCGTGAGGTTATCATCCACCCTAAAGCCAGACAGGGTATCCCTCAGGGAGAAAAAGAGGCTATCGCCAATAATGGAGAGGTAGTCCTCATCTCCGGCTATCTTGGGCATCTTGTAGGTTTTGTTCATCAGGGGGAGGATAACATTTATATCCCAGGAAGGGGACTCCGGCTTCTTCACCGAACAAGCGGTGAAGACCTGGAGGAGAAGAAGAAATAATAAACCGGTTTTGAGGAAAACCTTCCATTCTTTAATTTTTAAAGCCACAGGATGTCCTTTCTTCCAGGGATTCTCAGTGCAACAAGGCCGCAACCAAGCACAGCCACAGATCACACGGATTTCACTGATGGGAAAAACTACAATCGTAGCTCGTTACTCGTTGGGTTCCCGGGGCTTAAGCCCCTTCAGCGGACATGGATAGAAGACCCACACTAAAGTGTGGTAGAACCCATCTACCCAGCTTCCCCGACCCGCTCCGGTTCGGGACGGGTGGTTGAAGGCTCCCCAGGGAGTGGCAGAAGCCCTCTTCTGTCATCTAATAATCTTTTGAAGTCTCATTCTTTTTTAGCACGTCATCCTGGTTGGAATGCCCTTCTATTTCTATATCGGCAGAGAGAGACAAATCCTTTAGTGAGATTTTTCGAATTTTCGCAGTAATTTGGATGGATCCGTTATCAAAAGGCCAACCAGGAACTACCTTCTGGCTGGCCTTTTATCGTTATAAATTGCCGGTCCGCCTTTAGAAGAGGGACATTCTAACCCCAAAGCGGATCCCATACTTGAAAGGGATCACATCTTCCTTCACCTTAGCAATTTTATTGCCAAGATAGTCAGTTTGTTCATATGAATGTTTCATCACGGCAAAGGTCATTTTAGACCATTCCGAAAAAAGGCTCAGATTCTCGGTCAACTGAGCTTCTATTCCCAGCACGAAAAACTGGCCAAAACCGGAGTAATGCTCTGTTGGAGGCTCCGTGGAAGTATTCCCATATTTTGTCTTATGTTTGTAACTGTAATGGTAGAAACCAAAACCGGCTCCTGGGTATATTCTGACCCTCCCCTCATCCCTGGTAAAAAATGGTAAAAACTCCAACTCTATGGGGAATCCGATTAACCTATTGTCCTCTGTAGATTTTGTCCCTGTCACGGGAGTTCTTTCCTCGTGCATACTGGTATAGGCAAACCCTATGGAGCCTCTCACCATCACATTGTCACTTAAATCCATTGACAACATCCCAGAAACCGTCTTGGGGAGCATTAAGTCGTCCTCACCCAAAAAAGCTGTAGTTCCAACACCTAACCCCACTCCGAGGCCACCACCAAAAGCGACAGTCCAACTAAGGCAGGAGGCCACTACTAAGAAAAATAATGCCTTTTTCATCATTTCTCCTTTTGTTTACCCTTTTGCTTACCAATCCTTAAAAGACCATGCATGTCAACGAATTGATATGAACCACCTGCTTTCAGTTTTTATACCCTTTGCTCAACCATCTCTCCTTCAACAACTGATAATTGGGATCCATCTCCCTTATCTTCTCAAAAAGCTTGTTTGTCAACTCTTCTTTAGGTGGCTTCTTGGCAGCTTTCGTCTTCGTTCCCTGAACTGCAACATATATCTCTACCCCATAATTCCTACCCCAGAAGAACCCGCTCCCATCGCCGGTCACATTTCCACGGGCACCAGGTTTTACCTCTGGGCCACTCATTGCGGAAACACCAAAATATCCCCCGCTATACCTTATTGAATCAATATCGCCTGGGAAGAGTCTACTAGCGGGGAAGGTTATAGAAGTGGAGGTTATAGAAGTGTCCACATAGAGATTGAAGTATCCGTAGTTTCCTGAAGTGTCATAGTAGCTATAGTTAAGATGGAAATAGACAGGATAGAAGTCAGCGTGACTTGAGGTAGACCAGGTAACGGTAAAAGAACTATTCACAGGAATCTGGGCTGTCTGTGATGTATCGGGGGAAATGATATCAAAGTTACCTGGTACCCCAGCAGAGGCAATGGCAATACCCTCGGTGTAATCTACTTTAAGATTGGCTAAATCTCCTGCACTTACTGACACAGAATCCGCGATGAAAACTGTTCCGTAATAATCATAGGTTGGATCAATTCTGTCCTCCCACATACTCAGTGTATCTTGATTTATCGTGACCCAGGGAATAACTGGTGGGAAGTAAACCGTCACCCAAGCCTGGCTTTTGCTGTCAACCTGACCAAGGACATAGATTCTTTCTGCTCCCGCTGGTCCTCGTGGCCCTGTCGGCCCCTTACCACATCCTAGAAAAGCCAATATCACAGGTAGAAAGAGTGCGAGCTTCCTCATTCCCCCTCTCTTTCTTTGTTATTTAAACTCAAAGTAAACCAAAAGCGAGGTGGCAGAACCCCAATTCTACCACCTTTCTCTATCGCCTTCAGGTGAAGGCACCTGACGGCTTGACGGAGGGACGGTCAGATGAGGACATTTGACCGCTCAGTCAATTCCCGAAATGAAAATCGGAGTCTAACCAATAACAGAAGGGGGCATCGCTAAAGAAGACGACACCCCCTTCTACCCAAAGAGTTACTACTTCAGGGGAAGGATCTCGATCCTTCTATTTTTGGCACGGCCAGCTTTGGTCTTGTTGCTGGCAATGGGATTGACCTCCCCATAACCTACAGCTTTTAGCCTGTAGGAGGCTATCCCCTTGTTAATCAAGTAGTTCATCACTGCCTTTGCCCTCTTCTCAGAAAGGGCCTTGTTGGCCTTGGCTCTGCCCCAACTATCCGTATATCCCTGGATCTCTACCCTTAAGTCAGGATAGGCCTTCAGGGATTTGTACAGTTCATCCAATTTGGCCTCTGAACTAGGAGTAAATTTTGTTTTCCCAGAGGCAAAATTCACACCCTCCAAGACCAACTTCCCCACTATCTTGGCCGCGGTGGGGCATCCATACCTGTCTACTTTCACCCTCATAGGGGTGTTGGGGCAGCGGTCATCTGGATCCAATACCCCATCCTTGTCGGAATCGACAATGGGGCAGCCATGGTTGGAGGCGGGTCCTGCCTCATTGGGGCAGTTATCCTCCACATCCAAGACCCCGTCATTGTCATTATCTGGGTCTGGGCAGCCGTCATCATCCTGGTAACCGTCTAAATCCTCAGGCTCGTTGGGACATTTGTCGGAGATATCCGGGATGCCATCGTTGTCATTATCGGGGTCAGGGCAGCCATCATCGTCCTCAAAGCCATCGAAATCCTCAGGTTGCAGTGGGCAAGCATCAAGGTCGTCTTTTATGCCATCTCCATCCGAGTCTTTTTTTATCTCGATGTAGTAGGTTACTCCAGCAAATCCCTCTACAATGCCCCTGCTTCTGTCTACCAGATCTGTGTTAGTGCTGAGGTCAGCCCCTAAACCGGTGAGGAAGTTAAACTTGACCCCACCGTTTATCCCTATGTTCTCCTTGACGAAATATTCCAAGCCACCACCGACCCCAACGGTAACCTCTGTGGCCTTGAAGTCCGGCCTGAGATTATCATCCTTGTCAAGGATAGGGACATCATTGCCTGTGCTATAATCGGTTACCTTCCAGATGTTGGCCTCTAATCCCAAGGTTACATAAGGGTTTAATTTGGGGTTGTCAGGGATGATGCTGTAATAGCCATTTACCCCTACAGGAATGAGATCCCAGACTAAGGAAGCCTTATCACTTGGGCTGGGGAAGGTGAAGCCAACCCCATCACTGCCAGTGGTAGTGTCGTTCCAGACCCTGGCAAATCCAGCACTTAATCCAACAGCAAAGTTCTTGTTGATCCCATACTTGACCAGTAGTTTCCCTTGTCCTCCAACGGCCCAGATATCCGAGTGATCGCTCAACACGGGCTTTACCGGGGAAACCAATCCCCCTACCCCTATCTTACCGGTGAGATCAACCCCCAGGGCAGGAAGGGTTAAGCCCAGGGCCAGAATGGAGACCATCAGAAAAAATATGATTCTTTTCACTTCCCTACCTCCTTCTTAATAATGTCCCTTCATAAACCAAAAGAGCGTCTGCTTCTTAGGCTGCCTCTATCTTTATTTTATCACCCCCTTTTACGATATGATTTTCCTTCATCTAAGGAAACGGCCTCAAATTTCTTTAATAACTAACACACCAATTCTTCAGTGTCAAGTCTTTTTTTTAGTTAATTCGTTTTTTCTAGGTAATCGCACTCGGCCCTGAGGATGCATCCTGCACAGAGGGGCTGTCGGGTTTTACAGACTCTCCTTCCATGTTCGATAAGGCTTAAATGTAGAGGGTAGATGAGTTGGGAGGGAGTAATTGCCTCTAAGATGGCTTGAGCCTGAACGACATTAGCCTTCTGGGGGACGAGGCCTATCCTCTTGGATACCCTAAAAATATGGGTATCCACTGGCATAGATGGCCTTCCCAAGGAGAACAACAGCACACAGGCGACAGTCTTTGGCCCTACCCCTTTGAACTTTAAAAGGTATCTCTGGACCTCATCGGCCTCCATCTTAGCCAGGAAGCTAAGGTTGGATTCCCCTTCTCGCAGATGGATTTCCTCCAAGAGGTCCTTTATCCTCTGGGCCTTCTGTTGGGAGAGGCCACCGAGCTTTATGGCCTCGGCTATCTCTTCCTGGGGAGCCTTGCGCGTATCTTCCCAGGTAGGGAACCTCTGTGTGAGGTTTCTAAAGGCACGATGGGAATTGAGGTCGGATGTGTTCTGAGAGAGGATGGTGGCAATGAGCTCTGCCAGGGGATCTCTCCTCTCTTTCCGGCGGGGATAACCGTATTCAGCCTGGAGGAGTTGGTATATTTTCTCGACCTTAGGGGAGCTCATAGGTAAAATCTCACCACTGATCACCATAGCAGCGCAAAGTCGCAAAGAACGCAGAGTTTACCACGGAACCTCACGGATAAACAATAGCCACGGATTACACGGATTCCGCTGCTGGGGAAAATGCAATCATAGCTCGTTACTCATAGGTTTATTGGGTTTAAGCCTTTTTCGTCATTCGGATTTAGTAATTGACTTAAGGCCCGCACTAAAGTGCGGTAGGAATCTCTCTATCCGGCATTGGGGTCTGTTAGATCCCTCTTTTGTGGAAGAGGTCTCCTGACCTTTTAAGAGCTGTCAGGAGATAACTCCTGACA
>Ga0315555_1000901_pt1 | contig 21523 bp, 19 predicted proteins | sample SalMarSW160380MG_FD_202113 | JGI IMG/M metagenome (GOLD analysis project Ga0315555, IMG submission 202113) | Salt marsh sediment microbial communities from the Plum Island Ecosystem LTER, Massachusetts, United States - Salt Marsh Sediment SW1603-80 ... | reverse complement strand
GGAAAAAGGTTCCGGCAACCGGTGGGTGGGGCTTGGGTGGGAAAATCAATCTATTTGTTTTCGCAGAAAGGTCGGGATATCAAAATCATCCAGTGGCAGTTTCAGATCGTTATCATCCCGCTTTTCTGAGTTCTTTTGGGCCAGAGGAATAGATCTGGCAGGAACTTTTTTAGTATCCTTTTCCCTCAGGAAAGTGGGCAGATCAAGATTCTTTCGGTCATTATCCGCCTGCAGGTGGGAGGCAACGGGTGACTTGACCCTGGCATCTACATCAAAGCCGGTGGCAATAACCGTTACAAACAGGGAATCTTCAAGCCTTTCATCGATAACCGCACCGAAGATGATGTTGGCCTTGTCCCCCGCTTCTTCATAAATAATGGTGGTCGCTTCGCTGATCTCATGCAGAGTCATCTGCGGGCCACCGGTAATATTCACCAGAACGCCCTGCGCTCCCCTGATGGACACACCCTCCAGCAACGGACTGCTGATGGCCTGCTGGGCTGCCTGAACCGCTTTTCCTTCCCCGCTGGCAAAACCGGTTCCCATCAGGGCATGGCCCATTTCAGCCATTACCGTACGGACATCGGCAAAATCCAGATTAATGAGACCGGGAATGGCGATCAGGTCGGAGATACCCTTTGTGGCATGTAACAGCACCTGGTCGGCAATTTTAAAGGCTGCCAGCAGGGGTGTGGACTTATCTACCACGGCAAACAGGCGCTGGTTGGGAATGACAATGAGGGTATCCACATTCCGGCGCAGCTCATCGATGCCCTGCTCTGCCCGTTGCATTCTCTTTATTCCCTCAAACTGGAACGGTTTGGTGACAATTCCCACCGTAAGTGCCCCCAGATCTTTGGCAATCTCAGCTACAATTGGTGCCGCCCCGGTACCGGTACCGCCACCCATACCGGCCGTCACGAACACCATGTCTGCTCCCTGTATAATTTCCACAATCTCTTCCTTGTTCTCCTCAATCGCCCGCCGGCCAATTTCGGGATTTGCACCGGCACCCAGACCCTGAGTAAGTTTCCTGCCAATCTGGATTTTGCTTTGGGCTTTGTTCTGGTCCAGAGCCTGGGAATCCGTATTCACGGCCACAAAATCGACGCCCTGAAGGTCTGCGGCTACCATGGTGTTCAAGGCATTTCCTCCGGCGCCACCCACACCAATTACTTTCATCTTGGCATTGTTTTCCAGCTTTTCATCTAGTAGAATATTCAGCTTTCCAAATTCATCCATATAGTTCTCCTCTGAGTTTCTCAATTGTTATTGTCCAATCTTTATCTTAAAAAAATCTTCTGAAAAAATTCGTTATACTGTCTCTTACATCCTCCCACAGGTTATCGGTTTTGCGATGATAAAATGACCCGCCTTCATGATAATTCCGGCCATACAGAGTTAAACCCACTGCCGTGGCATAGATGGGATTTCGGACCGATTCGGTCAGCCCTCCCAGATATTTCGGTATTCCAAGTTTTACAGGCATTCCCCACAGTTTTTCCGCCAGTTCAATAGTTCCTTTCAACATGGCACCCCCTCCGGTAATCACAACTCCGGTTGCCATCAGGTTCAGCAGGTCGGATTTTTCCATTTCCTGATAGGTCAGGTTCAGTATTTCCTCCATGCGCGGTTGAATGATATCGGTAAGTAGCGAGCGGGAGATGACCCGGGGAACACGACCGCCTACACCCGGTACGGTAAGTGTTTCACTGGTCTTGACCATATCCGACATTCCGCATCCATGATCAATTTTGACCATTTCCGCCTGCTCAGGCGGTGTCCTCAACCCAATGGCAATATCATTGGTCACATGCTGGCCACCCAGTGCCACTACGGAGGTGTGCCGGATATGTCCCTCGAAAAACATGGCGACATCAGTGGTCCCTCCTCCCAGGTCCACCAGGGCCACCCCCAGATTACGTTCATCATCATCAAGGACGGCCAGACTGCTGGCCAGTGGTTCCAAAACGATTTCGTCCACATTATATCCTGCACGCTGAACGCTTTTTACCATGTTCTGGGTGGAGGTGACGGCTGCGGTCACGAGATGGACTTCCACTTCCAGGCGGACACCGGAAAGACCCACAGGATCAGGAATTCCGTCCTGATCATCCACGATAAATTCCTGGGGAATGACATGAAGAATCTCACGATCGATAGGTAATGCCAGGGCTTTGGCAGCGCTGATGGCACGAGCCACATCTTCCTGCGTAATTTCATGATCATCACGGGATACTCCCACCACTCCCTTACTGTTAAGGCTGCGAATATGGTCACCGGCAATTCCCACGAAAACGCTTTCCACCTCCACACCTGCCATGTGTTCCGCCTCATTGAGGGCTTGCCGGACGGACTGGATGGTCTGTTCAATATTAACCACCACTCCTTTGCGTAATCCATGGGAGGGGGCACTGCCGATACCCACCACATTCAGTTGTCCCCCCAGATCTTCTTTGACGATTACGGCACACACCTTGGTGGTGCCAATGTCCAAACCGGTTAATATTCTGCTTTCCATCTTGTTATTCCTAACTTTTCCTGGTCACGATCAATCTGTCTTTATAGGTTAGATCAATTTTTTTAATGCTATTCAGCTTATTTAAACCATTTGAGTCTTTCAAAAATTCGCTCAGGATATAAAGCCGGCGGTGCAGATGATCCGAACCGATATTCACCTCCGCCCCTCCCCGGATCAGGTACAGGGACGGCGCTTCACCTCGCTTGATATGAATTTCGGATATAAACCGAAACAGATCTTCGTCCACCGCATCTATCAGTTTAATTAATTCCAGCGCTTCCAGCAGGGGCTGACGGTTCTGTAACAGACTCTGAACCGAAAGACCCGTGATTAGAGGCAGATGATTCAGCAACATACCGGGCTTCTTCAGCAGCATTTTCCCCTCTTCGTCAACCATGTATATCTTCTGATCCACCAGGTAAGCCACCGCCTGCCTTTCCTGGACAGAGATGATGAGGGTGGACGGCAGGGAGCGACTGATGCTTACCCCTCTCAGGTAGGGATTCTGCAACACTTTTTCACCAACTTCCCCGATCGGAATCTGGAAAAGCCGTTTTCCCGGTTTAAGGGAAGCCAGCTGGATGATATCCTGCTTCTCAACATATTCATTGCCCTGAACGCGCACATCCTTTAACAGAAACATGCGGCTGTCGCTTATCATATGATTGGCAAATCTGAAAAGTCCGTAAGCCACAGCCCCCAGGATCATCACGCCCAGGATAAAACGGGGATTGGGAAACGGCGGATTTTCCTGCTGGCTGCTCCGGTAACGGAACAAGGGTGTTTCATTCCGGTTGACGGACTTTTTTTTCTTCTTCATCAGTAAATCCTAAAAGTTTGACTTCAAGTTCCAGCCAGATATCAAAACGGCGGTATACAATGTTCTGTACTTCCTGAATCAGCTGATAAATATCTCGGGCAGTGGCCTTATCATAATTGATGATAAAATTGGCATGCTTGGGAGACACCATAGCCCCTCCAATCCGCAGGCCTTTACAGCCTGCCTGCTCAATCAGTGTTCCGGCAAAATTGCCGGGAGGGCGTTTAAATACACTTCCGCAGGAACCATAATCCAGGGGCTGCCGGGCGCTGCGCTGGGTCAGATAATTCTCCCTGGACTTCTGCAGCTCGGTTCTGCTTCCATCAATCAACTGCAGCTGGCATCCCAGCATGATCTTATCCTGCAGCTTATCGGCACGCCGATAAGCAAAGCCGGCATCTTCGCCTTTTATTCGCATAATCTGCCCGTCATAAGTCATGGCATCAATAAAAACCACCCGGTCTCCGATTTCCCCCACAAAGGCCCCCGCATTCATGCGCAGCGCTCCGCCCACCGTACCCGGTATTCCGGACATGAAATCAAGACCGGCAAGCTCCTGCTCCTCACAAAATTCCACCAGTTTCGAGACCAGAACACCGGCGCCGGCATAAACCATCTGAGCATCCCGGGAAAGCTCGGGACAGCACTGATTCAGTTTAAAAACGATCATATCAATTCCATCATCATGAACCAGAATATTGGATCCGCTTCCCAGGATGTAAACCGGTACCTGCCGCTGATGGCACAGGGAAAGCATATCCTGCAATTCCTCCCGGTTTGCAGGAACACATAATGCTGTGGCAGGACCACCTACCTTGTAGGTGGTGTAAGATTTCAGCGGTTCGTTGAGCTTCACCCGTTCCGCATAGTGATTCCACAGTTGAATGGCCATTTCCCGTGCTGTATCAGACTTTTTCATCTTCTCACAATCAGTTTTTTTGGCGCTGGCCGGTATTTGGTTTTTTTTGACCATTACCGTTCTTCAAACGGTCAATTAAGGCTTCCCCATACTTCCAGATATCACCTGCACCCAGTGTAATGACCATATCACCCGGACGTACAATTTTAACAACCGCATCCGGCAAGGCAGTTTTATCCGCCACATAATGTACATCCTTGTGTCCCAGTGACCGGGCCGTATCTGCAATAAGTTTTCCGTCAATGCCGGGGAGCGGCTGCTCCCGGGCTGGATATACATCGGTGACCACCAGCACATCTACCTGTAAAAAGGCGCGGGCAAAATCCATGTAAAAATCGCGGGTACGGGAATAGAGATGCGGCTGGAATACTGCCACCAGCCGGCGCTCCGGCCACCCTTTCCGTGCCGCCTGAAGGGTAGCAGTTATTTCACTGGGATGATGTGCATAATCATCCACCACCATGATGTCCCGCACCTGCGCTTTATGTTCAAATCGCCGGTTGACGCCACTGAATTTTTCCAGACCTTCCCTGATGCGGTCGAAGGGTATATCCAGTTCCAGTCCCACCGCAATTGCTGCAAGAGCATTCAGAACATTATGCTCTCCGGGAATTTTCAGATGGATATGTCCCATCTTATAATTCATATAGTTAATGTCAAAAGATATTCCACCATTTTTCGCTTCCACCCCATATGCCTGAATATCTGCCTGTTTGTTGAATCCATAGGTGGTGATGCTGCGCTGGATTTTACTCAGGATTTCCTGCACACCGGGATTGTCCAGGCACACAATTACCCGCCCATAAAAAGGAACCTTGTTGGCAAAAGAAACGAAGGAATTCTTTAAATCGTCCAGGTTATCATAACACTCCAGATGATCCGCTTCGATGTTGGTAATTACGGCAATGGTCGGTATCAGTTTAAGGAATGATTTATCATATTCATCCGCTTCAGCCACCAGAAACTCACTGTCTCCTAATTTGGCGTTGGTGTCCAGCGCTCTCACCCGTCCGCCGATGATAAGAGTGGGATCCAGTTCACCCTCACTTAGCACCGCTCCGGTCAGGGAGGTTGTGGTGGTCTTCCCATGGGTTCCGGAAATAGCAATTCCGAACTTCAGACGCATTAATTCTGCCAGCATTTCAGCCCGTTTGATTACCGGTATCTTCCTCCGGTATGCTTCCCGGACTTCGGGATTATCGGTGGTGACTGCGGAGGAATACACCAGAACATCGGCATCTTTTACATTCTCCGGAATATGCTTATCCGAGATTTTCACACCGATACGGGTCAGATGATCGGTCACCTCGGTCATATTTTTGTCCGAACCGCTCACTTTATACCCCAGGTTAACCAGCACTTCGGCAATACCACTCATACCGATACCGCCAATTCCCACAAAATGAATATTTTTAATTTTTCCCAGGCGTATCTTCATGATTTTCTTTCATTAGATGTATAACCTGATCGGCAATATATGCGGCCGCTTCCGGCTGATATATGTCCTTCCATTTTTTTCCCATTTCAGCAGCTAGTTGTTTATCCTGTAATAATTTTTTTATGGCTGCCCCCAGGTTTTGCTCAAAATTTTCATCTTCTTTCACCATTAACGCCGCACCCATTCCGGCGATGGTCTGCGCATTTTTTTCCTGATGACCTGCTGCAGCATACGGGTAGGGAACCAGTATGCAGGGCCTTCCCACCATGGCCAGTTCAGCCAGGGTAATGGCGCCGGCCCGGCTGATGATGATATCCGCCGCTGAGTAAGCCAGATCCATGGAATCGATATAATCCTTCACCCTGATGTGAGGATGCCGTGATATCGGCCAGTTCATAACTTCAGAAAAATTACCCTTTCCGGTCTGCCATAAAATCTGGATGTCATAACCACTTACCAACCCACCTGCGATGCGGGACATAGCGGTGTTTAATGAGCGGGCACCCTGACTGCCCCCCAGAATGAACAGAACCGGTTTATGCCCATCAAATCCCCAGTGGGCGGTTGCTTTCTCCCTGTCGTGCAATTTCAGGGAGGTTCGCACTGGTACACCGGCCACGATCACTTTCCCTTTGATTTTCTTAAGATACTGCCTGACGCTATCATACGGGACGCATACTATTTCACTGTATCTTGCCAGCAGCCGGGTTGTCACTCCCGGGAAGCTGTCCTGCTCCTGAACCAGAGTGGGAATACCCAGTTTAGCCGCAGAATAAACTACCGGTCCGCTGACATAACCACCGGTCCCGACCACCACATCCGGCCGGGTATTTAGCATCAGAAAGAGACTCTGGAACAAACTTACCATAACTTTCAGCGGAAACAGAACATTCCGTAGGGTAAAATAGCGCTGAAAACCGGATATCCAGATTTTCCGGTAGGGAATGCCCAGGGCAGGCACAATACTGTTTTCAATACCCTGGTAACCGCCCACGTACAGAATGGTGAAATCACCCTTTTGCTGCAGGGATTCAATAATGGCCAAAGCGGGATAAACATGTCCCCCGGTGCCCCCACCTGCGAAAACTATTTTACCTGATAGCGGTATCATTTTATATAACGCAACTTTCTGTTTTTTAAATTCTGCATGGCACGGTTGGCAAACTGATAATTATTTACCTGCACCTGTGAAAAAGCCCTGGCTGAAATATTCAGGAGCAATCCGGCTGTAATGCTCGATGTAATCATAGAACTTCCGCCATAGCTGATGAAGGGCAAAGGCAATCCGGTGGGCGGGGCCAGATGAGCGGCAACCATCATGTTGATAAGGGCATAAAGAATGATATTAGCTGTCAATCCGAATGCCATGTATTTACTGAATTTATCCGGAATCTTTTTAATGATGAAAATTCCCCGATACATGAGCAGTAGAAATAATACCAGAATAAGAATGGTGCCGATAAATCCCCATTCTTCCCCGATGATGGAAAAGATAAAATCCGTATGTGCTTCAGGCAGGAAAAACAACTTCTGATTACTCTGGGCAAAGCCGACTCCGGTTATTCCGCCCGCACCCAGGCTGATCAGAGACTGGTTAATCTGATAACCTTTACCAAGCAGGTCCGATTCCGGATGTAAAAAAGCAATGATGCGGTCAAATTTATACGATGAAATTTTTATCAACAACGCCCCTGCCGGTGCTATCACCATGATGCCGGCCAGGAAAAAGCGAAGGGGTACCGGAGCCACAAACAACATGGACATGCCAATCAGAGTGAGCATAAAGGCTGAGCTGAAATCCGGCTGAGCGACGATGAGCCCGGCAAGTAACAGGATATACAATATATGCGGCAGAAAGCCCTGTGAAAAACCGCTCAGATACTGTTCCTTTCGCACCAGTGAATCAGCTAAGAAAATTATGAGAGAAAGCCTGGCAATATCGCTGACCTGTATGTGGAAGAATCCCACATTCATCCATCTCCCGGATCCGCTGGCATGTAAATAGACAAGCAGAGATAGACTGATCAAAATCAGTACCCAGCTTTTCCGCTGCAATTTTTCATAGGGAAATTTATAGGCAACAATCATACAGATAATTCCGCTGAAAACCCATAACAGCTGCCGTTTGAGATAAAAGAGATGGTCATGACGGAATTTGTCCGCATAAAATGCGCTTGCACTGTAAACCATGATGATCCCAAAGGCCATCAGCCCCAGAACAGTGTAAAAAATCCAGTAATCAAGCTGGTTTCGATGCATCAGTCCAGATTCTCAACTATTTTTTTAAATTGCCGGCCGCGGTCTTCATAATCCCGGAACATGTCAAAACTGGAGCATGCCGGAGACAGCAGCACAATCTCATTTTTTCGGGCAACCTGAAACGCTTTCCTAATTGCGTCCTGCAGATTATCAGCCCTTAGCAGGGGCACGATCCCTTGCCAGGCCTTTTCCATCCGATCTGCAGCCTGGCCGATAAGAATGGCGGTTTTTACCCGATCTTTCAACAGGTGATTAATTTTCGAGAAGTCACCCCCCTTATCCTTCCCTCCGGCGATCAGAATAATTTTATCGTCAAAGCTTTTTAATGCGTAACTCAGCGAATCCACACTGGTGGCTTTGGAATCATTGATGAAGGTGACATGATTCAGAACACGCACCAATTCCAGGCGATGTTCTATTCCTTTGAATTTACAGAGTTCCTTGGCAATTATTTTTTCCGGCACCTCCTGCAGGGAGGCAATAAGCGCTGCCACCATCATGTTGTAGCGATTGTGAGGACCTCGCAGATAGATATTCTTCAGATAAACATGCTCCTCTTCACCGGCCAGGCGGATAATGATCTTCTCATTTACCCAGTATACTCCCTCCCGGGAGTGAGGCTGCAGACTGAATACAAGTTTTTTGGGTATGGCCTTCCGCAAAGATTTCTTTAAATAATTATCATCGATATTATAAATCAGATAATCCGATTCCGTCATATTTTTCAGGATATTCATCTTGGCCTGCGCATAGGCTTCAAAATCCGGATAACGATCCAAGTGATTAGGTGTAAGATTCATGATCACTGCAATACGGGGATGGAAACTATAGATTGTTTCCAGTTGAAAACTGCTGATTTCCAGAATCACCACGTGCTTGCTGGAGCAGTTGAGAACATGTTCTGAAAAGGGAACACCAATGTTGCCGGCAACAATGGTTGAGGGATCCCATTTTTTCAGGATCTCTCCGCTCAGGGTGGTGGTGGTTGTTTTTCCATTGGAGCCGGTGATGGCAAAAATCGGAGAATGACAGAACCAGGAGGAAACTTCTATTTCACCCACAATGGGTATTGCTTTCTTTTGTGCCCTGCCCAGAACCGGGATATCCAGGGGGAGGCCGGGACTGATACATATTAGGTCGCTCTGCAGAATCCTGTCACTGTGCCCGCCCGTCTCCAGCTCTATTCCCAGGCGTTCAAGCTCCTGCCGGTCAAGGGAAAGCATGTCCGCCGGTTTGACATCGCTCAGCAGCACGGAAGCGCCTTCCCTGGCAATGAGTTTGGACACCGCAATGCCGCTGCGAGCTGCTCCCAGTACTGCCACCCGGGAACCTGCAATATTTTTTTTATTCTCTTCGGCGTTTCGACCTATTATCACGCGTTTATCTCCATAAACCGGATTGTCAGTTTATCTCACCTTGAAGGTGGTGAGGGTCAACAAAGCTAGCAGAATGCCGATAATCCAAAGCCGTGTGACTACCTTGGACTCATGCCAGCCTTTGAGCTCAAAGTGATGATGCAATGGGGCCATTTTAAATATGCGCCTCCCCGTCCCGAACTTCTTTTTGGTATATTTATAGTAGCTTGTTTGAATGATAACTGAGAGGGTTTCCGCTACGAAAACGCCTCCGATCAGAATCAACAGGATTTCTTTTTTCAGCAGCACGGAAATTGCACCCAGCGTACTGCCCAGAGCCAGTGCCCCGGTGTCCCCCATAAAGACCTCAGCCGGGTAAGCATTGTACCAGAGAAAACCCATGGCTGCTCCCACCACCGCCAGACAATATACGGCAAGCTCACCGGATCCCGGAAGATAAATGATGTTCAGATAATCGCTGAAATTGACATTTCCGGTTACATAGCTCATGCCGGCAAAGGCCAGCATGGCAATCGCAATAAGACCGGTAGCCAGTCCGTCCAGTCCGTCAGAAAGGTTTACTGCATTGGAGGTACCGGTAATTACAAAGATAACCATCGGTATGTAAAACCACCCGAAATCAATTTCCAGATTCTTGAAAAATGGCATACTGGTATTGGAATTGATACCCTGCATGATGTAGTTTGAATTAAAGAAAATCGTACCTCCGACATATAATCCGAGAATAATCTGACCGGCCAGTTTATATCTGCCGATAAGCCCCTTTTTCATTTTCTTTACAACCTTCAGATAATCATCCAGAAATCCCACCATTCCCATCCATAAAGTGGAAACGAACATCAGTTGAATATAAAAATTCGATAATTTTGCCCAGAGAATGACACCCAGGCTTACTCCAACCAGAATTATAATGCCACCCATGGTAGGCGTGCCGGATTTTATCAGATGAGATTGCGGACCGTCACCGCGAATTTCTTCTCCAATCTGATTTTTCTTAAGTATCCGTATTATCCGGGGCCCTATAAACAGGCTGAAAATCAACGCAGTAATAGCCGCGAGCGCCGCCCGCACCGTGATATAACGGAACAGATTGAATCCGAAGTAGAAATCTTTAAGTTCGTAAAGCAGATCTCCCAGCATAACTATCCCCGAATCTCAAATAAAGTCAGCACTTTTTCCACTGCTATCCCTCTCGATCCTTTCAGCAGTACAATATCACCGCTATTCAGCATTTCGGATAATTTCTGTGCGGTTTCCTCATGGGTGAGGTAAAAAAATGATTCCACTTGTGTATCAGGCGGGTTTTTCAATTCTTCATAAATAAACCGGCTGTAATTCCCCAGGCAGAGGACCGCCTGAATATCTTTATCCGCAAGATAGCGGCCAATCTGACGGTGTTCTTCCTCACTCATCTCACCTAACTCCAGCATGTCTCCCAGCACCAGTAATTTTTTGCCTTCATCCCTAACGGGTAAATCACACAAATAATCTATGGCGGCCCGTAGCGATTCAGGATTGGAATTATAGGTATCATTAATGATCATAATCCCGTCATGGTAAGTTACAGCCATGCGTTTGTCCTGAGCCTGAACCGATTCCAGGCCGGCTTTCACTTCTTCCGGAGAAATGCCTGCATCCAGTCCCATACTTCCGGCCAGCAGCGCATTCATGAACTGCTGCCGGCCGGGAATTTTCAGTCTGATCTCAGGGCTATGATTGATGCGGAGTCGAACATGGCCCTGTTCATCCGCTCCCAGAAATTCACCCTGATAATCGGTTCCCGTCCTCAATCCGCAGGTTCTGGTTACTAACCGGCTATTCTTATAATTCCTGAGATATGTATCTTCTGTATTAAGATAAATGCAGGTTCCTTTCTTCATGGTATCAAACAGGGATTTTTTCTCTTCATAAATAGCCTCTTTTGATCCGAAAAATCCAATGTGACCACTGCCGATATTGGTGATAACCGCATGAGTGGGCTGCACGATATGTGCAAGTGCGGCAATTTCTCCCGGTCGATTGGTACCCAGTTCCACCACGGCCACACCGGTTTCACCGGAGATTTGCAGTAGTGTCAGCGGGACACCGATAAAATTATTCATATTTTTATTAGTCCTGGACACCCGGCAGGTTGCATTCAGTACCGTCGCCAGCATCTCTTTAGTTGTTGTTTTTCCTGTAGAACCGGTTATAGCATACACCGGAATATTGAACTTCATGCGATACCACCCGGCAAATTCCATCAGAAATCTTACAGTGTCCGATACATAGATAATGCCGATCCTAGCTTCCAGCATTTTTACCTTATGCTCATTGGATACCACCAGCAGTGAGGCCCCTGCATTTAGCGCATCGGCGGCAAAATCATGACCATCATACCGATCCCCCGGGATGGCGATAAAAAGATCCCCCGAACGAATGACCCGTGAATCGATAGAAATATTCGTTATCATAAAATCGTGGGACAAGCCCACCACCTTGTGGGCTGTCCCGGATATTTCAAGAAATTTGTTTAGTCTTACACTTTCCATGGCAACCTGTCTGATTGAACGTTCAGCCGGAAAAAACCTTTCCCTTTGTTTCAAAATATTCCCGTACCACCTCATGATCATCAAAATGATAACGGTTTTCCTGTATCTCCTGGTATGTCTCATGGCCCTTTCCCGCAATGACCACACAATCCTCATCCTGTGCCATATCCAGAGCCGTCCGGATGGCCTCTTTCCTGTCCACAATAACCATTACCCTGGATTGGTCCGAGATTCCGGCTACTATTTCATCTATAATTAACTCCGGATCCTCCGTGCGGGGATTATCATTGGTCAGAATTATCTGATCAGCAAAATCCTCTGCAGCTTTTCCCATGGAGGGCCTCTTGCCGCGGTCACGGTCCCCTCCTGCTCCGAAAACGACAATCAGATTCCTGGGCCGGGTTACCCACACCGCTCTTAAAATGTTGTACAGCGACTCCGGGGTATGGGCATAGTCAATATAGACCGAATATCCTGCTGGCACCGGAATGGCTTCGCAACGTCCCGGTACCCGCAGCAGGTTTTCAATGCCGGTGCTGATAAATTCATCCTGGATCCCCAGACTGACGGCCAGGGCGGCTGCGGCCATTATGTTATAAATATTGAAATCTCCCAGAAACGCGGTGCGAACCGTGAGGTTTCCGGAAGGAATCTTCACAGACAATATCATACCGCTTTTATCCGCCTGATGTGTGATATAAGAAACCGTGGAATCCTGGTTAGTCATAGAGAATGTAAACACCTCACCCCCGGTTTTTTCTTTAATCCGGGAGGTGTAACTATCATCAGCATTTAAAATCACCCTTTGATGCTCGTTCATTTTCTCAAAAAGTTTTCGCTTAGCCAGGAAATAGTTCTCCATGGTTTGATGAAAATCCAGATGGTCCCGTCCCAGATTGGTAAAGACAGCGGCGGTATATTGAATATCTTCGACCCTGTGAAGACTGAGAGCATGGGATGATACTTCCATAACCGCACTCTTCATCCGGTGAGCAACCAGGTAATCGAACAGGCGGAATATATCCAGGGCCTCGGGCGTCGTCCGTTCCGCAGGTGACCAGTTTTCGCCGTCATAGGTTTCAACCGTGGTAATCAGACCGGGCCACCAATGGGCCGCTTCAAGTATGGAATGAATGAGGTAAGCCGTGGTGGTTTTACCGGTGGTCCCTGTAATACCGATTATTTTCAGCTTACGATCCGGATTATGGAAAAATAACCGGGCAATCCGAGACAACGCTCTTCTGGTACTGTTTACAGTTACAATAGTCGATCCGGCAAGATCTGTTTCCTGTTCAACAAAAAATACACGCGCTCCTTTTTGGTAGGCGTGATGGACAAACCGGTGTCCGTCTGTGCGAAAACCAGGGATGGCCACAAAAGCATGATCCTTTTCCACTTTCCTGGAGTCATACTGGATATCTGCAACGAAGCGGTCCAGCGGTCCGGAGACTTCCTTTACATTAATTTTTCGCAGCATGTCAGCCAATTTCATCATGACGGTTTCAATACCAGTTTGACTTTCTCATTATTTAAAATCCGGCTGCCTGGTTTTGGCTGCTGGCTCACCACGATTCCATGTCCATTATAATCAGGCGTAATATCAATTAGGGACAGCATGGTCAGTGCTTCTTTCAGAGACAACCCGGTAAGAGCCGGCATAATTTTTTCACTTATGGGTGATTCGTCGTCCACATACAGAATAACACCGGTCAGGCGCCCGTTCTGGCGGATTTCTTCCTGGCGGATAACTTGGCTTCCTCCACCTTTCACCGATACCTCCAGATTCATCTGATGTAGGACTTTCAATGCCACATTTTTCTCCAGTTTTTCCAGATTTGGAATTACCACTTCTGAAGAATCCCGGGAATCTGCTCTCCGTGCAATGGTGATGCCCTGCTCAACCGAATAAATACTCATAATTCTGCGGGAAATTTCCCGGAACACCGGAGCTGCCACAACTCCTCCATAATACTGTCCCTTAGGATCACGGATCATGATGAGGAGAGCAAAGCTGGGAGCCTGGCTGGGAAAATAGCCTACAAAAGAGGCCAGATGTCTTCGGGAACTATGAGTTGCTTTTTCCATATCATAAAGCTGGGCCGTACCGGTTTTACCTGCAATACTAACATTTTCAAGGGCGGCCTCTTTGCCGGTACCCCTATCAACAACCCCCTCCAGCACGCCTGTCATGAGGCCGGCGGTTTCTTCCGATATCACCCGCCTGATAATTTCCCCCCGGTTTTCTGATGACGGCTTCCCGCTATATCCGGATATGGATTTTAGGGTATAGGGTTTCATCAGTTTTCCTCCGTTGGCGACCGCCGCATATGCCGATAACAGTTGCAGGGGAGTAACACCAATCTCATAACCGAAACTCAGGAAAAGATGGGTAGTTTTGGAAAATTTATCCACAGAACTTAAAATACCGGCACTTTCCCCCGGCAGATCAACACCGGTGGGCATGCCAAAACCAAAATTGCGGATATATTTAAACAGTATTTCCCTCTTTAACTTTTCGGCTATCTTGACCACACCAATATTACTGGAATTCTCAAAAATCCGGCGAGCAGTTAACCAGCTGTATTTGGTATAATCTCTGAAGGTATGGGTAAAAAGACGGTAATTTCCATTTTCACAGAAAAAGATCTCCCGGTCCAGATTCAGATTCAGATGTTCCAGAGCCGTTGCCAGAGTAACTATCTTAAAGGTCGAACCGGGTTCGAACGCATCACTCACCGCCCTGTTCTTCAGGGTAGCAGGGGGATATTGACTGGGCCGTTCCGGATCAAAAAAAGGATAATTGGACAGGGCCAGAATTTCACCACTGCGGGGATTCATCAGAATGGCAATACCATCCTGGGCGTCACATTTTTCAACTGCCCGCTTTAATTCATCGTCCAAAATCGTCTGGTAATCAATGTCCAGCGTCAGTGTAATATCCAGCCCGTCGATAGATTCTTCACCCGGATAATCCAGATCCGGCAGCTGGGTTCCCAGGGCATCCTTCTGCAGGATCATCCAGCCCGGTTTGCCCTGCAGAAAGTCGTTGTACTGGTATTCGATTCCCCCCAGAGGATTATTATCCACATCACAGAAACCCAGAACCTGTGCAGCATTAAATTTATAGGGATAAACACGCAAAAACCGTTTTTCCAGTATAATTCCGGGATTTTTCGACTCTTTTATTTTCTTCACTTGTGAAGGTAGCATTTTATGAGCCAGGAAAACAAAATCTTGATTACTGTGCAGTTTGCTTTCCAGGACAGACCTGGGGATTTGCAGTGATGCATTAAGCAATTCCAGGGCTGCGGACCGGTTTTTCAGCCACTTCCCTGAAACGGCCACTGAATAAAGCAACACATCCTTTGCCAAAACACGCCCCTTGCGGTCCATAATGGTACCACGGCGGGCAGGAACCACATGGCGATTCTCCATATTTTGGCGCCTTTTTTCCTCATAATAGTCATGTTTCACAATCTGCACGTGCACCAGTTTTACCCCCAGCATCACGAAACAGGAGAAGATCAGCAGAAAAATGAATCCCCGCCGGAAATTCACTCTAGCCCCACCACCAGACTGGTGCTGAGGGGGGTAATTCCGATATTTTTTATTTTTTCCTTTCATATCTCAATAGTTTTCTTTGACTTACAAAGATCTTAACGGGAGGTTCCCCCGGCACAAACATGTTCAGTTTCTTCTTTGCCATGGCAGGTACTTCACGCTCCAGAGAATTCCGGAGACTTTCCAGCCGGCTGTTTTCGGCATTAAGAGCCAGCACCTGCTGATTCAGTTTATCAATTTCCTGCAAATAGGAACGGATTTTAACATTTTTCCATTGAAACAGAATGAAGAAAACCGTTAAAAGCAGCAATCCGATAAAAAGACCGAACGCTGATAAAAAATTATAAGCTGCCCGGGAAGCACCCATACGCACCCGGTAAAGCATCTTTATCTGTTTCTTCTGGTTGGACCGGTAAATCATATAATTCCCCTGAAAGGCATAATTTTTTCCGCCGCTCTCAGCCGGGCGCTCCTGCTGCGGGGATTGGCCTCAATCTCCTCCACAGCCGGTCTTACCGGACGGCGGGTCAATACCCGCATCTCAGATTCTTTATCACAGATACATTGGGGAAAATCCGGTGGACAGATACAGTCGGTTTCTTTATAACGGAAAAATTCCTTCACGATGCGGTCTTCCAGTGAATGATAGGAAATAATGACCATGCGGCCTGATTTTTTCAAACACTGATAGGCTTTTTCCAGCGCCATTTTCAGTCTTTCCAGCTCATTATTGACTTCAATCCGCACCGCCTGGAATATCCGGGCGAGGGTTTTATTAATAAACACCGGTGGAACTGCAGATCTTATGACGGTGACCAGTTGGCCGGTGGTTTCAATCCGCCCCTGCCGGCGGGCTTCCACAAGTTTACGGGCAATGATGCGCCAGCGATGTTCCTCACCATATACCCGGAAAATTTCTTCCAGTTTTTCACGGGGATAATCATTTATAACCGTAGCTGCAGATAATTTGTTTTCCGGATTGAAGCGCATATCGAGCGGTCCGTCCATTTGAAATGAGAAACCTTTTTCCTTCCGGTCAATCTGAAATGATGATATTCCTAAATCAAACAGGAATCCATCCGCCGGTAATAAATTTTCTTCCAGCAGCAAAACATCCAATTGATCAAAATAGACGTGACGGCAAATTTTATTATCGAACCTCTTCAGGCGCTGCTGCGCGAAGTGAAGTGCATCGGGATCCGAATCAATACACAACAGCATGCCCCTTCCGTTCATTTTTTCCAGAATCAATAGTGAATGTCCGCCACCACCCGTTGTACAATCCACATATATTCCGGCCGGATCTGAAATAAGAAAATCCACAGCGGTTTCAGCCAGAACCGGCTCATGGAAATAATTTTGTCGCATATAACCAAATGACTTTTATTTAAAAATCCAGAAAACCAGACAGATGCTGGTACTGTGTTTCGTCTTTCTGTAAAAATTTATCCAGTTCCGTGGGATTCCAGATCTCAATTTTTTTTCCGGTTCCAATGACCACCACATCCTTCACCAAACCTGCATACTGGATGAGTTCCCCTGGTATATTTATGCGACCTTGTTTATCGACTTTCTGGTGTGATGCATGATAATTTATTCGCCGGTTAAGAATACGCCGCTCAACTGCATCGGTAACTTTTTCCTCAAGCTCATTAACCTTACGGCGCCATTCATTAATCGGGAATATGGCGATATAACGCTCAGTACCCCGGGTAAGGATGAAAACCTTTTCCCCATCCTCATACTTTTGTGTAATTTCCCGGAATCGGGCCGGCAGATTGATCCTGCCCTTCGCGTCCAGCACATTGGTGTATCGGCCAAAATATTCTTCCATGGATATCGAGCGCTTCTTTTAGTGTAATTTGATGGAAAATGCCCCACTTTAAACCACCAGTATATTATAACAAAAAATCCTTCAAATGCAAGAATTAACTTTTATTTTTTAATTTTTTTTAGGAAAAGTAAATGCGGATGGGATAGATAGTCTAAATAATTAAATTACATTTATTTAGATGTAAAATATGAACCGCCAATTGCTGGCGGCAAAGCAAAATATTAAAAAATGATTCCCGGAAACAACTCTGCATTGCGGTACCGCTGCCCCGGGAATACACCATTAAAACCGGCACTTCCTAATGAATAAACATGGCGTCGCCGTAACTGAAAAAGCGGTATTTGTTTTCAACCGCTTCCCGGTATGCCTTTTTAATCAGATCCAGGGATCCGAAGGCCGCAACCAGCATGAGAAGGGTGGAAGCGGGAAGATGAAAATTCGTCAGCAATTTATTAACCACTCTGAACTCATAAGGGGGGTAGATGAATTTATCGGTCCAGCCTCTGGCGGAACGGATAAATCCGTGATGGTCACTCAGGGATTCCAGGGCCCGGACACAGGTGGTTCCCACCGCCACCACTGAACCGCCTTCCTGCCGTGTTTTATTGATAAGGCTGGCAGTTTCCGTATCAATTTCATAGTATTCGGAATCCATCCGATGACGACTGATATCCTCTACTTTTACCGGTCGGAAGCTCCCCACCCCGATATGCAAGGTTACATAGGCTAACTTAATCTCTCTTTTCTCAATTTTCTGCAGAAGAGGATTAGTAAAGTGCAGGCCGGCGGTGGGTGCGGCAACGGCACCCGGTTTGCTGGCATATACCGTCTGGTAATACTCCTGATCCCGGCTCTCGGGATGCCGTTTAATATAGGGCGGTAAGGGCATACTACCGATTTTGTCCAGAATCTGCAGTATATTCCCGTTGGTGTCGAATTCCACAATGCGACCGCCGGATAGGGTATTATCCACCACGTCGCAGGACAGATTTTCATCGAACAAAATTTTATTTCCGATGCGGATCTTCCTGGCCGGCTTCACCATAACTTCCCACAGATTTCCTTCCAGGTTGCGCAGCAGAAAAACTTCCACCTGGGCGCCGGTACGGTCTTTTCGACCGAACAGGCGTGCCGGAAAAACCCGGGTATCATTCAGAACCAGACAATCTCCCGCATTTAACAAATTGGCTAAATCGGCAAATTTCTGATGTTTTATGGCACCAGTGGCCCTGTTCATCACCATCAAGCGGCATGAATCCCTTTTTTCCAGAGGATATTGAGCAATAAGTTCCTGCGGCAAGTCGTATTCAAAATCTTCCAGCCTGTATCGTAGATTATCTATAGAATCAAAATAATTTTTCTTGGAATCCATAATTCTTCATATTGTAGTTAAAATGTTCATAGGCTAATTTGGTTGCCACTCTCCCCCGTGGAGTTCTTTTTAAGAATCCCTCCTGAATTAAAAAAGGTTCATACATTTCTTCAATAGTCTCGCTTTCCTCGGCCACCGCGACGGCAATGGTATTCAGGCCAACCGGACCACCGCTATATTTTTCAATTATGGTCAGCAGAATACGTTTATCCATATCATCCAGACCCCGGTTATCGACTTCCAGCAGTTTCAGGCTTTGATCAGCCACCTCTTTGCGGATAATCCCATCGGCCCTGACCTGGGCAAAATCGCGCGTGCGGCGCAGCAGCCGGTTGGCAATACGAGGGGTTCCGCGGGAACGCCGGGCAATTTCCAGGGCGCCTTCATCATCAATTTTGACATCCATAATGCGGGCAGAACGCAATACGATCTTTTTCAGATCATCTGCCCGGTAATAATCCAGCCGGGAAACCACCCCGAAACGCGCCCGCATAGGCGAGGTTAACAGGCCTGCCCGGGTGGTTGCGCCGATCAGGGTAAAGGGCGGTAGTTGGATCTGAATGGATCTGGCATTGGGGCCCCGGTCAATCATAATATCAAGCCGGAAATCCTCCATGGCGGAATAGAGATACTCTTCCACAATATTATTAAGGCGATGGATTTCATCAATAAACAATACGTCATATTCTTTCAGGTTCGTCAGTATGCCAGCCAGATCTCCGGCCTTATCCAGAACCGGCCCGGAGGTGGTTTTAATGTCTACAGACAGTTCGTGGGCAATAATATGTGCAAGGGTGGTTTTTCCCAGGCCGGGAGGACCATAAAGCAACACATGGTCCAGCGCCTCGGACCGTTGACGCGCGGCTTCAATATAGATTCCCAGATTCTCTTTGACCTTCAGCTGTCCGACAAAATCGGACAGATTCTGAGGTCGCAGACTTATATCAATTTCCTGCTCATCCCCGAGCGGCCGTGGATCAATAATATCGTTTTTCATTGATTATACTTCCTGCAGAACATATTTAATCAGATCTTCAATGGATATATCTTTGCCGCGATTTTTTATCACTTTCTCGATTCGGCTTTTTGCATCGTTCTGTTTATAACCCAGAGTAATCAGGGCGCGAAGCGCCTCATTAAAGCGATCCCGTTCAGGCAAAGAAAGGGCGGATGTTGCCACGAAAGCGACTCCTGCCGGTAACATTATCTTCTCTTTCATTTCCAGCAGCACCCGCTGGGCAGTTTTTTTACCGACCCCCGGTATTTTTGTCAACAGATCCGCATCATCACTCACAATGGCCTGCTGAAATTCTTCCACCGAAAGCCCTGAAAGTATGGTCATTGCCAATCGTGGTCCAATTCCGCTGACCGAAATTAATTTTCGGAAGATTTCCCGCTCACCTTCAGTAAAAAATCCGTAAAGTTGTAAGGCATCTTCTCTTACATGAAGATGCGTTAAAAGCTCAACCTCCTGTTTTTCTTCACCGATATTACGGAAGGTATTCAGGCTGATATACACACCCAGACCTATTCCCTGTACATTTATCACACAAAAAGTAGGAGATTTCCGTGAAACAGAGCCTCGTACCGATTCAATCATATTTCCCGATACTTTCCGTTAAATATAATCCAAAATATTGTGAATGCAACCGCTTGTTGCAAAATTGGCCAAATTTAATGAAATTTACATAATTTTTATCAGATTCTTCTGATAATGTAGTTTACCTGCTGTAATATTTGCTCATTTTCTGCCGGTGAAAATGGCAGATGGCTACTGCCAGCGCATCGGCTGCATCTTCCGGATGTGGGATTTCATCCATCCCAAGAATATTCCGTACCATGGACTGGACCTGCGGCTTGGATGCTGCACCCATACCAACCGTGGACAATTTTATTTCCCGCGGAGAATATTCAAAAACCGGTATTTTTTGTGCGGCGGCGGCTACAATCGCCACTCCACGGACATGCCCCATAATAATTGCGGTCTTCTTATTCAGATGATAAAAAATATCCTCAATGGCACAGGCATCAGGTGTGTATACAGTGACGATTTCACTGATCTTCTCATAAATTGACAGTAGACTTTCTGAGAAGGAAACCCTGGCAGCTTTTCTTATCCCCCCATAGACGATGTGATGCAGAGAATTATCCTGCTCTTCCACCACACCGTATCCGGTCATGCTTAAACCGGGATCTATTCCTAAAACTCTCAAGTAAAATCCTTATTCGTCTTGCATTTTTTCCATGATGCTCTCATCAATGTCAAAGTTAGCAAACACATTCTGAATATCATCATTGTCTTCCAGGGCATCTATTAATTTAAGCATCTGAATGGCAGGTTTATCAGTCAGTTCCACCATATTCTGCGGTATCATAGTAATTTCTGCATTTTCTATATCAATACCGGCATCTTCCAGGTAGGAGCTTACTTTATGGAGATCCTCAAACTGAGTATAAATTTCGTAAAAATCATCTTCCACCTTAAAATCATCCGCTCCACCCTCAATGGCCTTCAGCATCAGTTCGTCTTCATTATACTTCTTTCTGGGGACCCTGATGAGCCCCTTTTTCTCAAAAATCCAGCTGACGCTGCCGGATTCTCCCAGATTTCCCCCGTATTTACTCAAAATATGGCGTGTTTCCGCCACGGTCCGGTTCCGGTTATCTGTGGTGGCGATAATATACATTGCTACTCCGCCCGGCCCGTAACCTTCAAATGTCACATCTTCATAGACCACACCGGGAAGTTCTCCCGTTCCTTTAAGGATGGCATTTTCAATATTTTTCGCCGGCATGTTCTGAGCCTTGGCATTCTGAACGGCCGTCCTCAGACGGGGATTGGTATCAGGATCTCCTCCGCCTATACGGGCGGCAATGGTGATTTCTTTAATA
>Ga0315555_1000899_pt1 | contig 21527 bp, 18 predicted proteins | sample SalMarSW160380MG_FD_202113 | JGI IMG/M metagenome (GOLD analysis project Ga0315555, IMG submission 202113) | Salt marsh sediment microbial communities from the Plum Island Ecosystem LTER, Massachusetts, United States - Salt Marsh Sediment SW1603-80 ... | reverse complement strand
ACGGATGTCGAGCGGCATGATCCCGCTGCCGAGGCTGCCATCATGGAGGATCTGCGTTGGTTGGGATTGGCGTGGGACGAGGGGCCAGGGGCGGGAGGAAGACATGGCCCCTATCGTCAGTCCGAGCGCGAGGAGATCTATCACGAACACGCCCAACGGCTCTTAAAGGAAGAACGGGCCTATCAATGCTATTGCACGCCCGAAGAACTGGTCCAGATGCGCGAACAATTGCTGGCCAAAGGGGAGCGGCCTCGCTATCTCGGACAATGCCGAGAACTCTCCTCCCAGCAAGTCAGGGAGTTTGAAAGCGAGGGAAGGCGGCCCTCTCTGCGCTTTATGATCCCGGAAGGGGCCACCGTGGTGCGAGATATCATCCATGGGAAGAAGGTATTCGCGAACAATCTTCTCGAGGATTTTGTCATCATGCGCTCCGATGGCAGACCGGCCTATAACTTCGCCGCCGTGGTGGATGACGCCTTGATGGAGATCACCCACGTCATCCGCGGGGAAGACCACCTCCCCAACACACCCCGGCAGATCCTCCTCTACGAGGCCCTCGGTTTCACCCCTCCTAGCTTTGCCCATCATCCCCTCATGGTAGCCCCTGAAGGGGAGCGGCTGAGCAAGAGACAGGGCGCGGCCTCAGTACGGGCCTACCGGGACGAGGGATTTCTTCCCCAGGCCGTGATCAACTATCTCGCCCTTCTTGGGGGGGGGGTATCGGGGGGTGAGGAGATCATGTCATGGGAGCAGATGATCGCGCGGTTGTCGTTGGAGGGGATCGCCCGAAGCCCCGCGGCATTCGACTTAGGGAAGCTGCGCTGGCTGAACCGCAACCACGTGCGGACCATGGGGGGTGAGGAGATTATGCGGTATGCCCGCCCCTTCCTCCGGGGCCTCCCCCTCGAGGGGGTGAAAGAAGAATGGTTGGTGCGGGTTATGGATGCAATCAAAGAAAACGCTGAGACCCTCGCGGAGATCAGGGGATATCTCTCCATCTTTCTGCCGGAGGAGTTCTCATTGGGTGATGAGGCCCGATCAGTCCTTGCAGAAGATGGTGCCCTGCAGGCAGTGAAGGCCATGGAGGAGGTCGTGCAGGATTTGGGGGAGGTGGAGGAGAAGGATTTTCCCCAGATAGTAGCCGAACTCAAAAAGCGAACCGAACTCAAAGGGAAAAGGCTTTTTGCCCCCATCAGGGCGGCCCTCACCGGGAGGGTGGAGGGACCGGAGCTGAAGAATATACTCCCCCTCTTGGGTAAGCGGATGATCCTGGAGCGGTTGACTGCGGCCTTGAGATAGAGGAATAAGCAATGGCTGTGCGCGTCTATAACACCATGACCAAGAAAAAAGAGGATTTTGTCCCCCTGCACGAGGGGCTCATCGGCATGTATGCCTGCGGGGTCACAGTCTACGACCTCTGCCACATCGGCCACGCCCGCAGCGCCGTGGTCTTTGATGTGATCTATCGATATCTCCTATACAGAGGCTATAAGGTCACCTATGTGCGCAACTTCACCGATGTGGACGATAAGATCATCAACCGGGCCCGGGAGGAAGGTGTCAGCACCGAGGAGATCGCCGCCAGGTACATCCAGGAGTTCTATGCCGACATGGGGGCCCTGGGATTGCTGGACCCGACCATTGAACCGAAGGCGACCGAGCACATCCCCGAGATGATCGAGTTGGTACAGCGGCTTTTAGAGAAAGGTTATGCCTACCAGGTAGGAGGGGACGTGTACTACGCGGTGGAGTCCTTTCCCGAGTACGGTAAGCTCTCCAAGAGGAGCCTCGATGAGATGCAGGCTGGGGCCCGCGTGGAGGTGGACGAACGGAAACGCAACCCCCTCGATTTCGCCCTCTGGAAGGCGGCCAAGCCCGGGGAGCCCTCGTGGGCATCCCCCTGGGGGGAGGGGAGGCCCGGATGGCACATCGAATGCTCCGCCATGAGCCAAAGGTATCTGGGCGATACCCTGGATATCCACGGCGGGGGGAAGGACCTCATTTTCCCCCACCACGAGAACGAGATCGCCCAGGCCGAGGGAGCCACTGGCAGGCCCTTTGTCCGCTTTTGGCTGCACAACGGCTTCGTCAACATCGACAAGGAGAAGATGTCCAAGTCCCTCGGGAATTTCTTGACGATTAAGGAGATTTTGAAAGAACATCACCCGGAGGTGGTGCGCCTCTTTCTCCTCTCCCGCCACTACCGCAGTCCCATCGACTATTCAACCCAGGGGATGGAAGAGGCCCGAGGGAACCTGGGGCGGTTCTATCAGACCCTGGCGGGGATTGATGATATCATTGCTCAAGAGAAAGCACGTGAACCAGTATCAGAAGGGCTTTCTCCTGAGGAGATGGCGGTTTACCAACGGGCGGAGGAGTTCACCGATAAATTTGAAGAGGCCATGGATGACGACTTCAACACCGCCGTGGCAATTGCCGCCCTCTTTGAACTCAGCCACGACCTCAATCGCCTCCTGCGGGATACATCTTCTCATGCCCCGCAGGTCCTCCACAGGGGGCGAGAGGCCTTCGCTGTGGCAGGAGGCGTCCTGGGTATATTTCAAGAAAACCCCCATGCCTTCCTGGAGGCTGAAAGGGTGCGCAGGACTGAGGCCCTTACGCTCTCAGAAAAAGAGATCGAGGGGTTGATCACGGAGCGCAATGCGGCCCGCAGCACGAAGAACTGGGCCCGGGCCGATGAGATCAGGGACCACCTCGCCTCCCAGGGTATCGTCCTGGAGGACACATTCAAGGGGACGACCTGGCGGGTTGAATAGCCCTCTCGATCAAAAAACAAAAAAGGGCGGGTTTTCCCCGCCCTGTGAAGTCACTTACCCACTAATTTAGAGATCAAACAAAACAGAGAACCCCCCGCCGATGTACCATGCACTCATCTGCTTTTCCATATCTGTGAGGAGGATCACCGTACCCGCTGCTGCAGCCGTTCCATCCCCGTCCAGATCAAGTACCTGATAGCCGGCACTGACAAAGGGCTCGAGGGTGAGGCGTTGAAACTTCAGCGCAGCCCCCACCGAGCCTCCGATTCCCCAGTGGGAACCATCCAGGGAGATATCATCGGCCGTCGCAGGGAGAGAAAGAGGATTGTAAGCCTCATAATCCTCCCTTACCCAGCCGAAAAAGAAGTCCAGCCCCATGCGCAGGGCCACGGTAGGGGAGAGTTCATGTTCACCCGCAAGGCCCAACCGGACCCGGTGCTCGGTGTAGTCAGGAATATCGCTATAATCGAAAAAGAGCCCTATTGGCTGCACCTGCATAGAGAGGTCGTTCTTGGAATTATTGTAGCTGTAGTAGATCCCTGCAGCGAGCCTGGTCCCTGTGACAAGCTCCTTGTCAAGGCCACCTCCCACCTCGAGTTCAAAGCTGTTTTCCTCGTGCTTGTAATCAAAGTCCAGCCCGGTAAGCAATAAGCTTCCCAGTCCATCCCCATCCCTGGTCTTTGCCTGGTAGTTGATCCTCACGAGGAAGGGCAGGGCAAGACCGTCAGCCACGGGGTAGCGCAGCCAGAGATCGCCCCCGATCCGCCAGCCCTCTACCGAGCCATCCATGTCCAAGCCTTCTGGTGGAGCTGGGGGTGTCAATGCATATTCCCATTGATTATCTCCGCCGAAGATGAAGCCTCCTTCCAGCGTAAAGGCAGCCTCCACAGGACCGATGGCGCCCTCGAGAGAACCCTTGAGCAGGGCCTCCATGTACGAGGAGTCATAGGGCAGCATGAAGGGAAACAGAGTAAGATCATAAGGAAAATCAACCGGATTGAATGAAGCTTCAAAGTTGTTGACAAAAGTGGCGCCCCCAAGGTTTAATTGCGTCTCATTTTCTTCCTGGCAATAGGCGAACTGGACTTCACCCCCTAACTGAAGGCCGCCTACCGGCAGGCCGTAAAACAGGCTCAACGTGAACGCATCAAGATCACTTTCGAGGTCATAGTCAAAAGGCGCGGTCGCAGGAAAGGTCGTGTACCCGTTGCCACTGTAATCACCCCGCATGCCCGCATACTCGAAGAAGATCCCCATCCTCCCCGAACCTGCGGGAAATGCAATCCCCATCAGGGCATCATGCCTCAGCTCATCGCCGGAGGTGTCATAGTCTATGGAACCTAGGTAGACACCAGGTGGGATGAACCAATCCAGGCTATAACTCCAGTCAGTCACCCCTCGATACGTGAACCGATAGTCCCCATAGAACCTTGTCCCTTCTCCTGTGGCGATCTTTGCCGGATGGATGAGGAAATCGGACTCATCCGAGATAAGCCCGTACGGGTCACCCATGCCGCCCATCCTCCCCTGCCAACTGTATGATGTGCCTGCCATGACAAAGACCAGCAACGAGAAGCACACCAAAAATACTAATGTCCTTTTCATAATACCCTCCTTTCTTCCCCGATCTAAAGATGATTCCTTTTTACCCCGGGAAAGAGATCCTGTCAATAATTTTATGAAAAAACTGAATATTTACAACTTTGTCGAACATGTTTTGTTAGAAAGGGCAAGAAAAAGGGTAAGGTACTAGGATAGGCCTGTGCCCGGGCATGTCTTCTGAATCGCTTACGATCCAAATAGTTCTGTGTTACAATAAAAGATCTCTCAGTCTCACTGTATTTTTATCGCTCAAGCATCAGCTGGAATAATCAATGGCTCGTTTTAAGCTCGTATCCTTATTTCAACCCACGGGTGATCAGCCCCAGGCCATCGAGCAACTGGTCCAGGGGCTGCGAGAAGGGGCAGGGTACCAGGTCCTGCTGGGCGTCACCGGTTCGGGCAAGACCTTCACCATGGCCAATTGCATCGAGCAGGTCCAAAGGCCGACCCTCGTCATCTCACACAACAAGACCCTCGCGGCCCAACTCTACAGCGAGTTTCACGAGCTCTTCCCCGAAAACGCGGTGGAGTTCTTCGTCAGCTACTACGACTACTACCAGCCCGAGGCCTACATCCCCAGCAGCGATCTTTATATTGAAAAGGACACCTCCATCAACGAGGAGATCGACAAGATGCGCCACTCGGCCACCCACTCGCTCCTGGAGCGCAACGACGTGATCATCGTGGCCAGCGTCTCCTGCATCTACGGCCTGGGCTCACCGGAGGCCTATTACGGCCTGCTCCTCTATATCGAAAAGGGCAAGCGGATATCTCGGGGTGCAATCCTCTCCAAGCTGGTGGAGATCCAGTATGAGCGCAACGACATCGACTTCCACCGGGGGACCTTCCGTGTGAGGGGGGACGTGGTGGAGATCTTTCCGCCGTATGAAGAGGCCAGGGCCATCCGTGTCGAGCTCTTCGACGAGGTGGTCGAGGGGCTCTACGAAATCGACCCCCTGCGGGGAAAGGTCATCTCCTCCCTGGAGAAGGTCGCCATCTACCCGGGGAGCCACTATGTTACTACTTCAGAACGGACGCAACTGGCCATGGAGGGGATCAAGGTGGAGCTGCAGGAGCGCCTGGCTGAGTTTAAGGCCCAGAACAAGCTCCTGGAGGCCCAGCGGCTGGAACAGCGCACCATGTTCGATCTGGAGATGTTCCAGGAGATCGGCTACTGCAAGGGGATCGAGAATTACTCCCGCCACCTCACCGGCCGCCAGCCCGGGGAGCCCCCGCCCACGCTGATCGACTACCTGCCCCAGGACGCCCTCATCATGATCGACGAGTCCCACGTGACGATCCCCCAGCTCGGGGGGATGTACTATGGGGACCGTTCCCGCAAGGAGAACCTGGTGGAGTACGGTTTTCGCCTCCCCTCGGCCCTGGACAACCGCCCCCTCACCTTCGAGGAGTTCGAGGAGCGGGCCAGGCAGGTCGTGTGCGTCTCCGCCACGCCGGGTGCGTATGAACTAGCCAAGAGCAACGGGAGGGTGGCGGAACAGATCATCAGGCCCACCGGGTTGATGGACCCGGCCATCGAGGTCAGGCCGGCGCGCAACCAGGTGGATGACCTCCTCGGCGAGATCAAAGAACGGGTTGAGATGGGTGACCGGGTGCTGGTCACCACGCTGACGAAGCGGATGGCCGAGGACCTGACCGAGTACTACGCCGACCTCGGGGTGCGGGTGCGGTACCTCCATTCTGAGATCGACACCCTGGAGCGGGTGGAGATCATCAGAGACCTGCGGCTCGGGAAGTTCGATTGCCTGGTGGGGATCAACCTCCTGCGCGAAGGGCTCGATATCCCCGAGGTGTCCTTAGTGGGCATCCTCGACGCCGACCGCGAGGGGTTTCTGCGCTCGGAGCGGGCCCTGATCCAAACCTGCGGCAGGGCGGCCCGGAACGTGGCAGGCAAGGTCCTGCTCTACGCCGACGGGATCACCCCCTCCATGGCCCGGGCCATCGAGGAGAGCACCAGGAGGCGGAGCATCCAAGAGGAGTACAATCAGACCCACGGCATCACGCCGGAGACCATCACCAAGTCGATCCGTGATGTCCTCGGCTCCGTGTATGAGGCCGATTACTATACCGTGCCGGTGGTGCGGGAGGAGGCGGAGGGGTACCTCTCCCCCCGAGAGGTTCCTCAGGCCATCAAGCGGCTCAAGAAGGAGATGCGGCAGGCGGCCGAGCGCTTGGAGTTCGAGCGGGCAGCCGAGTTCAGGGATCGCATCCAGCGCCTCCAGGAGGCCGCCATTACGAGGGATATACCGATCGATGAGTGAGACGGAGCTGCAAGCCCAGGTGGATGCCCTGCCCCAGGCCCCGGGGGTCTACCTCTTCAAGGATGCTGGCGGCGGAGTCCTCTACGTCGGCAAGGCCAAGGACCTGCGCAAGCGGGTAAAGGCCTACTTTCAGGGGCGGGAGCAGGACGTCAAGACCTCCATCATGCTCTCCAAGGTTGGACAGATAGACCACATCGCCACCCACACGGAGAAGGAGGCCCTGATCTTAGAGGACACCCTGATCAAGGAACACCACCCCCGCTACAATATCCAGCTCAGGGACGACAAGCGCTATCCCTTGCTCAGGCTCAGCGTGGGGGAGTCCTTCCCCCGGCTCTCCGTGGTCAGGCGGATGAGGGGGGACAACGCCCTCTACTACGGCCCCTTCCCGTCGGCGACCTCCATGCGTGAGACCCTCAAGGTCATCCACAAGGCCTTCCCCCTGCGCAGATGCAGCGCAACGCAGTTCGCCCACCGCAGCCGCCCGTGCCTCAACTTCCAGATGATGAGGTGTTTGGGGCCGTGCTGCAATGAGGTAAGCGAGGAGGAGTACAGCCTGATCGTGGATCAGGTTCGCCTCTTTCTGGAGGGGCGGAGCGATTATCTCGCCGAGGAATTGCACCGCAGGATGAATCAGGAGGCCGAGGCCCTGAAGTTTGAGGAGGCGGCCAGGACCAGGAACCGCCTCGCCGCCCTGGAGCGGATCATTGAGGCACAGCGGGTGGTCTCCCAGGAGAGCTCACATAGAGATGCCGTCGGTCTTGCGAGAGAAGGGGGAAAGATCGGGATCCAGGTCCTCTTCGTCCGCGGGGGGAGGCTTCTGGGAGGGCGGTTCTTTACCATCAAGGATGCAGGGCTCCCTGACCAGGAGGTCGTATCCTCCTTCCTGCACCAGTTTTACGGGGAGGGGCAATTCATCCCCCAGGAGATCCTCGTCCCATTGCCTCTGGAGGACGCCACCCTCCTGGAGGATGTATTAGGGGAGCGGGGAAAGAAGAAAGTCCGCATCCGTTGCCCCCGCAAGGGAAGCAAAGGGTATGACCTTCTCCAGATGGCGCAGGAGAATGCCGAGGGCAAGCTCCACGGTCAGCTCCAGGGGGAGGATGCCCTGCAGGAGATGCGGGAGCGGTTTTCGCTGACACAGATCCCCACGAGGATCGAGGGGTTTGACATCTCCAACCTGGGTGGGGGGCTCGCCGTAGGCTCCATGGTGGTCTTCGAGGAGGGGGCGCCGGCCAAGACCCGCTATCGCAGATACCGGATCAAGACCGTGGAGGGGATCGACGACTACGCCATGACCTATGAGGTTCTCTTGAGGAGACTACGCCGTGGTAAAGAGGAAGGAAATCTCCCCGATCTGATCCTCATTGACGGGGGGAAGGGACAGCTCAATGTGGCCCTGGAGGTCCTCAGGGAATTGGAGATAGAGGGGGTGGATGCCCTGAGCCTGGCCAAGAAGCGCAAACCCGAGGAAGCGGAAAAGGTTTTCTTCCCCAACAGGAAAGAAGGCATCCCTTTGCGCGGCTCATCCCCTGCCGCGCTGCTCCTGCAGCGGGTCAGGGATGAGGCCCACCGCTTCGCCATCAGCTATCATAGGCGGCTTCGGGGAAAGGAGGGGCTTGTCTCCGTCCTCGATAAAATACGGGGGATAGGGGAGGGGAGAAAGCGCGCCCTGTTGGAGCACCTGGGGGGATTGGAAGGGGTCTTCAAGGCCTCCCCTGAGGAGTTGGCGAAAGTGCCGGGGATGAACAGCACCCTTGCCCAGCAGGTCTGGGAGCAATTACATCGTGTGAAGAACAATAGTTTACCACGGAAAAACACGGATTCTTACGGTTAGAATAATAAAGATGAATTATCGTATTAGTGCAGTGCAATTCTGTCGCTTTTCCCCCTGGGGACCCCGCATTCTTTATTCTTTGCTGCGGGGCGGGGGCGACATCTCCCGTTTACCCCCCAACCTTTGGATTCTTGATGAGGGGATGCCGCAGAGCGGCAGGGACCCCGTTGTCCGTAAAAATCTTATTCAGGTGCGGGGCCGTCATTCATATTTTGCCGCCTTTCCCGCTTTCTCCCCAACCTTTAGATTCTTAATGAGGGGATGCCGCAGAGCGGCAGGGATCTGGCCAAAGGGCCACCTTCGGCCGTAATCCTTATCTCTATATTGAGGAGCGGGAGCGGCATGATGTCCTTGAAAGATTTAAAGGAGCATCATTATACTGAAAGTCCCGCTCTACTTTCTATAATAGTCTAAAGGACGGGATGTCACATGGTGACACAGTGCGGGACGTGAAAATTCGTGGTGAATTATTATACAGGAGAAAGGAGGAGATTATGCAGATCACCATCGGTAACGCAACCCTGGAGTTGGTGCAGGGGGACATCACGCAGCAGGCAATGGACGCCATCGTCAATGCCGCCAACCCAACTTTGTTAGGCGGAGGGGGAGTGGATGGGGCCATCCATCGGGCAGCTGGGCCGGACCTGTTGACGGAATGCCGGACCCTGGGGGGGTGCGAGACTGGTGATGCCAAGATCACCAAGGGGTATCAACTCAAGGCCAGACATGTGATCCATACCGTGGGGCCTGTGTACCGCCGGGCAGGGCAGCGTGCAGCGGAGTTGCTCGCCAGCGCCTATCGCCGGAGTTTAGAGGTTGCCAGCGAGAATGGGCTGAAGAGCATTGCCTTCCCCTCCATCAGCACCGGGGCATACGGCTATCCTTTGGATGAGGCAGCCCCTATTGCCCTCAAGACCGTGTGCGACTATCTCAAGAAACACCCGGATATCGAGCTGGTGCGATTTGTGTTATTTGATCAGCACACGTTGAAGGCCTACGAAGAGGCGCTTAAAAAGTTGTCATTCGATTAGTCGGAGAATAAGATTACGTGGTATAATGTAATAAATAGAAAATTTTTCTATTTATAAAAACCCGCCAGAATACCCCGCCACTTGGTGCGGGGATGAATGGCGAGCGGGGTTCAAGGGGATGCAATCCTCTTGAAAGGGGTTTCCAAAGGGGTTGTAAACCCCTTTGGTCAAGGGCGAGGTTAATGCCCCGCCCGCGAAGACGAGGCGTGCGTTGCTGCGAAGTAGCGACGCCGCCGAGTTTACTAACAAATTAATGGTAATATATTCAAATGATAGAGAAAAGAGCCGTCGCATTTTGTGATATCCTTGGATTTAAGGATAAAATTTTTAGAGAAAATCTTCATGATTTCTCAGAGAAATATGAAAGAGCAATAAATATTTCTAATGTTTTATTAAAACCCTTTGAATCTCAGAAAGATAATCTTAGATTATTTCCTAAACATGATTTAAATAAACCATGGTGTGAAAAAAATATTTTCTCTGACGCCATCATTTTAATATCGCAATCGAGTTCTGAAGAAGATATTCTAAAATTAATGGTTTATACGTGGAGATTGAGTCAAGCTTTTTTATCTATTGGATTACCTTTTCGTGGCGGTATTGTTTTTGATGATATTTACTTTAATAAAGATAGCGGTATAGTTTTAGGAAAAGCTTTGACTCTTGCTTATGAATTAGAACAAGCTCAAGATTGGATAGGTGTATCTATTGATAATAGCGTCTTGAAGGAACTTTCCGGATTGAAAAAAGAGATGGAAAATAGAGATAGTTTCTTAGGATGTTTATTTCCTAAATATTTAGTTCCTTGTAAAGGCGGGGCTACAATGCAACTTCATGTAATCTCATGGAGATTTAATCTTGTCGTAAAAAATGGAACAAGATCTTTATTCGATGCTCGAGGCGACCAAACAGCAATCAATAAAATCGAAAAAACATTGGCATTTGCGAAATTTTACAAAGAAAATTTTAGAATTTTATCTAATCAAAAAGAAACACTGATAGAGATACGAATTTTTTTCTGTGGAGACGCGCCACCACCCTTTGATCATGGAGATGATTTATAAAACACAGCGTTAGATAATTTCAATGAGGCTCCTTTCATGCCGAGACAGAAAAAAGATTTTTCCCATGATCAGCTTGAAGATATTCTTGATGTATTTCAATCTGAGTCGGACCGGGCTTGTGCAGTTCTCGGCGCTTCCTACCTTGACTACTTGCTCGCAAAGGCCATTATCAAAGCTATGCCACGTGGAGAAGAGATTTCCCAAAGACTTCTTTATAACCCATCCGCACCTCTTGAAACCTTCTCGTCGAGAATAGAAGCTGCTTATGGACTAGGTCTCATTAGCAACGAAATAAGATCTGATTTGCACACAATCCGAGACCTCCGTAACGATTTTGCTCACGAACTGGAGATTCATTCATTCGAGCAAAACAATCACATCCGAGACCTTACAAGGAATCTGAAGCTCGGAACTCGCTTCGCCCAACGCTATAAAGAGCCGCATAGATCAAACCTACTCAGCCCGCGCAACGTTTTTATTAGTACGGTAGTTGAGTTACAGGACGAGTTGAGGGTTCTTGCGGGTATTGAGGAAAAGAAGCCAGACCGGATACTTATGTCAAAGAAGCTGGAGGAAACCCGCGTCTGATCCGCAGCTAATAGCGAAGGGAATGCCTCATGTCAAAACTCTTTGAAGCCACGAAGCTGAATGGCATGACCCTGAAGAACCGGTTTGTCAGGTCTGCTACAGCGGAGGGGATGGCAACGGAGGATGGGGAAGTTACCTCCCGATTGATCAACCTCATGGCAGAGCTTGCCGAGGGGGGTGTGGGGCTTATCATTACGGGCCATGCCTATGTCATTAAAAGAGGGCAGGCCACCCCGTGGCAGCTCGGCATATACGATGATAAGCAGATCCCCGGGTTGCGTGCCCTGACCGATGCAGTGCATGAAAGGGATGGGCGGATAGTGGCACAGCTTGCCCATTCAGGGCTTCGTGCCAATCCAAAGCTTATTGACGGGGCGCCCCTGGCCCCCACAGCCATGGAAGGGTTGAACGAAGTCGTTTCCCAGGAGATGACCCTTGAAGATATCAACGCGACGGTGGAGGCATTCGGTAATGCAGCCGAGCGTGCCCGCGAGGCCGGGTTCGACGGGGTCCAGATTCACGCGGCGCACAGCTATTTGCTGAGCCAATTCCTTTCCCCTGCCTTTAATCTTCGAGCGGATGCCTATGGCGGCCCGATTGAGAACAGGGCCAGGATTCTTATTGAGGTCGTAGAAGGTATCCGCGGACGTGTGGGAGGGGACTACCCCCTGCTGGTCAAACAGAATTCCCGCGATTTTGTAGACAACGGCCTCGAACTTGAGGATTCTGTGCAGGCAGGCGCCATGCTGAAAAAGGCGGGGATCGACGCCATCGAGATCAGCGGCGGCACCTTCGCATCCGGGGCATTCATGCCCACACGCAAGGGGATCACTAAGGAAGAGGACGAGGCGTATTTCAAGGCCGAGGCCCGCGCCTTTACAGAGCAGATCGATCTCCCTATTATCCTGGTGGGCGGGATCAGGTCCTTTCACATAGCCGAAAGGATCGTAGATGATCATATTGCAGATTACATTTCAATGTGTCGGCCCCTTATCAGGGAGCCCGGCCTGATAAACCGATGGGGATCGGGGAATCTCGGCAAGGCGACCTGCGTCTCCGACACCAAATGCCTCAGGCCTGCCTTGAGCGGCAAGGGCGTCTACTGTGTGGTGGAAAAGCGACTGGGGGATCAGGAAAAGAGAGGAAATAAAGCATAGTAAGAGGATATACACACGTAGCCCCTCACGGTTAAAGGGTCGCCCGAAAAAGATAACCCCTTCTAAGGTATGGGTAATGTTCTGAGCTGATTTGAACAAGGGGGCGTTGATTTTTAAAGCCTCTCGTTACCCTCTATTCATCTGCTGTGCATTTCTCTCGATCTCGCTCAGATGGAATTTAAAACAGCCATGCCCTGCCCGGCGCGAATACCGCACCTTTTGCCCACACCAGGGGCATACGACGTATCTCTTGTCTCCCTCCTTCTTGGAGGCGTGCATTTTGTTCCTTGCCATTTCTTCCCTCTTTCTACCCCAGCCTTTCTTTAACCACTTTCCCCGGTTTTTTGCTGTACAGGTGCAAAAATAATATGTGCATCATTTACGGTGTCTTCAAGGTCGTGGATGGGGAGAATTGCGATTTTTTCGTTATAGAGGTAGCATGTGCGGCGCTGGAACGCAAGCTCTGGGATACGGGCTGAGGTTCAGTGCTACTGAGTTGGTGCAGAACAGATTGTCAAGGGTAGGGCGTTGCCGTGCCTGCTATTGTTGTTTTGCCCTTTTCTCTTCTTCCCGTATCTTTTTCAGGCTGAGATGATGTCTCCACAGGTACAGAAAGCCGGCGACGGTGATGGGGATGAAGTTGGTGGCGTGAAAGACGAGGGAAAGGCTCAGGGCCTTCTCCAGGGGTACGCTGTAGAGGACGAGGGCATAGGCTACTGAGGCGTGATAGGGGCCGACATAGCCGGGTGTTGAGGGTATCATCATGGCCAAACAGATGGCCAGCAAGACCGTTACCGCGGCGGAGACGGAGAGCTTAAGTCCGAAGGCAAGACCTATGAGATAGATAGAATAGGTGAAGGCCGCCCAGATAACGAGGGAGTAGAGAAAGGCGATCACCATGGTTTTGGCGCTGTCCACGGAAAGAAGGCCTTCCTTAAACGATTTGATACTGGAGATACCGCTTTTGGCCAGCCTCGAGGAGAAGGGGCGGGTGAAGAACAGGGCTATCTTGAGAAACCACCTCGTCTGATTTTTAATGATGAGCAGCGTGGCAAAGGCAAAACCGTAGATGGCAATAGTTATATATCCCCCCATCAGCAGTCCTTTTTTAAAGGAGATGTTTCCCGGCGGCAGCTGGATGAAGGTCAGGACTACCACGAGCAGTGCCAAGACGGTAAAGCCGTCAAAGAGCCGTTCCACCACTATGGTGCCAAATGATGCAGTCTTGCTGATTTTTTCGCTGCGGCCGATAATATAGGCCCGCACAAATTCCCCCATGCGGACCGGGAGGACGTTATTGGCCATAAAGCCGATGAGGATGCCTTCAAAGAGGTTGGGAAACCCGATCTTTTTAAGGGGGCGCAGGAGATATCCCCACCGCAGGGCACGGAGTGCCATGGAGAGGAAGATGATGGCGACGATGGGAATTAGATAGAGGTAGTTAGCGTCCTGCAGGCTCTCCAGCAGCAGTCGAAAGTCAATCCGGTGAAAGGCCAGGTAGAGTATACCCACGCTGATGACAAATCCGAGCCAGGATTTCCAATTCTTCATTTCCCGCGCAGGATTTCCTTTGCCTTTTGGACGTCTTTTTCGATTTGATGCACCAGTGCGTCGGGTGAGGGAAAGGTCTGCTCATCCCGGACCCTGTCTACCAGCGCTACCCACAACTCTCTTCCATAGAGGTCCCCCTGATAATCAAAGAGAAAGACCTCGACGGCAAACTCTTCATCACCAAACGTAGGGTTCGTCCCGATGTTTACGATTCCTTGAAAGGTTTTTTCTCCCTGGATCACGGTGGCGGCATAGACACCGGTTTTGGGGTAGAGGTCCGAGGTGATCTCCAGGTTGGCGGTCGGAAAGCCGAGTCCTTTCCCCCGATCATGTCCGTGCACAACCCTTCCCATGATGATGAAGTCCCTGCCCAGCATGCGATTGGCTTCTTTAATGCTCCCCTCCGCTATCAACTCGCGTATGCGCGTACTGCTGACCACTTCCTCGTTTAAGGTGAACGGAGGAACGATTTCCACCTCAAAGCCGAAACGTGCTCCCATCTCCTTCAGTTCATCGGCTGTGCCGTCTCGATCTTTTCCGAAGGTAAAATTAAATCCCACGACCACCCAGCGGGGGCCGATCCGTTTCTGGACGATCTCCTGAATGAACTCCTCCGCGGACTGTTGGGCAAGGTCCTGAGTAAAGGGGAGGTTGATAGTGCAATCGACACCAAATCGCTCCAAGAGCATCATTTTCTTTCGGTAGGGGGTTATGAGGGGGATGCACAGTTGGGGGTGCAAGAACTTGACAGGATGGGGCTCAAAGGTGAGGATGACTGCTTCGCCCCCCTCGCCGCTGGCGCGCGCGATGACCCTTTTGATGATCTCCTGATGACCGAGATGCAGGCCATCGTAGCTTCCAATGGTCACGGCAGGGGAGGAAAAATCCTCTTTGGTAAAGGTGAGGTCATCGATGATCCTCATTGGGTCCCTTCTCCAGTCTCTTGACAAGGGCAGTGGGTTAGTATAGGTTACCTGATAGGTTTTTGCAATTGGTTTGTGCCGAAGTGGCGGAACTGGTAGACGCGCTAGGTTCAGGGTCTAGTGGGCGTCAGCCTGTGCGGGTTCGAGTCCCGCCTTCGGCACCAGGACATATATCAAGGGCCTTTCCTGTCAGGAGAAGCCCTTTTTTTACTTCCATCGTTATTGGGCAGGGGAACGCTTCCAGACACTGACGAAAAATCCTCGCATCCTGTTGCCAGCGGCCCCCTACCAATCGGATATTTTTATGCCGAAGGTGGCCCTTTGGCCACAATATAGAGATAAGGATTGCGGCCGCGGCCGCCGGAGGTGACTCTTTAGCCAAAGGTGGCCCTTTGGCCAGATCCCTGCCGCTCTGCGGCATCCCCCCCTCATTAAGAATCTAAAGGTTGGGGAGAAAGCGGGACAGGCGACACACCCTGCTTGCTTAAGACTTGAAATTTAAGGATCACGGAGGGCGGGATTGAACCCTTTTTCATTACGTGTTATTTTCGTGGCCAGCGATTATTGACATTGTTGGTAGGGGTAAATAGTACTATGAACAATGGTCTGCTCACCATTCGGGGTTTGAAGACCTATTTCTTTACCCGCTGGGGTATCGTCAAGGCGGTGGACGATGTCGATGTGGGCCTGGGGAGGGGAGAGACCTTGGGGATTGTTGGGGAGAGCGGCTGCGGTAAGAGCGTGACTGCCCTTTCCATCCTTCGCTTGGTTCCCCAACCCAGGGGGCGAATCGTGGGGGGAGAGATCGTCTTTCAGGGGAGGAATATACTAAACCTGGAAGAAGACCAGATGCGCGCCATCCGGGGGGGAGAGATCGGGATGATCTTCCAGGAGCCCATGACTTCCCTCAACCCAGTCTTCAACATCTCTTCCCAGGTCCTTGAGGCCCTCTGTGTGCATAAAAGGCGCACCAAGAAAGAGGCGAGGCAGCGGGCTGTGAAACTGCTCACTTCGGTAGGGTTGCCCGATGCCCAAAACAGGATGAGGGATTATCCCCATCAACTCAGTGGCGGTATGAGACAGCGGGTCATGATCGCCATGGCCCTTGCCGGTGATCCAACGCTTCTGATCGCGGATGAACCCACCACGGCCCTCGATGTAACGATCCAGGCCCAGATCTTGGAGCTGATTCAAAGCTTGAGACAGGAGAGGGGGCTGGCGATGATCCTGATTACCCACGACCTCGGGGTTATCGCCCAGACGGCGGATAACGTCGCTGTCATGTATGCGGGCAAGGTAGTGGAATATACCGATGTGCAGACCCTGTTTGATGATCCCAAACATCCGTATACCATCGGCCTGCTCTCCTCGGTCCGCAATCTGCGTCCCATCCCTGGCAATGTCCCCAACCCCCTCGAGGAAATACCCGGCTGCAGCTTTCATCCCCGCTGTCCTTCGGTCAAGAAGATCTGTCGAAGGGAGATACCTCCTCTCCTGACCCTTCAGTCAGGACACCAGGCGAGAGAGGACTGAAGAAATATTACCACCTATCCCGAGGCCCTTTCGCCCCTGCCTCGGGCATCATCAAGGCAGTGGACGGTGTGGATCTCTCCATCAGGAAGGGGGAGACCTTGGGGTTGGTCGGAGAGAGCGGCTGCGGCAAGTCCACCATGGGGAGGTTGCTCTTGCGGCTGGAAGATCCCACTGAGGGAGATATCTACTTCGAAGGGGAGGCAATCGGCGGTCTTCAGGGTAAGCAACTGCGCCAGCTGCGCAAAAAAATCCAGATCGTCTTTCAAGACCCCTATTCCTCCCTCAATCCCCGCAAGCGGGTGAAGCAGATCGTCGAAGAGCCGCTGATCATCCACCATCTGTTTGAGAGCAAGCGCGAGAGGGAAGAAGAGGTCAGACGTCTCTTGGCAGAGGTCGAGTTAGAAGAGGATCACCTCTATCGATATCCGCACGAGTTCAGTGGCGGACAGAGGCAACGCGTCGGGATCGCCAGGGCCCTTGCCCTGCGCCCCACATTTATCATCGCAGATGAACCGGTCTCCGCCCTGGATGTCTCCATTCAGGCCCAGATTTTGAATCTCTTCCAGGAACTCCAAGATAAATTCCACCTTACCTATCTCTTTATCTCCCATGATCTTAGTGTGGTGAGATATATCAGCCAGCGTGTGGCCGTCATGTACCTGGGGAGGATTGTCGAGCTTGCCTCCCGGGAGGAGATCTATCAGCGGCCCCTTCACCCCTACACCCAGGTTCTTCTCAAGGCCATCCCCCAACCGGATCCCACCCGCCGAGGGATCACCTCGCCCCTCCTGGGTGAGCTGACCAGCCTTTATTCCCGTCACACGGGGTGCCCCTTTGAGGCCCGGTGTCCTCAAGCCCGCAAGTCTTGCCGCCGACAACAGCCGGCGTTAACAGAGATCTCATCAGGGCATTTTGTGGCCTGTTTTGAGGTCTGAGGCAGGCGGCGAGGGCAATGCCGCGCGCCTGAACGGGACGCAACAGGTTAGTTTACGGGCTGTGGATGAGGACAGATAGGGTGCGGCTGGAATATCTCGTTTTTATTCTGTTCCCAATATGGTGTCCGATTTCAGAAAGTCCTGTACCTCGGGGCCAGAAGACTCACCGCTATAGGTGGTGGGCTGGGTCCCTTCTTTAAAGCACTCAAAGACTACCTCCTTCGCACCAGGGGGGGCGAGCAGCCCGGTGTTCGGATCGATCTTGGCAAAGACGATACCTTCAGGGATGGAAAAATTCCTCACCGGGCTTTCCGCCAGGGCCTTCTGCATGTAGGAAAGCCAGATAGGAGAGGCGGCCCGGGAGCCCGTCTCGAACCACCCCAAGGACTTCTTTTCATCAAAGCCCACCCACACCCCGGTGATCAAATCGGGGGTGTAGCCGACAAACCATGCGTCGCTGTATTCATTGGTGGTGCCGGTCTTGCCCGCACAGGGGCGGCCCAGGGCCTTTGCCCTCCAGCCGGTTCCGCTTTGTACCACCCCTTCCAGGAGGCTTGTCATCATGTACGCGGTCTGCTCGCTGATCACCTGAGGGTTCATGCCTACCTCGCCGCTTTTTAAGTCTTCTTCAATGATCGTACCTACTCTCGTGCCGAGATCTGCTTCCAAAGGCAGGGGTTGATTTTCCTCCAGGACTTCTCCATCCCGATCCACCACCTGCTTGATGAAGATAGGGGTGAGGAGGTGCCCGCGAGCGGCAAATACCGCATATGCCCTCACCAGCTCCAAGGGGGTTACCTCTGAAGAACCGAGGGAGAGCGAGAGGTCAGGGGTCAAGGGCGATTCTATCCCCAGCCTCTGGGCATACTTGATGGCGTAGGGAATACCGATATCCCGCATCACCTTGATGGTCACCACATTTCTGGATTTGGTTAACGCGGTCCTCAGGGTCGTAGGGCCGTGGAATTTCTCTTCAAAATTTTTCGGCTTCCAATCAGCATCTTCGAGGGCGTTGTAGTAGATGACGGGTGAATCAAGGAAGACGGACGCGGGGGTAAGCCCGCTGTCCAGGGCAGCAGCGTAGACGATGGGTTTAAAAGCGGATCCCGGCTGCCGGCGCGCCTGCAGGGCCCGATTGAACTGGCTTGCCAAAAAGTCATTTCCACCCACCATGGCCCGGATATACCCCGTGGGGATCTCCATGGAAATGAGGGCGGCTTGGGCCTCCGAGTCCTGTTCCAGCGCCAGCTTCAGTAAACCCTTGGGTGGTATCTCCAACACTTTGACCCGGATGACGTATCCTGCCTTGAGGGCCTGCGCGGGGTCCTTCAGCTTAGCAGCATCATAATCCACTTCGGGATCAGGCGTTCGCGCCCAGCGCATTGTCTCAAATGGGATGTACCCCTTTTCGTTTCCGATCCGAACCGATACTTGCTTTTTATCCTTGGATGTACCCGTTACTACGCCCGGATAGATCTCACCTTGTTTGATGGGGTTGTCCGTGAACTGCTCGGCAACTTCCTGGCAAAAGGCGTCAATCTCGTCCTTTCTTAACACCCGCTCCGGGCCTCGATAGCCCTGTCTCCTGTCCAACTCCCTGAGCCCTGTTTGCAGGGCCTCTTGGGCCGCCTTCTGTTTCTTGAGGTCGAGGGTCGTATAGACCTGGAGACCCTGTGCGTAGAGGGCGTCCTCACCATATTTTTCTTGAAGGTATATCCTGACATATTCGGTGAAATAGGGGGCGGTGTTCAGGAATTTATTCTCCCTCGATTGTATCTCTAAGGAAGCCTTGTAGGCCTCATCGGCTTCTTGTTGGGTGATATAGCCTTCTTCTACCATACGCCCTAATACGTAGGCCTGGCGGGCCTTGGCCTCTTGGAGGTGATGGATCGGAGAATACGTCTCCGGGGCACGGGGGAGGCCTGCCAGCAGGGCGGCCTCGGGGAGGGAGAGCTCGACAGCCCCCTTGCCGAAGTAGTCGCGGGCAGCCGCGTCCACCCCATAATTTCCGTGTCCCAGATAGATCTGGTTCAGATAGACATAGAGGATTTCCTTCTTGGTGAGATACTTTTCTATCCTGTGGGCCAGCATGAGTTCCCTGGTCTTTCTGGCGAGCGTCTTTTCCCGGGACAGGACCATGGAGCGGACCGCCTGTTGGGTGATGGTGCTTCCCCCTTGGACGATTCTGGCCGCCAGGATGTTTCTGACCATGGCCCGCAGGATACCGAGGTAGGAGATTCCCTTGTGCTGAAAGAACTTGGAGTCTTCGGCCGCTACAAAGGCTTGGCTCAGGACCTCCGGGATCTGATCGATGGGGACCACGATCCTGTGTTCTTTACAGAACTCCCCGACCAACTCCCCGTCATCGGAGAAGACCTTGGTGATGATAGGGGGCTTGTAATCTTCCAGCGATTTGATCGGGGGGAGGGTGAAGGAGAAATAGAGGTACGTCCCTAACCCGATCAACAAAAAGGCGAGGATAACGCAAGGAGCAAGCATCAAAACGGATCGTTTTGACCCCTTGTCCTTATGCTCATAAAGAGTGTTGTATTCTTGAAAATCCATGCTATAATACTAGCACAAAAAAATGAGAAGTGGAAGGTCAAAAATAGTGATTTCAGCTAGGCTTGATAGAGGGTTAAAGGGCTCAGGCGACAGAAAATACAAATTATTGTCACCCGGAATGACCAAAATTGTCACTTTCTCGGGCCATTAATTGTGAGGCAAAAAAGACAATAGGTAAAGTTGAAGGTTTTCAATGGGTTGCATGATCTTCATAGATGTCTTTATGGCATAAAGATTGCTTGATTAAGTGGGTGACTACGAGCAGAAAGGGGGTGGAATGCACCGTCAAACAGTAAGCAAGGGAGTAGTGGAGATCACCTAACAATGAACTAATTAGTATATAAAAATTGAGGAGGAATAAGAACATGTTAAAGAGGATTAGGAACAAAAAAGGTTTTACGTTGATCGAACTCATGATCGTGGTGGCCATCGTCGGTATCTTGGCCGCCATCGCCATCCCGGCCTACATCGACTATACGATCAAGGCCAGGCTGAGCGAGATATCCGCGGGGTTTGATGCCCTGGCGCAGTCGGCCTCAGAGTATCATGCGTCCAATGGGTATTTCCCGGCATCGGGTTATGCAATCGCCAGTCTTGCTTCCGTGCCGAATAATTACGGACCCCTACACTGGCAAGCTGGCGGGTTTGGTGTGAATAACGATGTAGCTGTATATGAGGTCACCATTGCGAACATTGCTACTGTTGTGAATGGTTGTCAGTTAAGAATGAATATTACCTATGCTCAAGACACAGGCTACAGCAAACTATGGCAGACACCCGCGGGTGCCACTCAATTGCCAGCCCGATTTCTGCCACGAAGGTAGGTTGAGAGGTTGATGTGAATGTGAATAGAGAAGGGGATGAGGCCATATTTATCCTATGGCCATCCCCTTCTTTTTTTTGAGGGACTTGTTCTTTATGGTTTTAGGGCCGGAGAGAGACGCGGTGTGGATCTTGAGGGGGAAGAAAAATGGGATGATCTGCAAGGGGTGTGGAACCTCAATCATTGACATAGGGGTTTCGCATAAGAGCGGGCTGCAAACTATGGAGGGACGGGGTATAGTTATAGTATAACCTGATCCCGATTCCCAGGTTTGGATGAACAATGAGGTGAGGAAATGGTACGGTTGCGCAAGGGAGCAGGGTTTACCCTCATAGAGCTCATGATCGTGGTGGCTATCATCGGTGTCTTGGCCGCCATTGCTATCCCGGCCTACAATGAATATGTTAAGAGATCAAAGATGTCTGAGGTAGTACACGCCTTCGATGCCATCGCTACGGGGGCGTCGGAGTATCACGCCGTATTGGGTTTTTTCCCCAATGAATCCTACACCGCTGAAAATCTTGCTAGTTTCGCCGAAACTTATGCCGATATTAGTATAGTTACCGCAGGGTTAGATCAGAACGTTAGCATCAGTATTAGGGCCGCCTTCAACGCCAACCTGGACCTCACAGCAGCTGATGGTCCTGCGACTTTCGGGCAGTTAGAGATGCTTATCAACTATGATGTTGATACGGGTTATGGCAAAAGATGGAACCTTGATCCATCAGTAACAACAATTGATGCCGTCTATATGCCGAGAACTGGTTCACAATGAATTGCATGAGGAGCCAGGAGCCCGTTACTCATCCACCGCTTTTTTATACGAGCTGGTTATTGCCACGGATTAATGAAGGAGGAT
>Ga0315555_1000896_pt1 | contig 21554 bp, 16 predicted proteins | sample SalMarSW160380MG_FD_202113 | JGI IMG/M metagenome (GOLD analysis project Ga0315555, IMG submission 202113) | Salt marsh sediment microbial communities from the Plum Island Ecosystem LTER, Massachusetts, United States - Salt Marsh Sediment SW1603-80 ... | reverse complement strand
CTCATAAATGACCCTCAAAATGCCAGAGTGAAGCATGATACATGTTAACTGATGTACTGAAGCAAAATTTTTAAAAAAACATTTTTCTTAAATAAACCAGGACATAATCGTATATCAATAAACTGTTTTCGGAGCCAGGTAAATGATCATGAAAAAAATTAAGCAAAAGCCAAAACAACAGGAGTTGTTGCATCAAACCATTTCCTGGAAATTAAACGCCATATACCGGATGATTACCCGGAAATTATATGTTAATCTCGGCTACCCGCCGGTTTAAGAGAAGATCAGGAAGATAACAGCAGATTGATGCGCAAGGCGGGAAAAGCCGATTTTCACGGACGTGACCGGAGCTATTAAAATCAGGATGCACCGTTCAGAAACTTTGCCAGTGCTTTCTTTAAATGACCTGATCTCAGAAGATCTACATTGTGATCCACCGCATAATTAAAAGCGGTCACCAGCTGTCTGATCCGGCTGAAATTTAGAAAAGCCGCCTCGGTGCGGTGCATGGGATAGATGGTTTTATTGGTCAGCAGCGGATCGGCATCTGCCGGGAACAGGCCATCCTTCACAGCCCGCTCATAGTCCACCGTGCCGGGAATGGGGGAAAAGGACGCCAGCCTTATTTTAATGGCCAGCGAATGTACAAAAAGAATGCTATCATAGATTTCCTGGTAGTTCTGGTGTGGTAATCCCATCATCACATAGGCTTCCAGGTTTTTTCGTTCATAGCCGGCCTCCTGCAGGTAATCCACCGCTGCCTGCAACTGATCCGGCGAGACTTTGTTTCCCATATCCTGGCGCCGCAGGGGGTCTGAAGTCTCGAAACTCAACCGGATGGTTTTAAAACCGCTGCCATAAAACAACCGGGCCATTTCCCGGTCCACCTGCCGGGTATGAAGCCCGTTGGGGGTATGAAAACGCAGGTTCAAACCGGACTCAATGACATTTTCCAGCAGCGGAATCATGCGGTCATTTTTATTCAGCAGCAGAGCATCATCATAAAAAGCCACATCACGAACCTGGTATCTGGCAGTGTTTTCCTTTATTTCCTCCAGTACCTTATCCGGCTGTCTCTGGGCATAGGGACCGCTGATTTTATCGGTGGCACAAAATGTACAGCGGTAGGGGCAACCGCGGGATGACATAACCGGCAAGTAATCCAGCCGTGAATAGAGATCGAAGGCCGGCCAGGGAAAATCATCCAGACTTTGAGCACTCAGCCGTCCCGCCGGTGACCCGCTAAACAGGCGGGCCAGCAGATTTTCAATTGCTATTTCTCCCGGTCCGGTTATAATTTCATCCGGCCGGACTACATTTCCGGCATGCTGCGGTAGTAAAGTAGCATAAATACCCCCCAGAATTACCGGTACCCCCGGAAAGATATCGCGCACCAGTTCCACTACCCTGGCGGGGCCGGGGTACCAGTAAGTCATCATTGACGTTACCAGCACGGCATCGGGTTTGGGAAGGTTGCGAAGATAGCGGTTGAAAATATTTTCCGGAAGCCCGTAGCGGGCAAAATACCGTGGTATGAAATTCAAAATTTCCGGTTTATGTATCCGCTGTCTGATAAATGGGCCGGTGCCGTATTTTTTTGTCTTGACTTTACGGGTATCCGACGCCGCCAGAAGCGGGTGATATTTATCCAGACAATCTATGAAATCAATATGATAACCTGCCTGCCTGAGATGAGAGGCGATATACAGCAGTCCGATCGGTTTATTCCACAGATCATATGCGGTAAAATCATATATCCACGGATTGATAAGCAGCAACCTGGCGTTTTCGGCGATTTCAGACATCGGATTTATCCCCAAATAAATAATCAGCTACAAGCAGGGGCAGTTGAAATATAATAGTTAAACGGGAAAAATAAAATCAGGAATCGGTGGTTTTAAAACCGGTTTATCAGCCGGATTTCCACTCCTTCAAAGGGCGGGCGAAATACGCAGACACCTCCGATACATACTTTACCTTCACGGCGGCTTCCGCCAAATATGGTCAGATCAAAATTTTCCAGGAATTGCACATCCAGTTGTCCGGCCAACCAGAGATCCTTTTCACTGAGCTGATCCGTGGTTCGCTCTGCCAGCAGGGACAGGGTGAGCAGGGGAGATCTGTCCAGGCTGAGGGTGAACAGCTGGTTGTAAAACTGTCGGTCATTGTATTCCACCTTTACCTGTTGATGCTCATAAATGACCTTGGCGGAATAATAATCATGAAACCCTTTTTTACCGGTGGCAACAAAGTTTAGATATGTGGCTTCCCGGTCTTTCTGCTGCCCCATGCCACCCACAAAATCAAGGGAATAGGAGGGATCCCATTCAACCTGACCGTAATATTCACGATAGAGCAAATCGCCTTTATGATTTTCGGTACGGCTGTGACTGAGAGTCAGGATGGCCTGTTCCCGGAAAGACCAGGTAAATTCCAGCAGGTATCCCTCCTCGTCATTGGCATTCTGAACCAGCTGATGCCTGTTCATCAGAGTGTAAAGGTGTTCCCGGTAAACCGCGGGAGGATTATTATAGGTCATCTCGGAGGCCGGGGATTTGTCAATCGTTCTTGCCGTTAATTCATACTGGTCATAATTTTTGTATTCCGCCAGCAACGTAAACGGTCCGAAAAATATATTCCCCGATAAATGAACGGCTTTGCCTTCAGGCTGAATTCCCGAGAAATCTTTAAAGGCGCGCTCCCCGTAAAAATTGCCCCAGTTAAAATTGAGCCCGGCAAAAAATGAACCCCAGTAAACTCTTCCCTGCTGGTTGAGGTAAGTGGATACCATGCTACTTCCCACCTGCAGAAGCTGCCAGGGTTTCACATTCAGGATACCCCCCTGTAAAACATCCCGGCGGCGTCCCATTCTGTCGCGCGGTCTGCCTCCCATCACCTGAAAATCAAGCAGCCTGTGGTAATAATCAAACTTTACTCCATCGATATTCGTATCCCAGCGGAGCATCCGGTTTTCAAAGGACCGCAAAACCAGGCCGCGACCGAACAGGCTGTAGAAATTCCCCACCGTGACGATCAGCTGATCTTTACGGTATTCGAGAAATCGCTGAGAAATGCCCTGCCCTGCTGTGTCCAGTGAATACGGCTGGGGCGGCAGATGAAATTCATACCGTGCACCAATTCGCCAGTTTTTATATCCCAGATAGATATCGGTCCAGTCTTCAAAATATACTGTATCCAGGTCCGTATCATGCGAATATTCCAGATAGCCATTTCCCTGAAAATCTATCTGGGCAAAAACCCGGGGGGCCGAAAACATCATTAGGCAAATAAAAAATAAAAACAGAGAGCTAATCCACAAATTCCTGCTCATTTCAGATCCTTTGAATTCCTGATGGTAAATATCCTGTGTAACTTAAAAATGATCCGGCGGCACTCCTATTGATTCGCATCATTTTCCAGCAAATCATTCAGTTGCTTCTCAATTTCCCTTTCATCCCCCAGACGGTATCCAAGATGGGAATATACAATTTTTCCGGTGGTATCGATCAGGACGGTGTACGGAGGGACCTCGCTCTGATACAGGTGCATCACGTTACTGTTTGTATCAAGAAGAATTTTGAAGGGATAGCGGTGTGATTTTACAAAACTGGTCACCCGGCCCACCGTTTTGGGATCGTCAACCGAAATCGCCAGAAATTCCACCTGCCGGCTTTCATACTTTTCATAAATCCGTTTCATCTGTTTCAATTCTTCAATACAGGGGATACACCAGGTCGCCCAGAAATTTATGACAATGGGGCCCTTTCCAAATTGCCCGGAAAGGCGGTAATTATCACCACTCAGGTCCTTCAGAATAAAATCAGGAGCTGTTTTCCCCTGGGACGTTTCTTCCCCGCCAAAGAGTGTTAAGGTCAAAATTAAGACGATGATTATGCCTGCTGAATACCTGTGCATTATGTTCTCCTTGCAGCGTTAGACAAACCGAGACGGTTAAATAAAAATTACAGAGGTGGATATTTAGTCCATCCTGCCTGCAGGACGCTTTTTGTGGCAGTATGCTGGATAAAAGCCACCACGGTGAGGTCCTCTCCCCAATCATTATTCAGGTCGAATGAAAAATTCACGTTTTCTATCTCTCCGGCATTCAAAGTTATGGGAATACCTCCTCCATCCGGGTAAAAATCACGCAGAACCGATTCAAAGTGCTGCTGACCGTTATTTCCCGGCGGTGTATCATAATCAATCCGGTCTTCAACCAGGGCAACGAACAAACGGTATGCGGGTTCTATTCCTGTCCTGGCCTCTACCCTCAGGCGTCCGGTCAAAGCCGCATCACCCCGGGTCAATTGCATAAAGGCAATAGTCGCCAGTGTATCGGAGATCAACTGCTGATCGATCAGGCCCCGGTAACTCTGCTCGGAGAGCGGATCCGGGACCAGTTCTCCATCCACGAATGCGCGGGGTATTGCCGGTGGTTTATAAAAGTTTAGCCGGCTTAAATTGGCATCCGTGGCGGCCAGAAACATGGGATCATCATTGCCCGGAAAATAGGTATGATATGAAATAATCACCAGCCGGGCCGGACCATAACCGGGTGCCAGGATATCATCAATAATGGCATCGGAGGTCGGACAGGGCGGGCAGCTGGTGTTGGAGAAATGTTCCAGCAGCACAATTTTGCGAATATCTTCAACCAGTTGAAAAAACAGCGATAATTTATCGTTGGGCTGCACGGTCACCGAGTCGCTGATGATGCCGTAAGCGCTCTTAACCAGGGTAAGCCCGTACATACCCACCGGCAATCCCTCGATCTCCAGCGGAGTATTTCCGAATTCCATTCCGTTCAAATACACCCTCGCGCTGTCCGGCAGAGAGTTTACCGCGAGGGATCCCGTTTCTGTCATATCCAGCTGAAAGGTAACGTCCAGGGTATCATTTTCCTTTACCCCAATGATGATGGAATCGGGAGATGCACGGTAGTAGCTGTGAAAAACCTGAATGACATGTCTGCCAGCCTCAATATCCTGCAGCATGGCGGGTGTCAATTTGCCGGTATACCGGTAATCCAGGAATATACGGGCAGAATCAGCCCGGCTGGTATTAACCCGGATTGCCCCTTTTCCGGATACGAATTCTATGCCATCCTTAGTTGTACAACTCAGGACGGAGAGCCAGGCAATAATGCAGAGTATCCAATATTTGGTCATTTAGTAACTATCTTTCCCCAAAGTTTCTCCCGGAAGGCAGTGCCCGGCAGGAGAAAATCATGCAGAGAGGTATTAATCCCTCTTCCCACAAGGATTGTTTAACCCGAATCAGTCATAAATTTTATCGGAACGTCAGCCGGTCAGTATAAATAACGATGTTAAAATTTTTAATCTGCTTAATTCACCCCTCCGGGCTAACGCCCAAATATCCTGAATTCTTTAATCCCTAATCTGAAGACCGGGGTCATTTAATTTCCAAGAATATACCAATTTTGATACATGATATCGTATTTTGTGAATTCAGCCAAATATAATCCGGAGCAGGAAGTGCAAAATTAATTACTTCTCTCCATTTGTCTTCAGATCATTTAACACCTGAAATTCAAGGTTAACGGTTAATTTATTCAAAACTTTAAGTTCAATTTAAATTTTATCATTCCGGATAAAATCCGAGACATATTTTTTATTCACCGGCACACATCAGCGCAACAGAATCATTTTCTGAACGGCTTTATTCTGACCACTGGTCAGCTGATAATAATAAATGCCACTGCTGACGGTTTGTCCGTTGTCATCCCGTCCATTCCAGGTTACTTCATAGCTGCCGGCAGTCTGCAGGGAATTAACCAGGATTTTCACCGCCTGTCCCAGGGAATTATAAATAACAAGGCGGCTACGCTCCGGTTTCATATTATCCAGGGCATATCTGATGCTGGTTTCGGGATTAAACGGATTGGGATAATTCTGAGCCAGCCGGAATTGATGAATATTTAATTCATTATCACGAAATCCGGTGGATCCTTCCCTGAACCAGCGCATACTGCGGACCAGCAGGGAATCCCTGTTGGACTCATCCCTGATTTGCTCAAACCCGATAGCCAGGTAGACAACTCTGGAGTTGCCATCGGAAGTACGAATGCCCGCCACATCCGGCCCCGTCAGGTATTTCAGCATAGGGGTTGCCTGGGCATCAGCGGGAGTAATAACATCCGGCGAAGCGGGATAAATATCCGAGAGCATGGCAACCAATAAATTTGTGATGGGATCTCCGGCATAACCGGTCACAAGCTTGGGCGCTGTAATTTCGTTTGCGAATGCGGCATGGAGATAACCGGTATAAAAACTCTGGGCAAACTGGCTCTGTCCGTTGGCGCCGTAAATATCACTGCCGATATCCTGACCGCTAATGAAGAGATTACCCCCGCTATCCAGATAATTCTGCAGTACGGTTACTTCCTCCGGATAAAATGCCGGGAGAACATTTCCTCCCGACCAAAAGACAATTTTAAAGCTGTCCACACTGGAAGTGGGCCTGTGCAGAGCGTTTCTGGATACCAATCCAAACGACCCGCCGGCAAATTTATCCAGCGATGATACCAGAAAATCACCATACTGACCATCCGTGGCATCAATCACCAGATAGTCCATACCGGCTTCCGTTACCAGACAGCAAGCGGTTTCGCCGGTCAAACCTGAATTATTGGATGATTCGAATGCGAGCAGCCCGCTGCCATATCCATTCACCGAATTGGGACTCACCGTTACTGTTATTTCCGTACTGTCGCCGGCATTCACCGTCACCGTATCCGGCTGGCCCGCCGGGAAGGTTCCATTCACGGTGGTAAATTCCCCGCTCCAGGCCGCTGGTCCCTCCAGTGATAGGGACAGATTATACCTGTCCGGAAGCAGGCCTTCATTGTACAGTACAGTCCGGTATTGCACAGGATCACTGTTGGAGGATATGGCATCAGAACTCTTGTTTTCTATTGTGGCATAATAGTCCTGCGTATCCCACCCCCACTGCTGGCCCTGTTGGATTTCCGCATTGGAATAAATGGGGGACCCCGATTTATAAACTATGACCACCACCCTGCAATTTTCAGGAACGACATCGGGAGAGGGAGCGGTGGGAACGGGGTAGGTGAAATCCAGATCTCTGGTAATCACCTGCCCGGAGCTCCAGGAGCCGTTGATTATCTCATCTCCCAGAGGCTTGTTCATCATGGCCCGTACCGTCCAGTCATGAACATAATCGTCTCCCCCAAGAGTTCCGGCCTGGGTCCACACAATCCCGTCTTCCAGAAGAATCACATTAAACCTGAATTGTCCGGTCAGCTCTTTCAATGGCGTGAAACGCAGGGCGGCATGAAATTCCCGGGTAATCTGGTTATAGAACCAATTCAGGCCGATTACCACACTCGCCGGTACATTATTACGGCTGCTCATGGTTGAATACCAGCTGCCGCGGCCCAAGATTCCGGAAACCCTGTCCATCACCCCGGTGGGATAATAAACACCGGGAGGATTTGCGTTGGGATTATAGAGTAAACCATTCCGGATTGAATCGCCGGGGAAAATGCGGAATGGATCAGAACCGCCCCCGTGATAGGCCAGAATGATGGCATTGGGCAGAGCAGGAAGAATAGTATTATGGATGAGAACCTCACCCTCGGGACAATAGGGTCACCAGGTTCCCGAACAAAATTCCAGGACAGGATTCCGCTGTACCTGGGAATTCAGGGGAGAAGATATCAGCAGACTTAATGCAATCATTAAAAGCAGAACACCCAAAGACACTGATAAATGCTTCATTTCGCATCTCCTTTTAATATAAATCTCTTCCGGACCGGAAGCATATTTATGGGAACAATAGATATCAGGTGTGGATCTTAAAAACTTGAAACGAGTGATTATTTAATAAAAGATCTCCGTTACAACCGATACCTGAAATTCCAGGATTACTCTATTTTAAATTACAAATCCATTTTTAAAAAGAGCCGTGGTTATTTGAGCAAGAATATCTTATTCATGTATATGTAATTTTCAGTACGCAGTTCAACAAAATAGATTCCGGTGGAGACTGTATTGCCCTGGGTATCCTTTCCATCCCAGGTGACCCGGTGATAACCGGGAGATAATTTTTCATTGAGGATAATTCTAATGATTTGCCCCAGTATGCTGTAGACGGTGATAACCGTTCTCTGGCTGCTGGAGTCACCGATCTCAAATGGAATTGTTGTAGAAGGATTAAAAGGATTGGGATAATTTCTGAACAACCGAAAATTTTGTTTTCCCGGAAATTTAGAATAAACCAGACCGGTAGCATTCGTGCTTACAGAAAACAGTTTTTCCAGGAGGTCTGAGGGATTGGAGATATTCTCGATTCTGACGGTAATCTGTCCCTGATCCGGAGACTGGGAGGTAGTGAAATCCAATGCCAGCTCCATCTGACCGGAGGCACTCAAATTGACCGTGATGGTATCAAAAGCAGGATCATAGCAGAGACCGTTTACACCACCCACACAGAAGGAACTGCTCCAGTTTGCAGGCAGCTGATTATTCAGCCGGATGACCCGGAGCTGGAGGTCAGCGGCGGTATTATTGGACAGATAGGTATGAAAGATAACCGTACTGCCGGGATGACTCTCCATTTCGGTGGTATCCGCCTGCCAATGGAAAGATTGTGAGAATGCCTGTATTGGAATAAAAAGGCTAAATATGATCAGCAGTATCAATTTTCTCATTCAGTATCCCTGATTTTTACATAATTTAAACATTTAGTTAAAATATTCAAGAATTTTTTTGTTTTTAATATTCCCGTTGAACTGAACCTTTTCGCTCCTTATGTTAAAATCAGGAATATTTTGCAGGAACAATAATAACCGGAATTATATAAGAGTTTGCAAATCAAACCAGGAAGATTTGATCCGGACCTGATAGTGAAAGAAGTTGCAGGAATGTCACAGGATTCCTGCAGTGGAAATGGATTGCTTTTGTAAAAAAAATGAGTTTGCGGAGGTAATATGATAACTGGCGGGCAGTTTTTAACCCTGGTAACAGGCAAGGAGACCGTTTTCTCTCCGGATGATTTTTCAGACACACAAATGGAATTTGCAAAGGCAGCCGAGGATTTTGCCATTAAGGAAATTTCTCCTCAAAGCAATGCCCTGGAAAATTTCGACCGGGATCTGACCCGGAAACTGATAAGAAAATGCGGAGAATTAGGCTTTCTGGGGCTGGATGTTCCGGAAGAATACGGGGGTCTGGGGATGGATAAAGTAACCTCTTCCATTGTCGCCGATAAAATGACCGAGGGGAAAAGTCAATCCTTCACAGTCACCTTTGTTGCACACTCCGGTATCGGAACCCTGCCGATTGTGTATTTTGGAAATCCGGAGCAGAAACAGAAATATCTGCCCAAACTTGCCAGCGGTGAATTTCTGGGTGCGTATGCTCTCACCGAAGCAGGTTCCGGCTCGGACGCCCTCTCAATCCACACCGATGCACATCTCAGTGAAGATGGCAGTTATTATACTATCAACGGGAATAAACAGTTTATCTCTAACGGCGGTTGGGCTGATGTTCTGATTACATTTGCCAAGATCGACGGAGCTCGGATGACCGGATTTATTATCGATCCCCGCAGTGAGGGTATTAGTATTCACGAAGAAAAAAACAAACTGGGGCTGCACGGTTCCTCTACCTGCAATATCATTATGGAGAATGTGAAAGTACCGGCGGAGAACTTGCTGGGAGAGATCGGAAAAGGGGCCAATATCGCTTTCAACACTCTTAATATCGGCCGGTTTAAGCTGGGTGCGGCAGTTCTTGGCGGCTGCCGGAGGGTTATAAAAGAGACAACCCCCTACCTACTGGAACGCAGACAGTTCGGCCAGCCGCTGGCCGGATTTGAAGCTCTTAAAAAGAAAATTGCCGACATGGTGATTACTACCTATGCACTGGAAAGCATAATTTACCAGACCGCCCATTTGCTGGACCAGTCAATATCCACGGTAGATCCGAAATCCGCCACTTACTCGTCTGATATTGCCACTGCCATTGAAAAATTCGCACTGGAATGTTCCATATGCAAAGTGGTGGGAAGTGAAAGTTACTGGCATACCACAGATGAGGGATTGCAATCGTTTGGCGGATACGGATACATGGAAGATTATCCCATGGCCCGGAAATTGCGTGATGCCCGTATCGACCGGATTTATGAGGGAACTAATGAAATCAACCGGCAAATCATCACCGGTTACCTTCTGAAGAAAACCCTGCTGGAAGAACTTCCCGTGCGGGAAAAATTAAAAAAGCTGACCTCATCCTCCCGGGCAAAATTCCCATCTTTTAAAGGTGACGAACTTGCCAGAGAAAAAGTGGCGGCAGAAGCCGCCAAGAACCTGCTTCTTCTGCTTTTTAATGAGGCATTGATTCGATTTGGACAGGATTTACTGAATCACGAACAGATAGGAGAATTGTTCAGCGATTTCATCAGCGATCTGTTCCTTCTGCATACCACTCTTTCCAGAATCGGCCAGCAGCAGGGTCAGCTGTCTTACCGGGCGGAGCGGGTGAATATCGGAAGAGTTCTGACCGCCGAAAAAATGGCGGGTTTTGTGGGAAAGGCCCACCTGATCATTCATGGAATCCTGGCCGGCGGCGAATTGGAACAGTTTCTTTCCCTGATTAAAAAGTATGAAAAATACATGTATATACCGGTAGATATATTTGAACTGAAGAACAGGATTGCGGAAGCCACCTTTAAAGAGAAAAAATATCCGTTTTGAACAATTGCCGTTTTTAATCAGAGCACTTATAAACCGAGTTAACCGGGAGAATGAACCATGCATACCAAAGATCACTATGCGGTTATCGTTGATGCGGTGCGGAGTCCCATGGGAGTGAAAAGGGGCAGGATGATCGGTATCCGGGCCGATGAGTTGACGGCGCAGGTCATTAAAGCACTGCTTGACAGGAATAAAAATCTGCCTCCGGAAAAAATCGAAGACGTGGTTATCGGCTGTGCCTTTCCGGAAGCGGAACAGGGAATGCTACTGGCCCGCGGGGCATCCATACTGGCCGGCCTGCCGGTTGAAACCGGGGGAAAGGTTGTTAACCGCTTCTGCGGATCCTCCATGGATGCTGTACACCAGGTGGATTATGCCATAAATATGAATGATGCCGAAGCAGGCATTGCCGGTGGGGTGGAAGATATGTTCAGTATTCCCATGGGTGGATTCAACCCCAGTTTTCACCCGGTTCTGTACAAAAAGCAATACTATATCGGCATGGGTGAGACGGCGGAAAATCTGGCCAGGGAGGGCAAGATATCCAGAGAAGATCAGGACGAATTTTCCATTGGGTCTCACCGGAAGGCGCTTGATGCCTGGAAAAACGGCAGGTATGACAATGAGGTGATCCCGGTGAAGAAAAACGGAACGGTGATTGATAAAGACGAAGGTCCGCGGGAACCGGACGTGGAAAAAATCCGGAGCCTGAAACCCGCTTTTGACGAAAAGGGAACCGTTACCGCCGCCACCAGCAGTCCGTTTTCCATTGGCGCTGCGGCTGTGCTTCTGACCAGTAACGGCCTGGCGAAAGAACACGGTCTGAAACCGCGGGCACGAATCCTGGCCCGGGCAATTGCCGGTGTACCCTGGACCCATATGGGAACCGGACCCCTGCCTGCTACCGAAAAAGCACTGAAACGGGCCGGTTTAAAGCTGCAGGACATGGAAGTCATTGAACTGAACGAAGCCTTTGCTGCACAGTCCCTGTATGTGATCCGGAAAGGCGGATGGCCCATGGAAAAAATCAACATCAACGGCGGAGCCATTGCACTGGGACATCCCCTGGGTTGTTCGGGTGCCCGAATACTGACCACCCTGTTAAATGCCATGGAGCAGAAAGACGCCCGGCTGGGCCTGGCCACCATGTGCATCGGCGGAGGACAGGGAATTGCGACCATAATTGAAAGAATATGAAAGCGGGAGGGGCCATGAATAAGATGGAAAAAGTAGCGGTTTTAGGTGCGGGTATAATGGGAGGGCAGATTGCCGCTCACCTGGCTAATGCCGGAATACCTTCACTGCTGTTTGACATCTCTCAGGAGCTGGCGGATTCCGGCCTGGAAGCGCTAAAAAAAGTGAAACCAGCAGCTTTTTACAGCCCGAGATATGCCGATTTAATTACCCCATGCTCCTATGACAAACACATGGAGCGTCTTTCCGAAGCTGACTGGATTATTGAAGTCATTGTTGAAAAACTGGAAATCAAGAAAAAGCTCTTCCGGCAAATTCTGGAGCACATTAAACCCGAAGCAATTGTCAGTTCAAATACCTCCGGCCTTTCCCTGCAGGAAATGACAGAGGAAATGCCGGATCATTTTAAAAAACGTTTCCTGGTGACTCACTTCTTTAATCCTCCCCGCTACATGCATCTGCTGGAAATTATTGCCGGCCCGGCAACCTCTCCGGATATCTTCAAAACCGCGGTATATGCCGGGGAAAATGTTCTGGGCAAGGGAATCGTGTATGCCAAAGATACACCCAATTTCGTTGCCAACCGGATCGGGGTCTACGGCATGCTGCTGGCCCTGAAGCTCACCCGGGACATGCATCTGACGGTGGAAGAGGTGGACCGTCTGACCGGACCGGTAATCGGACACCCGAAAAGTGCCACCTTCCGTACGGCAGACCTGGTGGGTCTGGATACGCTGGTCCATGTTGCACAGACGGCCCATGGCAAAGCGCAACAGGATGAATCACGTGAAATGTTTGAAATTCCCGCTGTCCTTCAGAAACTGCTGCAAAACAACTGGCTGGGAGAAAAAACCAGGAAAGGTTTTTATCAGAAAGCGGGTAAAGAGATTCTGTCACTTGATTTTGAGAAATTCGAATATGGACCCCAGAAAAAGGTCAAATTTGATGGCGTACGCATGGCCAGGCGGGAATGGACTACCGGCGGCAAAATTAAAACCCTGGCTTTCAGTGATGATTCGGCCGGGAAATTTGTCTGGGAACTTCTGGCGAACACGCTTATTTATTCCGCCAACCGTATCCCGGAGATTACCGATAATCTGGTCAACATAGATAATGCCATGAAATGGGGTTTTGGCTGGGAGCTGGGGCCGTTCGAGACCTGGGATGCCCTGGGCCTGGAGCAGTCCCTGGAGAGAATGGCGGCAGAGGGAAAAACCATTCCGGGCTGGGTAAATGAGATGTTTAATGCCGGGCACCGTTCCTTCTATAAGATGGAAAAGAAAAACCTGACTTACTTTGATATGGCAGCCGGGAAATTTACCGTACTTAAAGAAAATCTAAAAATTACGCGTCTGAATATTCTTAAAAATAACGGAAAAGAACTCCGCAGAAACTGGAATGCCAGCATTCTTGATCTGGGGGATGGCGTTGGCCTGGTTGAATTTCACAGCATTGTCCAGCCCAAATTGAATCCCATGGACGGCGCAGTGCTGGACATGGTGTCCGAGGCGGTGGATTTCCTGCCGGCTAAAGGATTCAAAGCCATGGTTATCGGGCATCAGGGACAGCATTTTTCTGCCGGTGCCAACCTGGCGTTGTTATTGAAATACGCGGAGGAAAAAGACTGGAAAATGCTGGAGATGCTCAGCCGGACCTTTCAGGAGGTAAACCAGAAAGTACATTATGCTCCCTTTCCGGTGGTGGCTGCGCCGTTCAACATGTGTCTGGGTGGTGGCTTTGAACTGATCGGCGCCTGTGACCGGCGGGTAGTATCGGCAGAATTGTATTGCGGACTGGTGGAGACCGGAGTCGGAATTATTCCGGCGGCAGGCGGAAATTTAAGGCTTCTCATAAATAATCAAATCGCACTGGGCCGTGCACGCCCGGGTCCGTTTCCCATTGTTCAGAAGGCCTTTGAAACCATCGCCTTTGCCAGAGTGTCCACTTCAGCCAAAGAAGCGGTTTTCCTGGGATATCTGCGCAAGGACGATAAAGTGATCATCAATCCGGATCACCTGATACAGGAAGCCAGGCAGGAAGCCCTGCAGCTGGCAAAGGGGTACCAGCCTCCCGCACCGGAAAATGAACTCATACTTCCGGGTGAAGGAGGGCGTCTGGCCATTGAACAAGTGGTGGAAAGTTATGTCCACAGCGGAAATATATCAGCACATGATGCGCTCATAGCCAAAAAACTGGCCTATGTTCTGACCGGTGGAGATAAGGCATCCCCCACCCGGCCGGTGGATGAGCAGTATCTTCTGGATCTTGAGCGTGAGGCATTTCTGAGCCTGTGTGCGGAACCGTTGTCACAGCAGCGCATGGCTCATATGTTGAATACCGGCAAGCCGTTACGCAACTGAATTTAGCCGGGGGTGTTGCCGTCTTTATGTAACTTGACATTCTCCCGGCCAGTGAAAAGAATCAATCGGAAAAATAGTCTGCATATAACACTGTGTGCAGACTATTTTATATGATTATTGCTTTAGCTCCGAAACTGAGCGGACTGTCATTGTCCCGGCAGGGACCACCCAGTGGCGAGACATGGATGTCGCGGCCTGCCTGCTGCCATTACTGTCCGGTTAAAAAATATTCTGTAGTTAAGATAGACCTTCAGGAAAAATCGTTAGAAATTCCGGCGCAGCGAACGTCAGAAATTCTTTCTGTTTGAGTCCCGGCCAGCCGGGACGAGTTTAAGAATTTTAGTGAGGTGCACCGTTGAATTTCCAGATTTTTCCTGACAGTCTTGATTTTTTGGTTCTTTTGCATCAAGGCAAAAGAACAGTCATTCACAAATTCTGTGATTACGAATATTAGGGATTTGTTGAATTTGCTAAAAATGTCTTTGATCTAGAATCTTTCACCATTCTGGTAGAGGCAAAATTAAGTTATGTCCTGAAAAATGTGTCTCAATGGGTTACTTGCCGAGCAATTTAGTAAAGATTTTATAACTTTAATCGGACAGTAATAGCTGCAGGCAGGAAATCTCCGTGTTCCTGGGTTGATCCCGGGGAAGGATAATACGGCAAGAATCCTAAGGAGATTGCTTCGTCGTTTTCACTCTTCGTAATGATACTCATTTTATTATCATGCAATAGTTATTAAAAATCAATGATTTAGAACTCATTTTTTCGGATTAAAAGCAATAATCATACTATTTTATTTTTTAATCATCCCGACCAGCGCCGGAAGAATCTCCCCCGCCTTTCCCTGCAGGAATATATCGGTCAGGTAGCCGGAATAGGAAGATTCCTCCGTATTAACCTCAATAATCACCGCATTATTCCGCTGTTTTGCTGTTTGAGGCAGAAGTGCGGCCGGCATCACTTCACCGGTGGTTCCCACCAGCAACATGACATCAGCTTTTTCTGCAGCCGCAAAAGCCAGCTCACTGACTTTCTGCGGGATCATCTCACTGAAGAAAACCAGATCCGGCTTTAAAACCCCCTGGCAGGAACTACAGCGGGGTGGCAATTCATCCAGGCTGATGCCGGCAGCATCATAGCGTTTCCCGCATTGGGTACAAACCAGGTATTGCGTGGATCCGTGAAATTCATATACCACCCGGCTGCCGGCGTCCTGATGAAGGTGATCGATGTTCTGAGTAATAACCACTTTGACTATTCCCAATTTCTCCAGTTGCGCAATGGCAAAATGGGCAGGATTTGGCCTGGCATTCGCCATGAAATCGTAAAATATTTTCTTCAAAACCTCCCACGATTCACGGGGATGCTGGTGAAAATAGGATAGTTCCAGGAACTTCGGATCATATGTGGACCATATCCCGCTGGATCCGCGGAAGGGGGGTATACCGCTTTCCACCGATATGCCGGCGCCTGTGAAAACTACCGCATAGCTGGAATTCTTTAAAACTGATGCCGCTTTCTGCAGTAATTTTTTTTCAATCATGTTTAATAATTTTTTCTGAGCTCACCGCAATACTAAAAAGTACAGTTTAATCAATACGGTTAGGACTGTTCCAGTAGAACTGGGTAATGCCCAGCCGGTTAGCGATCCAGATGTAGTCTCTATCCAGCAACAGGCGGCGGCAGTCGTTATTCAGAAGACCGTCTTTGGTGGTGAATATTTTCCAGAAATTCATCCCCTTGTCATATTTTAGCAGGCCTTCGGGAGTGCTTACCCACACACTTTTATCGTTTACCACAATATCGGAAAACGGGCCACTGATTTCCATGCCAACCTGGGGGAAGGATGCCCATATATTTTTTTTCGTGTCCAGCCAGAAGATACCCTGGGGTGAAGAAAACCACATTTCATTTCCGTAGGAAGCTACCGCCTGGGCAGGAATATCACTGATGGCAGCTTCTGTAACCACCGGTTGCCAGCCAGTGCTGCCCTGCCGGAAACGAAATATTCCGCGGTTGGTGGCTGCCCATATGGTATCCTGCTGTGCAGCCAGGCGGTTAATGGTGGCAAGAATTACATTGTCATCCTTTACCCGCATGATGGTATCGGCTGCTATATCCACAATGTTGATTCCGCGATCGGTTCCCACATAAAGCCTGGACCCATGCGGTAGCAGGTCCAGAACTTCCTGGCTGAAGAGGCCCTGCCGCTGATCAAAGGTCTTCCACATATCTTTGCGGGTGTTATACAGCGTCAGACCATTGTCCGTGGCAAACCAGACAGAATCTCCCATCACCGCTATATCCATGACGTTATTACTGGGCAGATTCGATATCCAGCGTGCCTGATAATAAACCCAGCTGCCATCTTTGCGCCAGTTGACGATTCCGGGATGGCCGGGGTCATCCACGAATGGTTCACCGCCAATCCAGAGGCCGTCATTCTGGTAACGCAACACCCGGGGCTCAATGGTGGTGAGCCCATATGGGATAACATCCATTCTTCCGGAATAGGTATTACCCAGGCCAACCCCGAGTCCGGCAATGATCATCCAGTACCGGTCCCAGTTATCCCTCAGGAAACCGGTTATAGCGTACTCATCAAAATTTTCATCCATGATGTGAAAATTCTCAACAACCGTCCACGGTGCATTGGCAAAAAAACTGGGTAACAGGTCCAGAAAACGGGCCGGATAAAAGACGTTAACTTCAATATTATTACCGGCCTGTTGAATTGGGGGCCTGGGAAATTCATTCGGCCACAGTGAACCCTGGGACTGGCAGGCCCATTCTTTCTCTGCCGGTTTGAATATGCAGGTATCCAGTTCGGTGACGGCCCACAGGATACCATTATCCAGGTCATATGCTATGTCCAGAATTCGATTATCGGGAAGGCCGTTGCTGGTGGTAAAAGGGTAATCCCAGTAATTCTGGAATGGCTCATAGCGTAATATACCGCCATCCGGGGTAGCAAAATATATATAGTCTTGTCCGGCGACAATCTTGGTGATTCTCTTGGCAGGCATGTAGCTGATCCAATCGTCCAGGGCGTACTGGGCACGCCTGGCCTGTTCCGAACTGTATTCATCCCGCCGCACATACTGAGCAAAAAGCGGCAGGGAATCCACCATAATAATAAAGGAAATCACTAAATAAAGCCATTGCCGTTTGCCCATAAAGCCGGAACCTTTTAATTATTGAACTTGTGGAATTTAATATGTTTATTCGCCCATAACCTTGATAATAACGCGTTTGCGCCGTTGACCATCAAATTCAGCATAATAAATTTGCTGCCAGGGACCAAAATCCAGTTTGCCTTCGGTTACGGGGACGATAACTTCATGGTGAACCAGCAGGCTTTTCAGGTGTGCATCTCCATTGGTCTCGCCCGTCCGGTGATGACGATAATTAATATTGAAGGGAGCCAATTTCTCCAACCATTCATCAATATCCTGAATCAGTCCGGATTCCGCATCATTTACCCACACTCCTGCGGTGATATGCATGGCACTGACCAGAACCATACCTTCCTTAATCTGACTTTTTTCCACCACTTCTTCCACTTTGGGTGTAATATTGATATACTCCCGCTTACCGGCGGTATTGAACCAGAGATATTCGGTGGCAAACTTCATCGCAGGGTCTCCTCAGGGATTTTATCTATGTTAACACCATTATTTAAATCTTCATAGAAATGTTTTATTTTCTGGTACAACTGCCGGTCACATTTGAGATGAATAACGGCCATACTGTCCTGATACGTCATGCTTTCCACCCGGCAGTTGGAATGCAGAAAGTGAATAAATTTCTGAAATGTTACCGGAATACGAAGGTCCATTTCCACAAAATTCTGTTCGATAAAATCAATCAGTTTATTTTTCAGGGATTCCAGGCCAATCTGGCGGGTGGCAGAGAGGAATACCGACTCCGGATATTCCAGTCGCAGGGATTGTAAAACGGACAGATCATCCAGCCGGTCTATTTTATTGAAGATGATAAGCACCGGCTTCAGGTGGGCATCCAGTTCTTCCAGCACTTTCATCACTGCATCCATATGTTCTCGAAAATGGGGGTGATTCACATCCACAACATGGATCAACAGATCCGCCTCGCGCACCTCATCCAGCGTGCTTTTAAAAGAAGCTACCAGGTGAGGCGGCAGCTTACGGATAAACCCGACCGTATCAGTGAGAAGTAGTTCGTGTGTTTCGTCCAGACTCACCCGCCGGACGATGGAATCCAGAGTGGCAAACAGCTTGTCTTCCACCAGGACATCCGCCCCGCTCAGCAGGTTCATCAGAGTTGACTTGCCCGCGTTGGTATAACCGATGAAGGTCGCACGAAATATGTTGTGACGGTTCTGCCGCCGGATGGTTTGCTGCTGATCTATTTTTTTAAGATCAGCCCGTAGCTTCTCGATTCGCTTTCGGATCAGCCGTCGATCGGTTTCCAGCTGTGTTTCACCGGGTCCCCTGGTCCCAATCCCCCCTACCTGGCGTGACAGGTGAGTCCACTGGCGGGTCAGCCGCGGAAGGAAATACTGAAGCTGTGCCAGTTCCACCTGTGTTTTGGCTTCGCGGGTCCGGGCGTGCCGGGCAAAGATATCAAGAATCAGGGTGCTTCGGTCGATAACCTTCACCTCCAGGGAGTTTTCCAGGTTACGAATTTGTGCCGGTCCCAGATCATCATCAAAAATCACAATTCCGGAACCGGTATCTTCCAGTCTTTCCCTTAATTCATCTACCTTGCCCGGTCCGATAAAAAATGCTACATGAATGCGATTCCGTTCCTGAATCAGGTTTTCAGTCACCCTGAGGCCTGCCGTACGGGCTAGTTGTTCCAATTCAGAAAGGTGATCGGATACTTCCTCCATATCATGTCCCGGCAACTTCAGGGCAACCAGGACTGCTTTCTCTTTTCCATTAATAATTTCGATCTGCATATCGGTGATATTATCCTTTTATTTTTATACCATCAGTTCGTCCCGCTCTGGCCCGCATCAGATAACTCTTTCTGTTTTTTTGAGGTAGTATACCCCAGAAACATTTCTACAAATATGAAAACAATGGCCAGACCCAGCAGATAAGACCACAATTCCCGGCCAAAGCGGCTTTTTTCAATTTCAGTTGCCAGATTTTCATCACTATTGATCCAGGTGGAGGCAGGAAAGGCTTTCCGGAGATCATCCCCGCTGTAAAATTCCTGCAGAGATTCTGAAGCCGGATGATTGACTGAATAGACGGCGATCAGTTTATCTTTCTGCAATATCTGGTAATTTCCCAGGTCATCATTTTTATTAATCTGGAGTACCACATCCGGTCCTCTGAAAGCGGGAGATATCTTTTCTTCCAGCCCTCCGGGCCTGCGCAGCGTAAATTCATAAGGGGGAATCAAATTCTGAAAAACCTGGGAATAGGCCTCTCCTGCCCGCAGGTGAATTCTGGGAGCAGTATTTTTTGTCACGGAATAATATAATACCCGGTAAACCAATGGCACCACAAAACCCCTGATCAGCAAATTTGTCCATTCCGGCTGCAGTGGTGAAACCAGTAAAAATACAGGTCCTTTTTCCTTTCCATTTTCCAGAAGTAAACCATCATTATTCTGAAGGCGGATAACCGTCTCACTTGCCAGGAACGGTTTAATTTTATAATATGCATTAAAAATTATGGGTTTAAGTTCCTTGCGCTCCTGAAAGAGACCCTCAAAGAGAGGATGGTCCCAGTTTATTTTTCCCACCGTCACAAATTTCTGATTATCGCCCGGGGTACCCACTCTTGAAATTACCTGCCCCAGTCCCAGTTGCTGCAGAGCGTCATTAACCGAAGAAAGGGCCATATTCACACCGGGAATCATAAATATACCGTTCCCTTTGCGGGAATATTGAAGCAGGCGGTTGCCCAGTTCCGGCGGAATAGTTTCAAAACCTTCCAGGATGATGGCCTGATACTGGAAAAAATTTTCTGCTGGCCAGTCGGCCAGGGATATCCGGTTGTATGAAAAAATATTTTTTTCCAGTGCCGGCTTCAGAATAGTGGGAAGATAAGATTCAAATCCCGGACCGGGGGTCAGATGAAGTATCTTTACGTTTTCCGGTGTATAAAAATTAAAATAAAAGCGGTTATCCTCCAGTAAGGCGTCGCTTTCACACTCTACATATCCGCTGATGTGTCCGTTCTGCTGGATATCGGAATGGAAACGGATAACCCGGGACTCGGAGGGGGACATACCGGAGTTGTTCTGTGCCATTCTGTTTCCGTCCAGTATCAGAGAAACCATGGTGTTGAGGTATTCATTATGATTCTGGTTGTGCAGAACCGCATCAATCTGAAGTGAAATATTTTTTTCGATCAGCTGGTTGACAATATTGGCCGAATCAATGGAAATATTCTTGTCATCGGTATGATTCACCGGCAGGAAAAACATTTTTGCTGACTCCGGCATCTGGGAACTGATCTCTTTCATGGACGCCGGGCTCACTCCGTTCTGCTGAAAATCTGAAATAAAATATAATTCCCTGCTGGCCGTCTCAGACCTGTTGAAAATGTCCAGCGCTGCCCAGGATGCCATTTCCAAATTTCCCTGCAGGGCGGTGGGCTGAATATCCTTGACGATTTTTTTCCACAGGTCGGGTGAATAATATTCCCGCTCCGCCAGCACTTTTACAGGATCCGTGCCCAGAATCACCGAGATCCGGTCGCGGGTCTGAAAAAATTCCTCCAGCCGGTACCACCATTGACGCACGTGCTCCAGCAAATTACCGGTAAGTTCCAGACTGTTTAATGAAAGACTGTTATCGATGACCACCACCACTTCGGAAGATGCCCGGCCGGATATAAAACCCGCCTTGCTCTTCAGGGTTGGCCTGGCGAAAGCCAGGACCAGCAGCAGAATAATCAGGGTGCGGACGATGAGCAGTAATATCTGGCGGAGACGCAGACGCCGCATTTCTTTACGCACCATTTCCTTCAGAAAATGGATGGTGCTGAATTTTACTTCTTTGTATTTTCGGCGGTTGAACAGATGAATCAACAGTGGAATGAGGCCGGCGGATAAAGCAAGCAGTACGGCGGGATTTAAAAAATGAAACATTAACCTCCAAACAGTCTAAGATATTTATTTAATATAAATTTATGATTATATCCTTGTCTCTTCACAATAATGAATACCTGAACTCGTAAAAGATTACAAGTTACCCATCTTTAACCATGAATATTTCATCAAATTTAATGAATCGTATCTGGCTGTTCGGTAAAAAC
>Ga0315555_1000891_pt1 | contig 21595 bp, 18 predicted proteins | sample SalMarSW160380MG_FD_202113 | JGI IMG/M metagenome (GOLD analysis project Ga0315555, IMG submission 202113) | Salt marsh sediment microbial communities from the Plum Island Ecosystem LTER, Massachusetts, United States - Salt Marsh Sediment SW1603-80 ... | reverse complement strand
CAAGGTTTTCTATGCTAATGCGCTCGTCTACACCGTGAACCATCTTGACCATTTCACCGTAGGGTACATCTGGGCGCATGGGGTGAAAGCCGTAGCATACGCTGCCTTTTCTTCTGAAGAAACGCGAATCAGTCCCGCCAGTCATGAGCATTGGCGTTATGCCGCAGTTCGGCTCAAACTCTTTAAGAACATTGGTGATTACATCATAAAGTGGCGTTCCCGCTTGCGATTCTGAAGGCTCCTGCACTTGCAGGCTTTCAAACTCAAGCTTTTCAGAGTCAACATCTTTAACTAGGTCTTTGATCAGGCTAAGGACTTCGGCTGAAGTCTGCCCTGGAAGTATTCTGCAGTCAAAAACAGCTTCACACTCCGAAGGAATCACGTTTTCTTTTACTCCGCCACGAATAATCGTGGGCGTAATAGTCATTCTGATTCGCGGCCGAATTTCCTCCGCGAGATTCGGAGCGGTTTTTGCCAACTCATCCAATATCTGGTCGCTTAACTCGGGATTTGCGAGCAAACGCGAAAAGGACTGTTGCAGCATTGCGTCTTCTCGTGCGATTTCAGTGAGAAACTGCTTCACGGTCGGGACAACCAAAATCCGTGAACGGTAATTCCCAAGCTTTTCTATGACTTTATTCATGCGCATTATGGCGTTGTCCGCCACGTTAGGCATCGAACCATGCCCTGAAGTGCCTTTTGCTTTTACCTTAAACCATAGGATCCCTTTTTCCGCCGTTTGCACCGTGTACACGTTTCTTTTTTGGGTTGGAATTGCCAGTCCTCCGCCTTCGTTCAGAACGTAATCAGCCCGTATTTTCTCCGGATAATTGCGAAGAAGGTAATCTGCTCCTGCTAGTCCGCCTTTCTCTTCATCAGCGGTCGCAGCCAATATAACGTCGCCCTTGAGTTTCACATCGTTTCTTTTCAAAAGTTTCATAGTCATTACCTCTATGGCAGTCATGCCTTTCATGTCCAAAGCACCGCGTCCCCAAACAAAACCGTCTTTGACTACGCCACCAAAGGGGTCCACGCTCCACTCTTTCGCGTCAGCGGCAACCACATCTAAATGAGAAAGCAAGAGTAAGCTGGGTTTCTCACCGTTTTCTTTCAATCGAGTGATTACGCTTCCTCTTTCAGGTGCGGACTCGTAAAGTTCACAGTTAAAGCCTTCTTTGCGGAAGTGTTCAGCCAAGTATTTGGCTGCTTCCGTCTCGTTACCAGGCGGGTTGGTTGTGTTTATGCGAATCAGCTCGCTTAGGAAATTTGTGACTTCTTCTTCAACTTCCTTAAGTAACTGGACAGGCATTTCATCAATCACCTGGTTTGATTTTAAGAACGCACTTCTCTTAAGATTTCCTGTGCATCCTTATCAAATTCGGATAATCTGCTTACAAAAAGTAATGAAGCAATTGTCCTGGAGCAACAAGAAGTTTATATATGAAATCTAAAATGCTTATTGATTAATCAGGTTGATTAAGAATGAAGGAACTTAAACCCATAGACTATAAGCTCCTGTTTGAGCTGATGAAAAACTCTCACAGAAGTGACAGGCAACTAGCTAAGGCTTTGGGCGTATCTCAACCCACCGTAACCCGAAGAAGAGCAATGCTTGAAAAAAACTACATCGAAGGATACACCATTATACCAAAGTTCGGACAAATCGGATTTGAAATTGCCGCATTCACTTTTCTGAAAAACAAGCTTAAACAAAAAACAGGCAAAGAAAAAGACGAAACCTTAAAGAAACTGAAAGAGTGGTACATGAACCAGCCGAATGTTGTCCTAGTTCAAGACGGACGAGGAATGGGCTGGGATACAATTTGTATTTCGCTGCACCAAAGCTTTTCAGATTTTGCCGCATTCATAAGAGCGCAGGACTCAGAGCTGTCAGAGTGGATAATTGAAAGCCAGACTTTTCACGCAGACTTAAAGCCTGGAATCGCAATCAAACCATTTCATCTGAAGTATCTGGCAAAAACAAAATAAACAGCCATTTCAGTCATGTTGCCTTGTAAGGCAATCACAGTTAAGTAGTTACCGACGTCAAGTCTCAGTCTCGCCACAGCTTGGAACAGAATTCGAGAAGGCCTACGTTACCGTCACCCTTTCTTTTTCAAGGTCTTCTTCAGCAGCCTCTTCTTTGGAAGTTTAGGTTTTTTAACACGCTTTGCATCTGTTACAGCCAAAACTTTCCCTCCACCACCTTATCGTAGCTATTCCATTTAAAGTTAATACACTTGTACGGCGTTTATGATGGCACTTGCGTACAAGCAGCAATCTTAGCCAAAATAACTTGTGATAAATGTGAATATTTATTATCTTTTACCCCCATTATAAGGCACGTAACACTCTTCCTCAGAGGGCAAGCATAATGACCAGCGAACAAACCATGATTCCGCGTGAGATTGCAAATTTTAAAGCATCTAAAACCGTGGGTTTAATAGCTGACACCCATGTACCTGCGAGAGCAAGATGCATTCCAAAAATGGTTTTCAAAATTTTTGAGAACGTGGATTTCATTATCCACGCGGGCGACTTGGTAAAACTGGCTGTCATTGACGAGTTGGAGCAGCTTGCCCCAGTTTTGGCGGTTTACGGCAACATGGACGGGCCAGAAGTCAGCGGCGCTTTGCCGAAACTTAACTCCTTAAAAATTTTCGACTGGAAAATTGGCGTCATGCACAATCCACATGCTTTGTTTGGGATGGGCAAGATGCGGGAAATCGCCAAGCAGAACGGTTTTAACGTGTTTGTTTACGGGCACACGCACAACCCCAGCATAAAATGGGAAGGGAAAACCTTATACATTAATCCTGGGAGCCCCACAAACCCCTTGCCTTCTTTCGTAGTCAAGCCTTCAGTGGCGCTGTTGAAGGTAACAAAGGAAGCCATAACACCCGAAATAATTCAAATCTGAAATTTCCTGTTTTCGAAATAATTTAGGTTAGTGTAACTGTGTAACAATTTGGATTAGATGACGATCCTGTTTTACCAAAAATGAAAAAAAGGAGCTTAAAACAAAGTTTTGCTGGATCACTCAACTAAAATATTTGAATAATTTTCAGGTACAGAACGATGCCAAGAAACAGCGCTATTAGCCACAGTGTTATTGTGACGCGCATGATGCTCTTTTTCGCGAAACAGGTCTTCATATCCGCGCGTAGACGCCAAGAAGCAACCAGCCAAATGCCAAGGAGGTCTGCTGCAATTCCCATGAATGCATGAACCAAGATTGTCACCACAATTATATCTGCGAGATTTATTGAACTAGGAAAACTTAAAAGGGTACTGAAGGACGGTACCATCCAAGCCAATATAATTATAGTGTGTAGTACAACGGCGGTGAGCATAACGATTCCGTGTTGGCGAAACTTTTTTCTTCTTTTTAGCTCTACGCCAGCGAAAAGCAGGACGAGGGCAACTATCTGAAGGATTAAGCTGATCGTAGCAACGATCTGGTAATAGTCCATAAACCTTCACTAAAACAGATTTGACGCAGCTGACGTATAAAACTTTCACTTTAACTCACCTCTCTCCCCAGCGCTATATAGTCGCTTCACAACGAGCTTTAAAAGCAATTTTCGCCAACAACAATGACTGTTAAAATACTGGAGGTCAGCAATGTTGGAGCATTGTAAAAACCCTTGGAAAAACAAATGCAAAAACGAAAACATCAAACTATACATTATCTTCAAAGGAGAAAAACTACCCATCTGCAAACAGTGCTGGAGCCGCATAGCAGACAAAGAACTTAATTGGGGCAATTAACATATGGAAAATTTTAGCTTAAACAGCGCCAAATCCTTTCTGGGAAAAAACGTGAACCTACATCTGAAAGATGGTGCAGTGATAATTAACGTGCGGTTGACTGGGATTCGAAAGAGCGACTTTGGGAAAGGAAATCTGATTGAGTACGTGCCTTATGGGAACCGCAAAACTGGCTGCATACCACTAAAGAACATTGCTTGGGCAGAAATGTTGAATCTAAGTCTTATGCAAACAGCAGGCTGAAATAGTAGCGGAATAAGAATACGTTTATGCGTTGTTTACGCTGTGGGGTTTGCTGCAGAGAAACTGAGATGCTGCTTTCTACAGAGGACATTGAACGTTTAGAGAGGAAAGGCTACAGCAAAGAGTTTTTTGTACGGTTTGACAGCGAAGGTTACGCTAAACTGCGAAATCTGCAGGGCCACTGCGCTTTCTACGATGCTGAAAAGCAACAGTGTAAAGTCTATAGGGAAAGGCCTTTGGGTTGTCGCCTTTACCCCGTAATATATGATGAGACAAAAGGAATAGTCGTGGATAACATCTGCCCTGCAGGGGGCAACTTGAACGAAAAGAAAATAGAGAGAAAAGGCAAGAAAGTGATTAAACTTCTAGAAAAGATAGACTCTGAAGCCAAGCGGAGACGTTCTGCGTAATCCGTTACAACAGTTTTAAATAACGGCTGTAGCCGTCCCTGCTATTTTTTCCAATTCAGCAATTAAAGAATCTTTACGTGCGAGAACTCGGCGTTCAATCTATTTATAAGGGAGGGGGTAGGTCTCTCCGAGAGCGTTTTTGGTGCGGTCGCCGGGATTTGAACTCAAACGGGTTCAAGTCCATTTCACTTTTGCCACCTGGAATTTTCAGTTAGGTGTGTTTTTAGTAGTTTTTTGAAGTTCAAACCTTGCACAATAGAATATCCTAAATGTATTCGCACAAGCGGTGTAAGTCGAGCCGGACTTAACCCTAAACGGGTACGAGTCCCCATGCTCAAACTCCCGAAATCCTCGGCCTAAGTTTAGACCATGGTTTGGAGCCGCTGGGATTTGCTCCTCGACCTCGACGGCGAAATCTCCCGCCTACCCTCCTTTTTTTTGGGTCAAAAATGAGGATTATTTGGTTTTTTGGAGTCGAGAAGCGCTTTGAAGAGTTGTGAAAGACTTTCCAATAGTCGTGAAGGTTAAGGCTTTAGACGTTAAAACAATGGGAGAAACAAGGTTTTTCTTCAAAGACATGAATTAGAAGAGTCAAAGTTATGTGGCTTGCAGATTAATGTTTGCTGTTTCTTTACTTGAATTGGCTATATCTATCAGTATTTCTTTTAGCTTGCGTTTTGATGGTTCGTCGCCTTTGTTCAGTAGCCTTACAAATTCGTCTGCAGTGCAGTTTACACCGTATTTTATTACAAGAAAAGCGCCTATCAAGCTAATGACAGCCTCAGCGCCAGCACCTAAGACCTCTTCTAGTCCATTGAAGAAAGTTTTGGGGTCGTCTACTAACACTTCGTAGGGGTCTTTGCCGAACTTTTGCTTTAAGTGGAATGATATGATTATGTGGAATGTTAAACCTAAATTTACCGTAGAGGCTTCTTCAAAGACTTTCTGCGCAACCTTATGCAGCAAAATTCTTTCTTCAGTCATGGGTGGTGACATTCTTTCGGTGTTGTTCTTGGTTTTCATTTTCATTTGTACATGTGCTTTTGATTGTGGTTAAGACCGCGATGATGAAGGGCTCCTCCCAAGACCTGTTCCATTCCCAAACTTTTCTTTCACCACAATGCCTTTGGAAGTAATCTCAAACTCCCTGATACTGTTATCGTGGCTCGTGCCCCTAGCTTTCAGAACAATCAAGGACCTTTGCAAGGCGCTATCTATCTCAACATGCCTTAGAGAGATAATGTTGTCCACAACCGTCGACACTCCTGTTTCAGTTACAGGAGTTATCACATCACTAATACTGATAAGCAATGACGTCACTGCATTTGCTTTTAGATAGGAGGCCAAGCTCTTCATGTATCGCACGTACTCGTGCTCAGGCATGAGTCTCTGTATGGACGTGAGAGCGTCGATCACTACCCTTGAGGGTCTATGCTCTTCCAGAAGGCTTCTCACCTGAAGAACGATATCTTGGAAGCTGCAAGGATCAGGGTACAGAGAGATTATTTTCACTACTTCTTTATCTATAAACTTCTTCATAGGCAAACCAAATCCTTCTGCCTGCCTGATCAATTGTTGCATTGGCTCTTCCAAAGCGACATAGAGACACACTTCGTTCTGCTTGGCTCCCTGAGCAATGAAGTGCAATGCAGTCGTCGTCTTCCCAGTGCCTGATGGTCCTGTAAGCAGCGTCAATGAACCCTTGAAGAGCCCTCCATGGAGCATTATGTCCAGTCCTTCGATGCCCGTACTAGCTCTATCAGTAAAAACTTCTTTGATACTACTGATTTTAGGTATTGGATATACTCTTAAACCATTTTGCCCTATGTCGTATCTAAGTTCAACCCTTGAGGTCTTCGTGCCCCTCATTTTGACGACCTGCAGCTTTCGAGCTAAGAACCCTCTTTCGACAGATTGGAATAGAATTATAACTCCGTCGGCCACGAACTCTTCCATTCCTCCGCCCAACAATTTGGAGCCAATGGGTATTTCGGAGATTAAGAGTGTAGTAACTCCACTTGCGCGGGCTATCTTTCCAAGAACCGTGTGAAATGCTACCCTGGCATCTATTTTTGCAGGGAAAGCTTGACTTAGAGCTGAAAATGAGTCTATTACCAGTCTCTTCGCTTTTAATGCGCTTATCTCAGCAAAGACGCATTCGAGAATACTATCGACGCCTTTCTCTTTGACCGTGACTAAATCCATATACTTGAATTTTCCCTCTTGCTCATATTTTTCAAAATCCATGCCGATTCTCTTCATATTCTTTAGGAAAGTTTCTCGATCTTCTGCAAAAGACACGTAGATTCCAGGCTCGCTAAACTTTGATGATCCATGATACAAGTACTGGGCAGCGAAAATGGTCTTGCCACAACCTGGATTTCCCCCCAAAAGAACCGAATATCCCTTTGGGATCCCGCCTTCTATGAGGGCATCAAACCCCTCAATCCCAGTTGGAACACGGTCTCCATTCACTTTTGAAGTTGTCTTTATCTCTACTGAATGAGAAAGTTGAGATGATTCCATATGTTTTCCCTCACTACTGACTGAAAGACAAGGTATTGGTTCAACATCAGCATACTATAATGGTTATGAAAACAAAATATGGATTATTAGAATTCGAAATTCAGATTCCGAATACGCATAAGAATGCCCCGAAACCAACTACACCAAAGAACAGTTTTGCATTGCACAAAATCATATGCTGTTACAAGCAATACTAACACAGGAAATCAGTAAGGCTAGATTGACAAAGCCCCGATCTGCTCTATCGGTCTGAAATAGCAATACCTTGACAGCTATTCCGTCTCTAGGATTTGGAGCTAGTATCACGCCAGCTATCTTCAATCGACTTTCAAAAACCAGCAATTCTTGTCGTGATTTCGCACATGCTGAGATGGTTCCTTACTAGTTCTAGCGAGATCAGACAGTCCGATAGTTTTCTTTTTCTTTTGGGTTTGTCTTAGGTATCGTTATGACGAATTTGACCCCTTTCCCTTGAATACCTGTTTCTTGGATGTTCCAGCCGTAAACTGCGATTATTCTTTTTATCATGAACAGGCCATATCCAGTGCCTTTACCAACGCCTTCCTTGAAAAGGGTGTCTCGCATATCGCTTGGTATGCCTACACCGTCATCTTCGTAGACAAGTTCAAGCTTATCTCCACTTGACATTTTGTAGTATACTCTGATCTGCTTGATTGTCTCACCATACTTCAAAGAGTTGTCAATCATGTTGTAGAAGACTTGTCTCAGCAACGAGTCAGCCAGCACAGTTAACCCAGCGCAATCATTCACTATTCTGACGCCCTTCAGGTCTGAGAAAAGCGATGCAGCTTCGTCCAGAATCTTTTTTGCATCTAAGTAGGTTGGTTGTTCAACGCCCAGTTTCTCGTAGATTTCTGCAAATTCCAAAATCCTTACCGCCTGTTGAACTGCTGCTTCAATGCCTTTCAGTTTCTCCAATTCTTCAGGATTTTCACCCAGTCTTTGCCGCAGCAGATAGATGTTTCCAGTTACTGCAGTCAGCTTGTTTCGAACATCATGCCTAGTCAGGTTGCCGACAACGTGCAGCTTCTCATTCGCGACCTCAAGTTTCTTGTTCGTTTCTTTCAGACGTTCTTCTGAGTTTCTTAGCTCTTCTTCGGCTTTCTTTCGATCGGTGATGTTTGAAGAAATCAATATGGCACTAGAAATTTTTCCATCATGCTTGATGGGAACGACTTTTGTGCTGAACCAGATTGTGCCGATTTTCGGGATGTTTGAAGAAACTTGATAGCTGCCAGGTTTTCCCGTTTTGAAGACTTCTCTCAAAGATTTCTCAAATACATTGTGTTGCTCTCTTGGTACATATTCGTAGACCGTCTTTCCAACTGTCTCTTCAGGAGTGTAAGGTGGTATCGTTATATTGATGTACCGAATTACGCCATTGCCGTCTACAATCATCACAAGGTCATCGGTGTTCTCTGTCAGAGACGCCCATTTTTCCTTCGCATCCTGCAATGCTTCTTCAGCCTTCTTGTGTTCAGTGACGTCTCTAAATAAGCCTACCAAGTATTCATGGCTTCCAATTTTTATGGGTTTAGAATTAACATCGCAATAAACCACTCTTTCATCTTTTCTCAGAACAGGAATGTCCTTCGAAAGAGTTAATTTCCCCTGCATTTGCTTTGTAAAACTGTCAATTACATAAGGCAAATCTTTCTTAGGATGAATGTTACCTATACCTAATTTGAGCAATTCTTCTAATGAATAGCCTGTTATTTCACAAATTCTGGGATTAGCAAAAGCGAATCTTTTTGTTTTAGTATCGGCAACAAGAATGCCATCGTTTGCTCCCTCAAAGATTGCCCTAAATCTTTCTTCGCTCTCCTGCAGCGTCTTTTCTACTTTCTTGCGTTCGGTGATGTCTTGTCCTTGAGCGATAGTGGCCACTATGTTGCCATCTTTGTCTGTTATATTTGCTGAGTTCCAAAGTGCGATTCTCGTTTCTTTGCCTTTACATAGAATGGGCACCTCAACAGATTGCCACTTCTCACCTTTCGTAGCTTTTTCAATAGTTTGCAGAATCTCTTCTTTTTGCAAAGGTGGAAACAAGACATCGATGTTTCTTCCAAGCACAGACTCCTTTTTGTAACCCGTAAGGACCTCGAATGCATTGTTAAATAAGCTAATCTTATTTTCATTGTCCCAAACTATGATTGGCGCGTTGGCATAATTCAAAAGATTGTCAAGATAATCCTTCGTCTCCCTCCGTTCTTCTTCAGCTTTCTTACGTTCTGTGATGTCGTGAGCGAAGGCGATGGAATCTCCAGATTCAAGTTGAACACCGTTAAACAAGAAATTACGGCGTTTGCCTTCCTTCGTCGTGATTATAGCATGCCCTTCTTTGACTTCACCTTCCCCCGACATTCTTTTGAACCATTTGTCTCTAACTTTCCGCCTTTCCTCCTCGTTTGGATAGAGCTTCTCGAACCAATTCACCAAAGTTGGAATTTCCTTCCTCTTGAACCCGGTCATCTCCTCCATTTTCGGATTGAGAACCTTCACTTCACCTTCTGAATCATAAGTTATGATTCCAACATTGGCGTTTTCAATGGTTTTTCGATTTTTTTCCTCAGATTCTCGAAGCGACGCTTCTGCTTTCTTGCGTTCAGATGTGTCCCTTATCACGCCTACAAAGCACACAGGGTTGCCAACGGAGTCTCTGATGATGCTTGCAGAAAGTTCTCCCCACAACTCGTCGCCATCCTTATTCAACAGAGCATATTCTACGTTCCTTGTTGTTCCTTGTTCTAACGTTTTCTTCAGATTCTCTAATGCTTTTTGACGGTCTTTTTTCGCAATAAAATCGAAACTGCTTTTGCCAATCACTTCTTCCTTGGATGAGAATCCAAGCATTTTCCATGCTGCTTCGTTACAATCAAGGATATTTCCATGCAAATCACTCACGGTTATGGCATCGGGTGACGAACCAAATACTGCTCTTAACCTCTCCTCTCTTTCCCATATCTTCATTTCTGCCTTTTTTCTTTCTATGGCTTGGCGTATGCCATGTGCCAATTCACCATAGACTGTTTCTGGGTCACCATGTTTATTGAAGTATCCGTCAGCACCAAAGTTCAGCGCTTTAATGGCTACTTCTTTTCTATCTTTTCCAGTGAAAATGATGAAAGGAGTATTGTTTCCTTTTTCTCTTAGTTCCTTCAGAAATTCTAAGCCATTTTTCCCAGGCATTTGATAGTCAGAAATAATGACATCGTATGTTTCTTTCTTCATCTTTTCCATTGCTTCTTCCGCTGACCGGACAGTGTCGACTCGAAACCTACCCTGCATTTCCAAACATTGTTCTGCGACCTTTAAGCAGTCCAAGTCATCGTCAACGTGTAAAACCTTCATAGCCACTTTTGAAGTCAAGTCCACAAGGACTCCTGTTGAAAACTTCGAAATGGATTCTACCATCAACATCAACCTGTTCTTCTCAACCATCACGCTGGCCGCGTAATGATATTGAACTCTTGCTTCCAATTATGTGCTTGAAAGTTAAAGTCTTTACGGAGCAGATGTATGAATCACTAAAATTCGAAATTCAGATTCCGAGTACGGATACCACACTTTAAAGCCATGTTCAACCTATATAGGAGTCAAAATCGCTTCTCAGCACAAACACGCAAAGTACCCTTTTCACTTCATAAACAAACACCACAGATCTGCACCCAGTCTTAGCCAGACCTAAACAATCTTCTTAGAAGAAGCTCGCTCAGCCTCCACCAGCAGCTTCAGAAGACTTTCGAGCAATCTTCTTTGAATCCAAAGCCGCCAAGAAGTTCTCAAAATTGTACGGAACAGCCCGATCAACCGAAGTCTTAAGCACCGCAATGCCATAAACCTTCCCAAGATTCGACAATTCATTCGACGTCGACAAATCAACAATCACTGCCTTAGTCGGGTTCACGTCAACCTTCTTCGCCAACAACGCAATAATATCCGTCTTATCCCCACCCATAGAAACGTCAATAACTAAACGAATCTCATCTTTCTCAGCCACAATGTCAAACGGAGACTCCACACCCGAAGCACCCAAAACCTTAGCATTCACCTGAACCCTAAAACCCTTATCAGCAAGAACCTTCTTAATCTTCTTAAGAACAGGCAGTTCTTTCTGAAACTTCCTAATAGCTTCATCGGGAATCCTGTAGCCAAAAAGCTTGATGTACTTCGCCGTCTGATGCGTTGAAGAGGTCCCACAATTCTGGCAAAAGTGAATAACATCAGGCTTGTCAAAACGGTACTGGCATCTCTCACACTGATAGAAATTTCCAATCACACGATAATCAACAGCACTTTCTGCCAAACCGGTCTGACACCTAGGACAAACCAACATACCTCCCTTCGCAAACGTATCCCTCGGTCCAATGTAACCACACTTCATGTGCTCAAGAAGCTCCGTGAACTCCACATTATCCGACTTGCACCGCGGACAAGCATACTTTGAACGTACCTCAGGTGAACCACAATGCGGACACGTCAGAACCCGATCCAAAAACTCAGACTTCAAAAACCCCTTCTTCTCCAAACCCGCAATCATACTCTTAACCTGAACCAAATCAACTCCCCACGCCTCCTCAGCCTTCACATAATGAACCCCCAATTTATCCAAAGAAGGCCTAAGCTCCAAAAACCCCCTCTTGACAAGCTTACGCAACAGATCCTCCACTTCATCTTCCTCTTGAGCCGCACTTACGACCAACTTCTCAGTCTCTTCCATCTTTCGCCTCTCCTTAAACACCTGAAACATTGAAGAACACAAGCGCAACAACCACAAGAATTACTGAATGCTGCAACCCAGCAGGCAGATTCCTGTCCACAATCTTCCCTATGACGAGACCGCCAAAAATCGATTCAAGAATTGACGCCCAGAAAAGCAACGAAGCATAATAGTTAATATCCAAGACACCGGCCAGCAGCCCAGACCCCTTTGCCCCAACACCCGCCGAAGACGCCTGCAATGGAGCAAGAAACTGATGAAGCAAAATGTAGGCAATGACCAGAAAAGTCAACGTAGCCATATACACAGTCATCATGTAAGGCTTCATGCTTGTGTACTGCTCCTCCCTATACTCCTCCAGACTTGAAAAAAGAACCACACTCGTGCTAAGAACCTCCAGCAACTTACCCCCAGTCTGATGAGCCTCAACCAACACTGTACACAACCTCAAAGCAGTCGGACGTTTCAAGCGCTCAGCAAATAACATCAGCGAATCCTCAAACCTCGCCCCCAGAATAAACATGGAAAGCGCACGCTCAAGCTCACCCGAAATCGGACCATAATCCCTCTGCGACGCCTCCTCCAAAGCCCTAGGCAAAGTCAAACCCGAACGAACAGACTCAGTTACATCCCGCAATAGCCGCGGAATATTCCGATCCACAGCCCTCTTCCACCTGAAATTATTGAACTCAACCACAGCCGGAAAACCCAAAGCAATCAAGACAGCCAACGCAATGGCATTGTTCACCCTCTGACTGAGCGGAATAAAATACGGCCCCTGAGGCACGTAAAACCCGAAAACAACCAACAATAGCACAATAGCAAGCGCAACCCCGCCCGAAACTGCGTAAACAGCTATGCTATACTTGCGTTCAAGATACATTCTGCTATTCCTCCGCTGGCAGGAAGCTATTCAGAACGACAACGAAAATCAAACTGATCATCGGAATCCCGAAGAAGACTATGAGATTCAACTGCATGACAGGAGAGATGCCGAACGTCACATTACCCATAATCGACAAAATCGTAATTATAACAATAAACGTGATCGGCCCCATAACCACCCCCGCAATGTAAACCTCCCCAAGCCCCATCAAAGTGTTCAAGGTCTTCTTCAACTGCTCCCTCTTTGCATGCAGAAGTCTCTCAGTCTCAAAAGTCAAAAGCGCCTTCAAATCGCCACTAGTCTTAAGAGTATTCGTAATCCCAATAAGTAGCTTCGCAAAGATTCCAGACGGACTGTGCCTTATGACGTCACCCAACGACGAAGCTATGTCCAACCCAAACACCCTAACGTCGGTGATGACCCTCATAGCCAAGTCCTTGATCGCACGATGACGCTCCACCTGAATCACCCGTTCAAAAATCCTCTCAACTGAAATACCGCCAGCCGCCAGCACTCCCATGTAGCCAACCGTATAAACCAAGCTCGAATCTATCTCCTCCTTCTTCTGATTCCTCCGATAAACAGGATACACAACGAACAAAACAGAAACCACCAACGCTGCGACAATCGAAAGCATAAGAACAGCCATCAAAAACTGAAGAACTGTCAAGCTAAAGAGAAAATAGTGCAAAAAAGCACCTACGACGAAAGCGGAGACAAACGCAACCAAAGACGAAAACAACATGAGAGCCACATACGACTCATACAATCTGGAAATCCCGCTTTGGTCATAAGTCTGCCTCAGAAGCACGAAACTCGAGGCTATCCTGCCAAACAGTCTATAGCTCACAGCCGTAACGTAGGATTTCTTTTCTTTTTGCTCCTTCACGTTTCAAGCCTCGTTCTATTGCAGATCTCCTCTGGATTGAGGTAGTACTTTCTAACGACATCAGCCACATCGTCATAATTCTTAATGTTTCGACGAACCATCCATTTTAGAATGCCCTCACGCCTTTCCAACTCACGCTCCAAATCCTCCAGAGAAACATGCCTAAGCTCACTGATCTTCTTGAAAACAAAGCTCTCTCTTGCAGACTTGATACAGAAGTTGAAAGAGTCACGCTCATGATCCCACTCATAAATCTTCAACATGACTGCTCTTCCAGTCTGGTAATCCACGCCCGTAATTTCAGAAACGTCCAGAACTCGACGAACCGTAATGTCCCTGATCCTCGTCCGCTCAACCAAGGCAATAGCATTCATCATGGGAATCAGCATAGGCGGAATGTTCATCGGCTTCGTCAACAACCTCTTCTCCACCGTCTCCACATTCTCAGCATGAATCGTGCACAAACCACCATGACCAACAGAGATGCTCTGAAAAAGCGTGTAAGCCTCCTCACCCCTAATCTCGCCTACAACAATATAGTCCGGACGCTGCCGCAAAGAAGACTTCAACAAGTCAAACAAAGTGACCTCCTCAACGCCCAATTGAAACGACGGACGAGTCACCATCGGAATCCAATTCTCATGGAAAAAAAGCTCACGAACCTCTTCTATGGTGACAACCTTCATCTCAGGCCTTATGAACATGGCAATAGAATTCAGCAAAGCAGTCTTGCCCGACGCAGTTGCACCAGCAAGAATAATCGATCTCGAATTCTCAAGAAGAATCCAAAAGTAAGCCGCCATATGAGGCGAAACAGTGCCGAAATTGATTAGATCAATAATTGTAAACGGACTTGCCCTGATCTTTCTGATGGTGAAGGTGTCTCCTCGCTTGGAAACCTCTTCTAGCGTGAGATGAATCCTGAAGCCCTCAGGAAGAGCTCCCTCGAGAATCGGTCTGGAAACTGAGATTTGATGCCCAGCCTTGTAAGCCAGACGCGTAATAAACGTGTCCAGTTCTTCCTTAGAAGGATACACAACATTGGTTGGCAACGACTCATAATAGCGGTGCCAAACATAGATCGGAATCCCTGGCCCATTGCAGCTGATGTCCTCTATGCTCATATCCCGCATGAGAATATCAAGAATGCCATAACCAAGAAGATCCCTTTTGATATAGTAAACGAACTTGCCGTGGGCATCATCAGAAACCTTAAGTTGGAAGACCCTTATGGCTCGCTTGATCTGATTTGTCAAATAGTCTTCCGCAAGAACTGCATCTTTCAGAACAGACAGAGGAACATCTGCCTCTTCCATCAATATCGTCTTGAGCTTGGCAAGAGCCTGCTTCTCCTCATCCGCCATCGTCGGCTCAACAGTCAGATATCGAAGTTTCCCAGTTTTCTCGTAAACCTGAATTCCAACATATCCGAATGGCGGATTGACTGGGTAAAACTCTTTGAAGGTGAGAGGTGCCCCTTCATTGATTTGCTCGGATTGAGGCTCAAGGGTTTTCTTTGTTTCTGCTTTTGTCACGGCTTTTTCATGGCTGCCTTTCACCTTGCTCATCAAGGCACCTCCTGCGTTATTGTCTTCTTGCCTACGACGCTTCCGACAACTGCATAGAGGACGAAAGTCTCAGGTGAACCAGTAGTCGATTTTATTTCCAGCTGGAGCTCTCCACGGGCATCAAGGCGCACCCATGCAGGATTTGCTATGGATGCTTTGTCGGTTGCATTTCGAAAGGCCACACTCGTTCCGTTGGCGTAAATAGAAACATAACCGTAAGGAATCGGACCGCCACCTGCTGTGGTCGCCCTTATTGTGTACCATTGCCAAATGTTGTAAGGCACAGTGCTACCTGTGGTTGAGTATGTGGTTTCGAAGTTTACCCAGTCAACCTTAAACAGAAACTGCGTACTTGTTGCCTTGACTCCCTTAATTTTGACTCGCCATTGTCCGGTTGAGTTTTTGAAATCATTTGGGTTTAGGTCTATGCTCTGCGACTTTAGCTCGTCAATGTTCGGAGTTACGCTTGAAATGTAACTAGTGTATCCGTTTCCGCTGGAGGCGAAATCACCTAAAGTAAAGTTGAAGAATTGAATCGTTACGGTCACTTGCCCTACGTCCCATGCACTGTCAATCTGCCAAACAAGCTGCGTCCAATTCAGTAGGTTCGATGAGCCTGTAAACTCAACTTCTGCTGTGTATTCGCTTGGCAACAGAATGTTAGTGATTCTTGTTTGGTCGCTAATGGCTAAAGTGGTGTCATCTATTCTAAGATAAGCGTTTATACCTACTGCGGCAGTCGTCACATCAACGTAATAGTCTATTTCAAGATAATCAGTTTGATCCACAACGGTGTATGCAATCCATGCGTAGGTTCCAGAAAGCGTTGTCGGAGTTGACGTCAAATCTCCTGAAACAGCCACATTGGTCGCTATCGTGGACCTAATAGTACCATCTGATTGACGAATCAAAATATCGATGTCTGCGTGACCGACGGCAGCGGGTGCAGGCTTTATTGCCACCACAGATACTGCCCAATCAGCACTCGCCGATAACGTCCAAGACATTGTTTGGCTGCCTGCTCCCACTGGTCCTTTATCACTTCCATGCCCTCTATTCCTAGTATCGGGATTTCCTTGGGTTGTCTCTTGATCCCATCTCAGTGTTTGACCAGTACCTTCTAACGAGATTGTATCTCTTGAACCAGATATCGCAACGTGACCTAACAGCATGCTATTCGCGGTGCCTACAGTTATACTTTGAGAAGGTGAGCTTGATGTCCCAGTTACTCCGCTATTGGCATCTATAGGCGACGTTTGAGCAACGCCGGTGTAAGTGCATGAACCACCCGTTGCTTTTGAAGATTCTGACAGCGTCACGGTCACTGTGGCAGTTCCTGAATTGGGTGCAATTAGATACCAGAGTTCACTACGAATGGTCGCGCTTGCATGCGTATCTGCTCTGATAAATGCTAAACTTTGAGCTCCATACGTTATGGCTGAGACAGAAACTGTTGTTGTTCTGATCGAAACTCCAACTATCATAATCCTGTTCGAGCCAGAGCCAGTTGTGTGGCTCCACGAAATCGATGTGGAACCTCCACCATTGTTTCCGGAGCCAACACCGTCAAAAGTGATACTGGGGGCAGTGTCTTCCCATGCCCTATAATACGTTGTCCATGTGCTTGCAGGTATCGAATTTACACCTGTCAATGGGTAGACGAATTTCCCAAAAAGTTGTCTTCCAAGTGTATCCATAGAAGCAGACATGCTTGTCGCAGTGCCATCCGCACTTGTCAATTTTTGAAGGTAATATGGTGAACCGCTTATTATTGTTGTTTCACTATGTGCGTATAGTGGTTGGTCTGATGAGGCGGTTTGATAGCTTCGGAAAAACACATAACTGGCATCGTCATTTGCCAAATCAGAAATTGAGCCGCTAACATGTTCCGTTGATCCGAGCAGATTCCATTGGGACGGGTTGTGCGCTGTGGTGCAGTTCTTTCCGGTGATCGTTATTGTTGCCTCTTCGCGTGGTGGGTAGTTGGAGTTGAATGTGTTCCCTAGCTCCGTAACTAGTTGGATTACTCGTTCTTGTCCTTCGAGAATTGTAATGTTTTCTTCGGGAAGGTTAGATAGTGTTTCAGCTGGATTGATGTAAACATCCGTTTTGTGGTATTCTTGGGTGTTGGGAGTAACAGTTTCGTCGAAAATTCCCAGCCAAATGAGATGAGTCTGATGTGAACCAGCGTTTTTTACGGTTACGTTTAGCTTGTCTTCGTTTGTTGTCGAGACGCTTACAAACTCGACGTTTTCCTGTTTCTTTTGCAAATCTAGTTGGTCTATGGTCTGCAAAACATCTGTGTAGTCTTCGTTGATGTTCACGGTTAGAATGTAAAATGTAAAGCCAGATAGGAGAATGAAAACTAAGAATGTTGCCCCTATTATAGAGCTGACCCCACGTTTGTCTTGGTTAAGCTTTCCAATAAGCTGCATTTTTGCTGCCTCGTTCACTTGCTGCTACTATTTCGTAGGTTTGCCCGTCTTGGATTAAAACGGAAGAAGCAAGTTTTACTGAGACTAGTTCTCCAGTTCCTACTGTGGCTCCTCTTCCGCTGGAAATTGAGGCTGGAGTTCCGTTGATGTACACGGCGTCAACGGCTATGTCTATCTTTCCATAATTCAGTATCGTTAAGTTCAGTTGGTTTACCGTGTTCCACCAGACAGCCGTTATTTGAAATCGCTCTCGGGCTTGTTCTTCTCTTTGGTCTATCTGTTGTTGAAAGGTGCTGCTTGAGGAGGAGAAGGCGCTCAGACTGGATGCGTATAGTGCGGCTCCAGCCGCGGAGACTATTAAAAGTAAAAGGAGGCTAGCTATGATTTCGCTTATGCCTCTGTTGTTTCTTAAGAAAGAGCGCGAGATTTGCATAGTTTCACGTTCCAAGTGATCTTAAAGCGTTTAAGATATGAGTAGAGAGTGTTCTAGTCTTTTGCTTTGACACTGAATGTTACAGTTGTGCCGTCGCTGCAGATTATTTTTACTTCGTAGGTGATGTTCTTTGTCAATCCAGGAGTTGCGGCATTTATAGTCACGGTAGCTACTGCGTTTGGGTCAATAGTTACAAGACTTGAAGTTATGCTAGTTACGTTGTAATCATTGACGTAAGCTTGGTCTGGTGTGGTGGATATTCCTCCGATGTTTCTTACATACGCAGTGATAACATCAGAAGTCGAGTTTGCTGTGGCAGTGTCAAGAGAAAGTTCGCCATATTGCCCTGCTTCCTGTCCTGTTGCCCCTCCTATCCATCCCATGACATACGCGTAGACAACGACGCCTGCAGCAACTGCAAGCAACATCAAAATCAACGAAGCAATCACTGCAGAAAACGCCTCGCCTTTCCTGAGCAACCTTTTCAACAACATTTCTTTTTCACCTCTATCTTTCTTAATATTTCATACGAGGCAAGACAGAATGCTATAACGCTTATGAAGACAACATATGAATCAGTATTATTTGGAATTCAGATTCCGAATACTACCTTCGCTCTGCGCGAAAGTCAACAAATTGGAAGCTCATTTACTTTTTTCATCATTCTAATCGCCGTTTTTTTGGTGTTCTCTGCGGCAATTATGGCTTATACTACAAGACAACTTGACCTTATATTCATGGAAAGAATTAAGATAATCGAAAATAGACTCTCAATAGAGGTTGGTCATACAGGTCTAGGTAATAAAATTCTGGGGACTGGGTGGTACAAATTGAGGCAAAAGACATGGCACGTGATTCTTCTCCCTTTGTTCATTTTCTACAAAACACCTTGCTATACACGCAACTCATAAACTTTGAAAGCAACGAATGCCACTCAGCCACCGCCAAAACCATACAGGACGCCCAAAAACTCGTTGAAGCAGGATTTGAATATGTATACGAATTCAATGGACACAAAATCTTTAGAAAGAAAAAGTGCTAGGCGCATTCAAGAACATCGCCAGGACAAACCCCCCGTACTTTTCAACATAGTGGTGCGGTCGCCGGGATTTGAACCCGGGTCGTCAGCGTGGCAGGCTGATGTCCTAGCCAAACTAGACTACGACCGCCCTAAATATGGGCTACGTATTCTTCGCTGTCTTCTCTTAAAAAGCGTTATGTTTCTACGTGTAACACTCGCATAAATCCCTGCAGAAAACGGTAATCTCCAATGCGGAACAAATGGCTTTTGCAACTGCAGTCTGAGCAGCCGAAGCCATCTACAGATTCGCCTATTTCGCCAATAACTTTGGCGATCTTGCATTCTTCAGTTCTATTTGCTTGCTTGTAGAGCACTTTTACGATTCTCGCTACGCTATTGTTAAGTAAGTAATCTATGTGCCAAAACAGGCGTTTCTCTTTTCCGAGATGGCGTTTTATCCGCTGTTCTAGATTAGCCTGAGCAGAGCCAACGTAAGCGTATAAGCCCTTTTCAAACGTTAACTTGCCCAAAGCGCCCACGTTCACGCCCGTATCATTGTCTACTTGGATGATTAAAACGTAAACGCCCTTCAACGTGTTCAACTGCTTTTTTGGGGCTTTCGCTCTAGTTTCAGCCTAAGTCTGCGTTAAGGGTAAGTGTGCGCGTCCACTTCCACTGGTTTGGGTAGTTTCTTAATTTTCACTTCAATCTTCTCTGGAACTGCATCCAGTCCCTTGAAAGTTTTCGAAAAACCCAACATAACATTGGCTATGGTTTCCTGCACAAAATGATTCAACGGCAACTTTTGCCCATTAACCCACATTTCCGTCTCAAAACTCTTTTTTACTGTTCTATGGCTTTCACCCAAAACAACCACCTCAACTATGTTCTTATCGCTTCTAAGCTGATAAAGAATTCTCTGCCGAAGAGTCTGGGTTGCGCTCTGTTACGCGATTTTTGACTTATACCCCCTCTATATATAGATTCAACTATTGCTTAGACTAGCGCTAGCTAGCTGCTCGGAAAAGACTATAGCCCCCTTATTTAAAGTATAAATAGCGTCTGCGGATAGACCCCCTCTCCTATTTTCTGCATTGATTGGCTATTAGGCTCCAAATATGCCGTTTGTCAAGAAATCTTGACTAAAAAAAGCCTGTTTGGTCAAGAAACCTTGACAAAAACCCTTTAATCACAGAAACAACCCTAGTATAACATCAGGGATGCGCATGAGAAAAACCGTTGCTCTGCTGCTTGCTCTTGCCTTCCTAACAGCCTCATGCATAATGGTGGCTAAACCCGCGTTTTCCTCGGCTACTGTAACCGAAGACTCTTGGGTGTCGAAGGCGCCTATGCACGTGGCAAGGGGCGGCTTGGGCGTTGCGGTGGTTAACGGCAAAATATACGTCATCGGAGGCTTCGTAGAAAACGGGGTGGTTACGGGCACGAACGAGGAGTATGATCCGGAAACGGACACGTGGACTTTCAGGAAGCCCATGCCTACTGCCAGAGCCCATTTCGCCACGGCGGTTTACCAGAACAAGATCTACTGCATAGGCGGAGCAGGTGGAGTAAACGAGGTCTATGACCCAGCAACAGACACTTGGAAAACAAAAACATCCATGCCTACAGCTAGGTCCTATCTGCAGGCAAACGTTGTAAACGGAAAAATCTACCTGATAGGCGGATATGTTCCTGACAATTCTGATTTCGGTTATTCTATTTCAAAGCTCAACGAGGTCTATGATCCAGCAACGGATTCTTGGACCACGAAAGCGCCCATGCCTATTGCCACGAGTGAGTACCCTTCAGCAGTCGTTGACGACAAAATATACATCACAGGAGGACTTTCGAGCGCGCCTGAGTCTAATCTGAATCAGATATACGACCCAGCAACAGACACATGGAGTCAAGGCGCGCTGATGCCCTTGGGTTTAAGGTATGGAGCGGCAGGTGCGACTGCCGGCGTGAATGCGCCTAAGCGAATCTACTCTATCAGTGAGTTCGCTGAGTGGAGTGGGACCCAGGCTTATAATCCGCTGAATGACAGTTGGACGTTTGGCAAGCGTATGCCCACAAGTCGCCAGAATTTTGCTATCGCTGTAGTAAACGATTTGTTATATGCTATTGGAGGGTTTACTTTGACTTACACCAGTATATTTTCGAATCCTATTGTGACGCCGCATGCAACGAATGAGCAGTATATACCATTTGGATACGGTACCCTTCCGCCCATGATTTCGATTGTTTCACCAGAAAACAGCAATTACACTTCGAGCAATGTTTCTTTGGCTTTCACCTTGAACAAGCTCGCTGTTTGGATGGGGTACAGCCTAGACGGAAAAGAAAACGTTATCATCACAGGCAACACTACGCTGACAGGATTATCCAATGGATTACATAACATCACAGTTTACGCAAAAGACGAGTTTGAAAACATCGGAGAGTCTGAAACAATACATTTTAGCGTAGAACTGCCAGAGCCTTTCCCGAGAACATTAGTTGCGGTCGCTTCTGGAGCGTCAGTAGCCGTAATTGGTATAGGTCTTCTCGTCTACTTCAAGAAACGCAAACATTAAGCTAAACCTTATTTGCAAATTTCTGATTCTCCTATTGCACCAAGTTTCAAATGATTTGCTGGAAGAACGCGCAAAGAGAGAATCGTCGTCGGATAG
>Ga0315555_1000889_pt1 | contig 21605 bp, 22 predicted proteins | sample SalMarSW160380MG_FD_202113 | JGI IMG/M metagenome (GOLD analysis project Ga0315555, IMG submission 202113) | Salt marsh sediment microbial communities from the Plum Island Ecosystem LTER, Massachusetts, United States - Salt Marsh Sediment SW1603-80 ... | reverse complement strand
AAGAATCATCAAGGAGACACGTGACCAGATAGTTCGCGAGGCTGCCGAACTACACATGAAAATTCGTGAGGCGGCAGCGGAATTGCGCAAGGAAAAATCCCGGGAAAGAATCGAGCAGGCGAAAAAGGCGCTGGCAGAAGCACAGGAGCAGTTGGATGCCGGGGTATGGCAGGCCCGACCAGCGGTGGAGATAGAAGAAACAGAAGCCGAGGCAGGCCCAATCACCGCCGGTGATACCGTCTGGCTGAAAGAGGCTGGCGTGCCAGCAACGGTACTTTCAATGTCTGAGGAACGCGGGCTCGTCGAAGTCCACGCCGGGAAAGTGAAGATGACTCTCAGGCTGGACAGCGTGGAGAAGAGGATAACATCAACTGGCGCGGTGAAGACTGGTGGTGCCTTGATAACGAGGAGGGTGAGCAAGTCCAGGGTCCCTCTCGAGCTTGACCTGCGGGGAAAGAGAGCCGATGAGGTTGAGCCGGTGCTGGAAGACTACCTCAACGAAGCGTCTTTATGCGGCTTGAGCCGGGTTCGCATCATTCACGGTATCGGCACGGGCACCGTGCGTCAGATTGTCAGGGACATTCTGGCCTCTCATTCGCTGGTCACGTCTTTCCAGCCTGGGGAACAAGGCGAGGGCGGTGACGGCGTTACCATAGTCAGCATGTAGCCAGTATTTCGCCCGACCGGGTGATTGATATTATGTTTATATCAAGGAGATTCCGTCTCGGGAGGTCGAGGATGCTCGGCTTTCTGGACGAGCTGGCTGTAACTGAAGGAAAGGCGATATCGTTATACCTCCCGCAGGGGAGGCCTCAAGCCAGGGTTGAAAATCTGCTGGGACGGGTGTTTGCCGCAACTACCATACCGCAAGGCATGGCTGAGGTTATGGCCGGCTCAGGAACGGGAGCGGCGTTTTTCTGGAGCCCGCCGCTAACGTATCTGATCCTGCCCCCATTCCCAATTGCAGAAGAATATATCACCAACAGCTATGATGTCAGGCCGTTGCGTTCTCTTCTCAGTCAGGACTTCCTTATCGGCCTGGTGCTGGTTCGCTTAGGAGCATACAGCATTGGCATCTGCCGGGGCACAGAGCTCATAGATAGCAAGACGGGAACAGGTCTGGTGCATGCCCGCCACAAGAAGGGTGGCTCCTCGCAGGCGCGGTTTGCCCGACACCGGGAAAAGCAGATAGAGCAATTTCTGAACCGGGTTTGCGGTCATGTGCAAGAGCATATCGAGCCCCATGCCCGGTCACTGGACTATCTGGTCTATGGCGGAGCAAGAACTACCATACTCTCACTGCGTAAACAGTGCCCGTTCCTGGGCCAATTCGAGAACCGCATCCTGCGGATGCTGCTGGATATACCGGATCCACGCCAGGCAGTACTGGAAAAGGCCATCGGCACCGTCTGGTCAACCGATGTTATCGAATGGTGCGAGGATAACTCTTAACAGGCTTCCCGGAAAGGGTCAGCCCCAATTCCAGGGACACCATCCTTCACAAGGTGAAGGATCAGGCCTGCTACAAATCAGGTATCATGCCCCCCGAATACCACCATAGTGGAATTGAAAGCACTTTAGGGGCTTGAAGCGGAGAGAAGGCGGAGGGATGGCGAATACGCAGCAACAGATTCCTTTGACGTAGATATTCAGGCTCGGCAGCGACGTAACCCGCCGATTGTTATTCTTGCTTGTTGCCATGAACTGCCTCCCAAACTTCGCCACGACCGACTGCTTTGTGAATCCTAGAGCTTTTCCAGGATTTTATGGTACTCATCTACACTGATACCCATATCACGCAGTATCTTGCGTAGTAACGGGCGCACGATGACCTGCGCACCGTGGTCCGGGATAACGATTATCTGCCCTTCAGGGTTCTTGAAGGTATTGTGACTCCCCTGGCGACGCTGCCACTCAAAACCACAACTTTCCGCTACCTTTCTTAATTCTATGTAAGTAACCAGGCGGAGCTTGGTCAAGCCAATACCTCAACGCGCCAGGTACCGACGAAATCGGGAAGTGGTTCTTCAGGCGAGGCCGTCTTAAGGTATGCAGTTATAGCTTCACGAACATTAGATTCGAGGGTAGGCAAATCTGGTGCCTGGGTATAGCAGCCCGGAAGCTCAACGACTTCGCCAACCAGCCATTTGCTTTCGGGGTCCCTTTCCACCACTACGGTATATGAATTTTTCATTTGAGCTTCAGCTAAAATTCTATTATTTTATTAAACGCCAGTTTAGTAAGTTTTCTCCTTATTAAACAAAATGCCTGTTTTGTTTAATAATAGCACCGGAGGGGATAGTCAGCAAGCCTTTATAGTTCTCCGGAATTCCAGGGACACCATCCTTCACCTTGTGAAGGATCAGGCCTGCCGCAAATCAGGTATTATTCCCCCAGAATGCCGGCCTATTGTCAAGGACTTAACATCCTTATTATCACCAAATTGATAACAAGAGCCACCGATGAGATAATATGCCATCATGGCCGTTAGAAAAGCAGGACTCCTGAGAGTTGAGTTGCGCAACTATTAGCGGCGTAAGGAAAGAATAAAAGTGATTCCGCTATTTGAACAGTACCCGCTATTGCAGGAGAGACTTGCCTATGTATCGCTAGGTGAATTTCCTACCCCGGTGCAAAAGCTCGAACGATTAGGAGCAGAGCTAGGCGTCAGCCAACTCTATATAAAACGCGATGACTTGAGTGGCAAACTCTACGGTGGTAACAAACCGCGAAAGTTAGAGTTCATTCTGGGCAACGCTCTGCGCTCTAAGGCGAAGGAGGTCATGGCCTTTGGTGGTGCCGGGTCGAACCACGCCCTGGCCACTGCTATATATGCACGACAGGTCGGTCTGAAGAGCATCTCGATGTTAATGCCCCAGCCGAATGCCCGATATGTTCGCCGCAATTTACTCATGAGCCACTACTGTGGTGCGGAACTACACTTATGTGGGGCCGGGTTGGAGTCTGTAAGAAATATGCCGTTGGTTTACGCCGCAACCACCTATCAGCTTTTGCGGCACAGGCTGAAAAAAGGCCGCACTCCCCACTTTATCTCTCCTGGCGGTTCTTCGCCCCTCGGCGTTACTGGTTTTATTAATGCAGCGCTTGAATTAAGAAGACAAATCACGAGTGGAGAAACGCCTGAACCGGAATATATTTATGTCGCCTGCGGTACGATGGGCACAGCCGCCGGATTGACTCTCGGACTTAAGGCAGCGAAGCTCGGTGGCCGAGTAGTCTCAGTAGCGGTATGCAGTGAAAAATTTGCCAATACCGGAGCAATGATCGAACTCATCGACAAGACTAACTCTTTACTTTGTTCTCTGGATGCTTCTTTCCCCAGATTCGAGTTCTCTGAAACAGACGTTGATATTAGACACGATTATTTTGGCAAACGATACGCGCTCTTTACAGATGAGGGGATGGAGGCGGTATCCCTGATGAGGGAGTGCGAAGGAATCAAACTGGATGGCACCTATACAGGCAAGGCCTTAGCAGCGCTTAAACATGACGCAAAAAGTGGGAGCTTGCGAGATAAGACGGTCCTGTTTTGGAACACTCTGAACTCAAGAGATTTTTCAGATGCTATATCCGACGTTGATTACCACGACCTGCCTTATTGTTTTCACCGTTATTTTGAGGAAGAAGTGCAGCCTCTCGACCGTGATTACTGACCACATAATCCCAGGGACACCATGCCAATCAGGCCTGCCATAAATCAGGCATTATGCCCGGAATACCACAAGGGTAAAAAGTATTGACAAGTGGTGTCATATATGATACCATAGTATCGCCCTGTTTAAAGCAGATTTATAACAGGGAGAAGACCGAGAAAGGAGGCAGAGTATGTTAAGGAGGTTTATTTCCTATGACACGCGACAAAAAATCCCTGGAGGCAATTCGACAGAATCCTAGAAATGTGGCTTTGCGCGATTTTGAAGCACTAATAAAACGGTACGGACATATCGAAGAAGGCGCAAAGCATCCCAAGGCTATCATAGGAACGCACACGATGCCTTACAAAAGAGAAAGTCCAGTTAAGTCCTGCTACGTAAAAGAGTTATTAGAGATTATTGAAGAGCAATAGGCGTAACTGGCTAGAGATTATGATTAAGGTGGAGATTAAAGATGGTAATTAAAGGTAATATAGAGAAAGAGTTAGAACACTATGCGAAGCTGCCTTACACCGTTATAGTTGAGCAATGGGATGACGGTGAGGGTCCTTATTGGGTTGCCAAGATTGCAGAGCTTCCCCATTGTCTAATACACGCAGATACACCTGAGGAGGTCATAAAAGAGATTCAGGAAGTCAAAATGGATTGGATAAGGTCCAATCTGGAAAGAGGACTTCGCATTCCTGAGCCGAGACCGCGTAAATATAGTGGTCAAATCAGGCTCAGAATTTCGCCTTCACTTCATAAACTACTGGCATATAGGGCTGAAACTGAAGGAATGAGTCTGAATCAATATATGGCTACGGCACTGGCAACGTCAGTTGGTATAACCAAAGAACACACTCATTTGAGAAAGGCGAGAAAAGACACTCTGACAAAGGTGTAAGAATTCCAGGGACACCATCCTCCACAAGGTGAAGGACCAGGCCTACTACAAATCAGGTATTATTTCTCCAGGATACCACGAAATCAAAGGCACAGATGGTGAACTTTGGTTAAGAGTCAAACTCGAATAAGCCGATATCCACGCAGGCAGCAAGCGTATCTATTGGGTCATTTCAAACTGCGACAAGGACGCTTAGCCATCAAAAAATAAGACGCCCCGAGTAACCTTACTTCCTTCACCTGCTTTCATCCGGCCTGGCCTTCAGCTTATCTTGTGCTGGCCACTACCTGCACCTTTCAGCTTTCACCAAACCCAACTCTTACTGCCAGGTCCCTGTTCGGCTACTCGGGACAACCTTAGTAGTAGCACATATATAATGCAGTTGTCAAGTATTCGTACGTACTAGGAAGTTAGTACCAGGTTCGTGGAATTAGCAATCCCAGGGACACCATCTTTCACAAGGTGAAGGACCAGCCCTGCTACAAATCAGGCATCATGTCCCGGAATACCAATAGTGTATGATATCATCCAGTAGTTTCCCCTTTAAGACGCTGGCTGTCGACCGGGTTTGTACTATCTTAAGAAGAAGGGTAATCGTTAATGTGTAACAGAAACAGACTGTTCAGGGCAAACAAAGGGTTGTTCTGTATTCTGACAACCATCCTGGTAGTCGCCTCATTCCTGGGCATTCCGGGAAATTTGCAAAGTTACTCAGGTGAAACCGAAGAGCTGTATTTCTGCATACTCCATACCAACGACATGCATTCCGAGCTCATACCCCATTCGCCGGCAGTAGACTATCGCCCCGGAGAGGAAGACCCTGCTATAGGAGGGTTCGCTCGTCTGGCTACCGCCGTGGACGAAATCCGAGAGAACAAAAGGAAGGAAGGTGAACCGGTCCTTCTCTTCGACGCCGGTGATTTCCTGGGAGGCGGTCCTTTCGCCTGGCTGGCCCTCAATGGTTCTGCTGCAGAGCTTACCATAATGCAGGAGATGGGATATGATGCTGTGACCATCGGCAACCATGAGTATGACTATGGTCCTGACGTCCTGGCGCAATACCTTTTAAAGGCGGGATACCCCGAAGCCCACCAGGAAACACTGGTACTGGCCTCCAACACGGAGGCGCCACCAAGCCATCCGCTGGCTGCCCGGAGTCTCTACAGGAACACAGGCATGTTTGAGCTGGAAAACGGCTTGAAAGTAGGAGTTTTCGGCCTCATAGGTAAAGACGCCATCCTGGTAATCGGTGAAACCGGGGACGTGCAGTTCCTGGACCAGCATGAGACAGCCCGCCAAGCGGTAGATGAACTGAAAGAACAGGGTGCCGATGTCATCGTGGCCATAACTCACTCCGGCGTGGATGAGGACCGGGAACTGGCGCGAGAGGTCCCGGGTATCGACATAATCGTAGGCGGCCACTCTCATACCACCCTGTATGAGCCGGTCTTGCAGGACACCACCTTCATTGTCCAGGCTGGTTCCCTGGGAGTGTACCTGGGGCAACTGGAACTGGCGTACAACCCCAACACCGGCATGGTACGGGTGCGCAACGAAGAAAACGACCGCCCCTTCCTTATTCCCATTGACAGCAGCTTTGCCTGCGATCCGGAAATCGATGCCCTGGTCCAGGAATATACCATCATCTTGAATGCGTACATCGAGGAAGTGACCGGCGGCAAATTCGACGATGTCATGAGTACGGTAGCCAGTTCTGACTTTGTCCTGTCCAATCTTCCGCCCTTCGATGAAACTCCGCTCGGCAACTTCGTTGCCGACGCCATGCGCGTGGTCGCCCAGGAGGTCACCGGCAAGAGGGTCGACGTAGCAAGTCAGGCTAACGGCAGCATCCGGAAGAGCATCTTTCCGGGCACCATGGAATACTCTGCAGGAAACATTTCTTTCTACGAGATTATCGAAGCCACCGGTGTGGGACGCGGGCTCAATGGCCGCCCGGGTTGCCCGATTGCATCTGTCTATCTCACCGGCGAAGAGGTGCGCCGTGTGCTGGAGATAACCATATTGTTGCAGGAATTCATGGGAGACTCTTATTTCCTACACTTCTCCGGCCTGCGGTACAGCTACAATCCCACCAACGCAGTGCTCTTGACCATACCTTTCGTGAACCTGCCCATTCCCACGACCCGTGCGGTTACCAGTGCCGAGCTTTATACGGGGGACGATATTCAGCCTGTGAACAGTGAAAAGTACATCCCCTTAAAGCGTGGGGACGAAGAGTTGTACCACCTGGTCACCAACGCCTACCTCCTGCTATTCCTTCCCCTGGTAACAGACATGCTACCTCAGTTGGAAGTAGTCCCTAAAACCGCCGATGGAGAGCCGGTGCCGCTGGACAGAATAGACGAACTGATAATACGTCATGCCGACGGAAGAGAGCTCAAAGTGTGGGAAGCGGTGGTGATTTACGCGGCCCAGCTATCAAGAGAGGGTGGGGTACCGCAGATCCCCGATTATTATGCAGGTGTTGCCGGGCGCATCACTAGAGTCTGGACCTTTCCTCTGTTAGGGTGGCTTCTTCTGATATTGGCAGTTATTGTGGCGGGAATAGTCTTCCTGGTCTTCCGCAGGAGAAAGCACAAAAATTCCAGGGTCACTATGCCAATCAGGCCTACCACAAATGCTTGAAGTTCCTTTAATACGGGTGTACACTGGTAATCGAGTATAGAGTGGAGGTGTCTCTATGAAGGCTTTGATAGTATATGACTCGGTTTATGGAAATACGGAGAAAATCGCCAGGGCTGTTGCTGAAGCTATTACGCCGTCCTATGAGGTCAAGGTAGTAGGGGCGGGCGAGGCGAATCCCTCGGAACTGGCATCTGCTGACCTGCTCATTGTAGGTTCTCCGACCCATGCGGGCAGGCCGACGCCGCCGGTTCAAGACTTCCTTAACAAGGTCCCTAAACTTCAAGGTAGCAACGTAGCTGCGTTCGACACCAGAAGCCAGGCGAAACTAGCGAGGGTGTTTGGATCCGCCGCCGGACGCATCGCCCGCAACCTGGAAAAAAAGGGCGGTAATCTCATAGCATCTCCGGAGGGTTTCTTCGTTACATCCACCAAAGGTCCACTGAAAGAAGGAGAACTGGAGCGGGCTGCAGCCTGGGCTAAGGGAATGTTAGAGAGCAAGAAGTAATTTTGTAAGGCCCTCCCCATTTCAACTACATAATTACTCAAAATGTTCCACCGTGACAGGGTGGAGAGCTCCAGGGTGGCATCGACTTCCTTGCGGCAAATTTTGACAAGCCCGGCTCTCGCCATTCATAATAATGAGCAGAGCTCGCGTACTCATTCATGGGGGAGAATTAGCATATGCATATGCTTAAAGAAACAATAATTTCTCACCTGGTTAAGCCCGAGGACCTCCAGCACCACGGCACTCTATTTGCCGGACGGATGGCTGAGTGGCTGGTTGAGACCTGTTTTATCACCGCATCCCGGTTCGTCGGCAAACCCGAGGACATAGTCTGCGTTAAGGTCCACGGGATAACTTTTGAAAGACCGGTTAACAACGGTGACATCACTGAAATCAAGGCCAGAGTCGCCTGCGTCGGTAATACGAGTATTACTGTTAAAGGTCAGGCATTCACGGGTGATAATGAGGTTCCTTGCGTTTCAGGTATGGTTACTTTTGTTACCGTCGATAAGCATGGGAGTCCGTACGCACACGGCTTAAGCTTGCCACAAGAGTATATCTCGCAAAACCGTGAAATTTACGAAGAGGCGCTTAAGGTCAGAGGAAAAAGATAATTTATCGAACCTGCGCCTGAAGCCTGAGACAGCAAATTCGACACCGGCAAGTCCTACGTTGAATATTCCGGCGTTTTGTGCGGCTTAAAGCCGCCCCGAACGCCGGCACAGGAGGTGAAAATGCGACAGAAATATGAGTACAAATTCGTAAATGTCGGACAAGACAAGAAAGACAAGAACTACCACGATGTAATACCTGAAAATTCATTGAACGGGTGGCGACTTGTCCAGGTATTCGCGCCAGGGGCGGGAGGCCTCTGGGCAAAAGCTAATTTCTGTGAAGTAATATTCGAACGGCAAGTCGAAAATTGAGCGAATTCCAGGGATGCAACCCTATGGTAGAAGGTTTAATGCCCTTTCTCGGGCCTCTCAAGTGCATTCTAGCGGGAATTCCAGGGGGACACACCCTGCCAATCAGCCTTATTGAAAATCAGGCATCATGTCCCCAGAACGTCAAGGTACTTTTGTGATATAATTTGGAACAAGGGCAGACTAAGTAAAAGTGGCCAAACTCCCGCAGGTTAAAGGAACTAGGCTCGTTAAAGCCCTTCAAAGGAAAGGTTGGTATATTGATAGGACTCGTGGAAGTCACGCCATGATGCGAAATGATGATAAGCCGGACACAAAAATAATTGTCCCTATTCATTCAAGCCCAATCAAACCAGGTACCCTTTCCAACATATTAAAAAAGGCTGAAATCTCGATACAGGAATTGGAAGACCTTCTTTAGGAGGCGCGATGTTAAAATATACGGTTATTCTTATTCCCGAAGAGGAAGGGGGTTACTTGGTAGAGGTCCCAGCACTCCCAGGCTGCTACACGCAGGGTGAGACCAAAGAAGAAGCAATTGCTATGGCGAAGGAAGCCATAGAGCTTTACCTGGAATCATGCCAAGCGCACAACGAACTGATCCCCCAGGAGTTCGGAATCGAGTCTCTGGTTGTAACAGTACGGGAGCCTGTTGCTTAGCCAGGGATTCCAGGGACACCATCCTTCACCTTGTGAAGGATCAGGCCTACTACAAATCAGGTGTTATGTCCCCATAATACCCTGGTGATAAGACTCCCCTAGTCAAACTTATCAGCCCCCATTTCAAGAACATTGACTAAGGTGTTACAATGTTCTTAATGGCTGGGTATACATTGAGAGAGGCTGCCGAGGCATTAGGAGTCTCAATGGTTACCGTACGCCGGTATATCAAGTCCGGTAAGATCAAGGCCAGGCTAGTCCCTTCCAAGTTCGGAGATGCATACATTATCGATGATCTACCCCTAATCACCAAGCCATTATCCGATAACAGTATGTCAGCTCAACCCATTATCAATAGAATAGAGCAACTGTCCCAGGAAGTCGGCTACTGGAAAGCTAAAGCAGAATTACTTCAGGAAAGATTGCTACTCCTGGAAGCCCCTAAGCAGACCACTAAGCAAAGATGGTGGCAAAGGCTATTCAGGCCTCGCCAGTGAATAGACAAGGCTGCCCTGACCACCAGCATGAAGTTATAAAGGCTAATCCATAGCGGTTATGCTGTGAACTCCGATTAGAGGCCAGGTCTACACTGAAGGGGAAGGTGAACAGGATTTCCGGTGGCTTTACCATCTCAGGAGGAATTAACCACATAGAAGGTTTCATGCCCCTTTTCGGGTCTCTCAGGTGTATTTTAGCGGGAATTCCAGGGACACCGCACCAATCAAAGGCCTGCTTACCACAAATCAGGTATTATGTCCCAGAATACCATCAATTTCTATAATAGTCGGCAGTATGCTAGGATATATAGGCATCCATGAAAGAGGATTTCTTGAGCCGGCTGGCCGAGATTGTCGGCCAGGATTATGTTTCAAACCGCCCCGAAGACCTGTATCTCTATTCCCGCGACCAGGGGGCACAGAAGCCGCGCCAAGCCGACTATGTGATTATGCCTCGAACAGTGGACGAGGTACAGCAGATAGTCGGGCTGGCAAACCAGGAGAAAGTCCCCCTCACCCCAATGGGGGCGGGGCTGACCCTGTCGGCCCTGACCGTTCCTCTCAGAGGTGGCATTGTGCTGGACATGAAAAGAATGGACAGCATAATAGAGGTGAACGAAGCCAGCCGTTACGCCCTGATTGAGGCCGGCGTCACCCAGGCAGCCCTCAGGGCCTATCTTGAGAAGCACCATCCCCACCTCCAGCACTCAACCCCGGAGTCACCCCCCACTGCTACCATAGTCGGCAATATATTGATTCAGGGGCACGGACACCTGACACCGAGGTATGGCGTTAACTCACAGATGGTCAACGGCATGGAGGTGGTCTTGCCCACTGGTGAGGTATGCAAGCTGGGCTCAAGCTCAATAAGTCCCAGCTGGTTCAGCCGGGACCCTCTCCCCGACCTTATGGGTCTGTTCCTGGGCTGGCTGGGAACGACCGGTATCGTCACCAAGCTGTCAATTCAGCTCTTCCCCAAACCCGGTTATAGGGACCTTTTGCTGTTCGTTTCCGATAGCGCTGAGCTGATTCCGGAGATTATAGACGAACTCAGCCAGATTAACCTCCTGGAGAACTGCTTCATTATCACCCAGGAGAAGCCGAGGTGGGCACAGCGCATATACTACATTATCGTCATCTCCGGGCAGTCGCAGGCGGAGTTTGAGACCAAGAAGGTACTGCATAACCAGATTTTCCAGAAACACCAGGACAGGGTATCGCCGGTAAACGAGGAGCCGGCACTGACACCGCTGCGGGAAAGGTTTCTCGGCGTGCCTCCGTTTGCCGCCACCGCTGCCGATTTCAGGAAAGGCGGCGGCTTTGAATACACCGGGGCCATACTGCCCATAGAGGTAACACCCCGGGCCTGGCAGAGCGGGATTGAGATTGCCCACAAGTACGACCTGCTTTACCAGCTGGGAATACAGCTCCTGCCTAACGGCCATAGCGTTATGCTCGCCTACTCCTACCCCTTCAACCGGGCTGTCGCGGAGGAGGCCGATAGGGCCAGAGGCGCCCTGGATGAGACCAACCGCCTGACCCTGGAGCTGGGTGGGGTGGTCTGGAAGCCGGAACTGCCGGCGCAGAAGCTGATCCTAGAGAGAATGGACGCCGGCACGCGTCAGTTGATAGACAGAATAAAGAAGATGCTGGACCCGAACGGCATCATGAACCCGGGAAACTGGGAGGTGAGCTAAATTTCCCTGGAAGATTATAAAGGCGTAATCCATAGATGCTTCGGCTGCGGGTACTGCCAGCTAACCCTGGACTATTCGGAGTTTAACTGCCCAATTTACAACAGGTTCCGCCTGAAGAGCTACTCGCCGGGCGGCCTGCTCTGGCTCATACGGGCCTGGGAGGAGAAAGAAATAGAATGGTCCGAGTCGCTGGGCAAAATACTCTACTCCTGCACCACCTGTAACAACTGCGTCCAGAGCTGCAAGTTCTCCTTTAATAAAGATGTTGTCAATATGATAATAGCGGCCAGAGAAGAGGTGGTGAACAGCGGGCTGGTTACTCCCAAGGTGGCCCGCTTTTTCCAAAATATTGAAGCCTACGGCAATCCCTACCGGGAACTGAGAACGAACCGGGGCCGGTGGGCTGAAGGTATGGGGATAGAGCCTTATAACGGCCAGGAGTTCCTCTTCTATGTCGGTTGTGTCGGCTCTTTTGATGAGAAGGGGCAGAGGGCTGCCCAAGCAGTCGGCGGACTGCTTCTCAAGACCGGTGTTTCCTTCGGCATATTAGGCCCTGCCGAAGAGTGCGATGGCAATGAAATTCGCATACTGGGCGAGAACCGCATTTTCAAGATGCTAAAAGACAGGAACACCACCCTTTTCCAGAATGCCGGCGTCAAGAAGATTATAACGCTTTCCCCTCATTCCTATAATGTTTTCCGAAATGAATACCCTGAAAGCTTTGAAGTATTTCACTACACCCAGGTGCTCCGTGACCTTATTAAAAGGGGAAGACTAAAGCCAGCCTCGAAGCTGAACATGAAAGTTACCTACCACGACCCCTGTTTTCTGGGGAGACACGCCGAAGAGTATGAAGCGCCCCGTGAGATACTGAAGGCAATCCCGGGTGTTGAACTGGTCGAGATGGAAAGGAATCGCCAGAATTCCTTCTGCTGCGGCGGGGGCAGCGGTAATTTCTACACCGATTCCTTCAGCGGCGGCGAAAATAGCCCTTCGAGAATCAGGATCAGAGAAGCCGATAAGACCGGGGCCGGCATCTTAGCGGTAGCCTGCCCAACTTGTGCCGTAATGCTCGGTGAAGCGATAAAGGACGAGGGAATAGAAGAGAGGCTGATTGTTAAAGATATCTCAGAACTTTTAGAATCCCGGGGGCACCTTACCAACTAGGCTTATGTCCCCAGAATACCGATCTCTGAGGATGCACACGAGGGTTTGGGTCAACGTCTTCGCCTCCGTCGGAACAGGGACATACACCAAAATAAACCAATTACGATGAAAAAAAGATACGGTCGGGTGGTGGTTCCCTCGCCGATTCCTGCGACCGCTATCGCCGGGGCGGGAGGCGGTGTTATTGGAGCTACTCCCCCGGCAGGTATTTCGTAAGCAGGTATCTCGGCAGAAATTTCGTAGGCAGCTATTTCGGTACCGCGATACTGATCAGGCACCCAACCCAGCGGGTTATTTCTGCCGGTAGCCTCCGCCCAGACCCATCCCGGCTCACCTCCTAACTCAAAGAAAATCGTTGCCTTTTTATATTCAGGTAGATAAACCAATACCGCAGTGTGCTCCGGGAGAAGCATTATGGCCGAGCGGAATCCGGCGGCTCTATACATAACCGCCAGTAAAACCGCCATGTCTTCGCAATCACCCTCCCCAATTCCACCCTCCACAATAGTCGTCGCCAGCTCGTCGGCATTCCAGGCAAACTCTTCACTTCCAATTTGCTCCACATCAGAGGTATATTCCACTCTATCGCGGACAAAATAAAATATCGCCTCTGCCCTCAGTAGCGGGTCTGCATATTCACCGGCAATCTGCTCACCCAGGCTATAGGCTGCATCAGCCTGTTCCCCCAGGCTCTGGAAGGCTATAACGGGGCGAAATCCTGTGTCAGTTATCTGATAAAACCCGTCTGCACCAAAGGCCCTGGTCCTGCATATCTCCCAGTCGTCAGAGATATCGCCGCCGCTTTCGTAGAAACCTGCAGATGGAAATGCCGAGGTATAACCGGCAGTAGCCACCACAGCCAGTAAGGCAAATACTAAACCCAGCAAAACTCCGACTTTCTTCATAACGGTCCGGTCAGTGCCGCATGGAGTATTAAGCCAAAGAAGATGAGATAACCAAAAACATGTAGCCCTGCAGCCACCGGGTTTTCCTTAATACTGCCAAACGGTATTTTAGGCGTTAGCTTGTCCACGATATAGAATAGGGCCACTCCAAGAAGTAAGCTTATCGCAAAGCTTATAGCTAGTAACCCCCACGTCCTGAAGTCGAAGATGTACCATACTATTGGAGCTGTGACCGCAGTCAGCGCGGTAATAGCGCCATGGATAACAAGACCAAACAGGATGAAGAAGCCTGCTATAAACAACCCAACAGCCACCGGGCTCTCGCCTATCCGTTCGCGATAAGGGACGTGAGGGATAAGAGCATCTAGCGCCTTGACTCCAAGCCACGCCAGAAGAGCAGAGATGAAAACCAGCAGCACAACCTTAGCTAACCATATCAAAGAGATTACCCAAAAAGGGACGCCTAAACCTAACTCTGGCATATTAGTGCCTCCTTATTGTCCATATTTGATTAAATAGTGTAGCATTTTCTTGTCTCGAGTGTGAATTCCAGGGACACCATCCTTCACCTTGTGAAGGACCAGACCTGCTACAAATCAGGTATCATGTCCCAGAATCTTACTTTTGGTGAGCGGAAAGTTGACAGCACCATGTCAGCCATCTAAAGTGTAAGCTGGTGAGTTGTACCACATTCACTCACGGTGCTCTTAACGTCTATGAAACCAGGATACGTTGCACTATACCACTCTGGCGAATTGGAGCGTCGTGCCCAAGTACTTGAGGCTAGATTAGGCTCCTGCGATATCTGCCCCAAGGAGTGTCGGGTCGATAGATTACAAAACGAACCGGGCTATTGCCATTCAGGGCGCCTCCCCATAGTCTCGGCGGTCTGCGCTCATCATGGTGAGGAGCCAGCTATTTCGGGACCCAGAGGGTCAGGGACGGTTTTCTTTGGCAATTGTAATATGAGATGCGTTTATTGTCAGAACTACCAGATAAGCCAGAACTGGAAAAAACAAAAACTCAAGGAAATGGACTGCCACACCCTGGCTGAAAGGATGCTCTGCCTTCAGGATGAACTGGGTTGCCACAATATCAATTTCGTTTCGCCATCCCATTTTGTTCCTCAGCTCCTTCGGGCAGTTGTGGAAGCGGTGCCCATGGGGCTTCGAGTGCCGCTGGTTTACAACAGCAGTGGCTACGATTCTATCGCTTCTCTGAAAGAACTAGACGGTGTAATAAGTATCTACCTGCCTGACTTAAGATATGCCTCCGACAGGTGGGCTAAGAAGTTCTCGCATGTCCCGGATTATGTAGCACGGGCCCGCCAGGCCATTAAAGAGATGTATCGACAGGTTGGAGATCTGGTGGTGGATGAATCCGACCAGGCACAGAAGGGACTGATAGTGCGCCATCTTATTCTACCCAACGGTCTGGCAGGCAGTGGAGAATCACTAACCTGGCTTGTTCAGGAGATTTCTCCCACGGTGACGGTCAGCATAATGTCTCAATACATGCCGGTGCACCGGGCGCCGCGAATACCGCTGCTTTCCCGAAAGATCAGCGTTGATGAGCATAAAACTGTCCTCCGGCTACTAACTGACCTGGGAATAGAAAATGGCTGGGTGCAGGAGCTGGGGGCAGCGGAAGAGTATCTCCCTGATTTTGAACAAGAAGGCCACCCTTTCTGAATTCCAGGGACACCATCCTTCACAAGGTGAAGGACTAGGCCTGCTACAAAGCAGGTATCATGTCCCCAGAAGACAAATGTTGTATAATAGGTACAAGTAAATCCAGCGTGAGGAAACCTACGCGAGTACGAATCACCAGAAGGGAGGGCTACATTTATGAGAATAGCAATCATCGGAGCAAGCGGAAAGATTGGAGCACCCATTCGCGATGAAGCACTGGCGCGGGGTCATGAGGTAACTGCAATCGTGCGCCACCCTGAGAAGATAACTGTGCAGAACCCGCGCCTTACTGTTGTAAAAGCGGACATCCTTAAAGATACGGTCGACGAACTAGTGAAAGGTCATGACGCGGTAATAAGTGCCTACAATCCCGGCTGGAGCAATCCCGATATCTACAATGAGCAAATCAAGGGTTATAAGGCGATTATCAACGGGGTCAAGAAGTCGGGAATCAAAAGACTGCTGGTTGTCGGCGGGGCGGGAACTCTTGAAGTCGCCCCCGGCGTGCAGCTTTTGGATACGGCGAATTTCCCGGAGAACATAAAAGGCGGAGTGCTGGCAACCAGGGAAACACTTTCCATGCTAAGAGAAGAAAAAAAACTTGAGTGGACGTTCTTGAGCCCGCCAGCCTCGATCGACCCCGGAGAACGGACAGGGAATTACCGGGTCGGGAAAGACCAGCTTCTTAAGAACGAAGAAGGCGAAAGCAAAATCTCCACGCAGGACTACGCCGTTGCCATGCTCGATGAACTGGAGCATCCGCAACACATTCGCGAACGATTCACTGTCGCTTACTGAGGCTTTACGCTACTCAGGTGGTTCTGGCTGCACCTTGGCCTGGGTTCTCGCCGGCAGGCCCCAGATGTGGATGAAGCCGGGAGAGGCACTCTGGTCGAAGGCATCGCCCTTGTCGTAAGTAGCCAGGCTGTAGTCGTAAAGGGAGTAGGGCGATTTTCTACCCACTATCTGGCAGTTACCTTTGAAGAGCTTTACCTTTATGGTGCCGGTGACGTACTTCTGTGTGCTTTCCACATAGGCGGCTAAGTCCCGGCGCATACCTGTAAACCACAGCCCATTGTAGATGAGATCGGCATAATCAGCGGCCACCCTGGCCTTAAAGCGGAGCTGCTCCTTGGCCAGCACCAGGTCTTCCAGGGCCTGGTGCGCTTTCAGCAGGACCATGGCGGCCGGCGCCTCATAAATCTCCCGCGATTTTATGCCCACCAGTCTATTTTCGATATGATCAATCCGGCCTATTCCATGCTGGCCAGCCAGGTCATGAACCCTCTGGACAAGGGCAACAGGCTCTAACTTTTTGCCATCGAGACTTACTGGTATCCCTTTATCAAAGCCAATCTCCAGATAAGCAGGCCGAGCCGGTGTTTTTTCAGGCGACTTTGTCCACAGGAAGACATCTTCCGGTGGTTTGTTCCAGGTGTCTTCCAGCACACCACATTCAATGCTCCTTCCCCACAGGTTCTCGTCGATGGAATAGGGGCTGGCCCTGGTGATAGGGACAGGAATATCGTGAGTCCGGGCATATTCAATTGTTTGCTCCCTGGTCATATTCCACTCCCGAGCCGGGGCTATTACCTTTAGTTCGGGGGCTAGAGCGGCTACGCCTACATCAATCCTCACTTGGTCATTGCCCTTGCCGGTGCAACCGTGAGCTACCACTCGAGCCCCTTCCTTCTTGGCTGTTTCCACCAGGAGTCGGGCGATGAGAGGACGCCCCAGGGCTGTGGCTAAGGGGTACTGCCCCTCATAAACGGCATCAGCCTGGAGGGCAGGGAAAACAAACGCCTCGATAAAAGACCTCCTGTCATCAATCACCAGCGCTTTTATGGCTCCGACTTTGAGCGCTTTTTGTCTAATAGCCTCGAGGTCGGGGACATTGCCTATATCCACGGTGAGGGTAACGACCTTCAAGTTATAGTTTTCTTCAAGCCATTTTATGGCCACGGATGTATCCAGACCGCCACTGTAGGCCAATACTACCTTATCTGACATTTCTACCTCCTTAGGAGAAGCCCTAAATCCTAAACAAATTCAAATTTCAAATGTTCTAAATTTGAAACCTTCGGAGATTGCTTCGTCGCCTTTGGCTCCTCGCAACGACAAGAAGGAAGACGATTGGCAACAAAATTGTTCCAAGTCTTCATGTTTTGTTCATTGGGGTTTTGGATTTTGGTATTGTTTAGCATTTCGTATTTCTCCTAACACATCCCCCAAAATACCTATCGCCCTGTCAACTTCCTTTTCGGTGATGATAAGGGGGGGCATAAAGCGCAGGGCATCTGGCTTCACTTTGTTAACCAGTAAGCCTCTATCAATGCAAGCCAGTACCAGCTTCTCGGCGATTTCTTGGTCGAATTCTAAAGCTATCAGGAGCCCCCGGCCCCTTAGCCCAGTGATAAAATCAAACTGCCTCTTCAGGCTTTCCAGCCTGGTCATGAAATAATTCCCTACTTGTTTAACCTTTCCAGGTATGTCGTTATCAATGATGTATTTCAGAGCGGCATGAGCGGCGGCACAGACCAGTGGATTGCCGCCAAAGGTGGAGCCGTGCTCGCCCGGAGAAAAAAGGGAGACATGTTCTTTGGCTAAGAGAGCGCCAATGGGCACACCACTGCCCAGTCCCTTGGCCAGAGTCATTATGTCCGGCTCAACCCCATACTGCTCATAGGCGAAGAGGGTCCCCGTCCGACCGATGCCCGTCTGGATTTCATCCAGAATAAAAAGGATCCCCTTTTCCCGACACCAGCTTTGCACATTTTTTAGGTAGTCATCGTCAGGCACGTTCACCCCGCCTTCTCCCTGGACTGGCTCCAGTATCACAGCACAGGTCTTCTCACTGGTCGCCCGCTTGACCGCCTCGACACTGTTATATTCAACATTGACAAAGCCATCAGGCAGAGGTATGTAGGGCTCCTGAAACTTACTCTGCCCCGTGGCGGCTGTCATAGCCAGAGTTCGCCCATGAAAAGAACTATAGGTAGTAATGACCTCGTAGGCACCATTGAGTCGGAGCTTTCCATACCTGCGAGCCAGTTTCACCGCCCCTTCATTAGCTTCAGCACCACTGTTGCAAAAGAAAACCCTATCGAGACAGCTATGCCCAATTAGAAGCTGTGCCAGCTCTATCTGCGGGATGGTATAGAACTGGTTCGACGCCTGGATCAGGGTTTTAGCTTGCTTTTCCAGGGCCTCGACTACTACCGGAGGGCAATGCCCCAGGCTGTTTACTGCCCAGCCACCAACAAAGTCGAGATATTCCCGGCCCTGGTCATCCCAGACAAAAGCTCCTTGACCGCGAACCAGAGTCACCGGGACTCTAGTCACCGTTCTAAGAAATAGCTTCTGCTCTAACTCTTGCCAATCATTCTGAGACAATTGTTGTACCTCTTGATTCAGCTTGCCGAGCCTGTCCGGTAATCTCATGGAGTAAAGCATGGGAAATTTTACCGTCTATGATGCGCACGACCTGCGTGGTAGTCAGGGCTCTAAGGCTGGCTTCTATTTTAGGGACCATGCCCCCTGAAGCTACACCGGAGGCGAGCATATCTTTGGCCGCGGCCAGGTTGAGCCTGGGGATCGCCTTCCCCGACCCATCATGAATACCATCGACATCGGTCAGGAATACGAGTCTTTCTGCAGCTAGTGCCGCGGCAATTTCCCCGGCCGCAGTATCCCCGTTGACATTGAGCAGCATCGTCCGGCCTTTAACCGAGCCGAAACTTACGGGCGCAACCACTGGCATATAGCCTGCATCCAGCAATAGCTTCAACGGAGTGGGGTCAACGGCGACAACTTCACCGGCATAGCCCAGCTCGGGGCTCTTGATGCTTGCCCGAAGCAAGCTGCCGTCGCAGCCACTTAAGCTTACCGCTTTTCCCCCCAGAGCCTGGATAGCCACTACCAGTTCCTTATTGACCAACCCACCCAACGCCGCAGCCACCACCTTCAGGGTCTCGGCATCGGTAACCCTCAACCCGTTTACAAAGCTGGTGGGAATGCCAAGGCGGGCGAGCCACTCGGAAGTCACCTTGGCGCCGCCATGAACCACTACCAGGGACCTACCTTGTTTCTGAAGCTCCACCAGGTCCTCTAAGGTAGTATCGTGGTTGCCCAGGGTGCTACCGCCAATCTTGACTATGATGATTCCCTTTTGCATTATGTGGTATACCTGCTATTTATCCTAACATATTCCTCGGAGAGGTCGCAGCCCCAGGCGGTGGCCTGGCCGTCTCCTAAATGCAGGCATAGCCTTATGAGCACATTATCGCTGTTGCTCAACGCCGATTTCATCTCTTCTTTGTTAAAGTTGGTAGGGCAACCCTGCTTCATGACACAAACATCGTTCAAATAGACATCCAATCGGTCTTCTCTTACCCTTGCCCCGCTTCGCCCCAGGGCAGCAACGATACGCCCCCAGTTAGGGTCGTTGCCATGGATGGCTGCTTTCACCAGTGGTGAACTAGCGATAGTTCGAGCCGCCTGGCAGGCCCCAGCCTGGTCTTCCGCCTTTTCCACTATGACTCCAATAAGTTTTGTGGCTCCCTCTCCATCCCGAGCCATGGACTTAGCCAGGTGAGTGCAAATCGCATTTAAGGCCTCCTGGAAATCGCCGCCATTATCAAAGTCAATAGGTTCGTTACTAGCTAAGCCGTTGGCCAATAGAAATGCACAATCGTTGGGGCTGGTGTCGCCATCGATACTTACCATGTTGAAAGAGCAGTCCACCGCTTTTTGTAATGCCACTCGCAGGAAATAAGAATTTACCACAGCATCGGTGGCGATAAAACAAAGCATGGTAGCCATGTTGGGATGAACCATACCTATCCCTTTAGCCACCCCACCAATGGTGAACTTAACTCCTTTTGAATCTACCTGGACGGCAATTTCTTTGGGTCTGGTATCCGTGGTCATTATTGCCCGACAAAAATCATGACCCCCTTCTCTGGTTGGCTTTACTTTAGGAATTCCAGTCCTGATTTTATCCATAGGCAAGGGCAAGCCAATGATACCGGTACTGGCGACAAGGACTTCCTCGGGAGATATGCCTAGCTTGGCTGCTGCTAGATTTGCCATTCCCCGAGCGTCTGCCAGTCCCTGCCCACCCATGCAGGCATTGGCACAACCGGAATTTACCACTATAGCTCGCGCCCGCCCTCCTGCTACATGCCTCTGGGATAAAATAACTGGAGCTGATTTAATTTGGTTGGTAGTAAAAACACCGGCAGCCTTGCAGGGCACTTTAGAGCAAAGAATAGCTAAATCAAGCTCATCTTTATCCTTTATTCCAGCATGGACCGCCCCAGCCAGAAATCCTGAAGCTGAGGTAACACTGCCTGAAGGAATTAAGTTAACCATAAAATTCAAATATAGCAAGAAATAAGGGCAGCGTCTATTACCGGTGCCCTCGCAGCCCAGGCAATTCCTTTTCCAGATTGCTTCGTGGCTCAGGCTTGACCTACAGTTCAAGCCTGAAGTTGCTTTCGCCTACTATCCTGCTCAATTCCCCAGCTAATTCGGGGCAGTAATTGATTGTTGTCTCCGGTATCTCCAGGTTAGTCACTTCATTCTCGCTGACAACAGCCAGAGAAACTCTATCTTGCCCGGGATAACTCTTGAGGATATCCATAATTTTATGGAGGCATTCGATGTCTTTTTCTGCATCGCCCGACTGGTTGATATCTATCAGGACATGGCGACGCTGGGGTTCTTTCAGCACTTCTTGCCTCACAGGGAGGAGCATCGCTTCTTGACAGTTTAATTGCAGTTCCCCATCTCTGACCTTCACTAGGCCCTTGATTGTGATAATGTTGCCCTCCTGCCATATCCCCTGGGTACTCTCGTAGAGCCTAGGCCAGGCGATGACCTCAATACTGGCATCCAGGTCTTCAACTGAAGCGACCACAAAGGGGCGGTTATCCCTGGTATGGGCCTGGCGTACCGAGACTACCATTCCCGTAACGGTCACCGTATCACCAGCCATGTCCTTATTGATTTCTCCGCAGGAAACAGTACCTGGTGAGGATGGTTCTCTGGCAAGGAAGTCAAGGGGCTGGGAGAAATAAACCCCCAACAGCTCTCTTTCCCAGATAAGCTTTTGCTTGGCGGACACCTCTTCCTCCGCTTGCTCGTAGCCAGCACGGGGGGCAGGGGCACTTTGACCCCATACATCAAACATGCTAACCTGTCCCGATTCCTTTGCTCTTTGTTTCGCTTGAGCCAGGGAGATAATTTTATTCAGGGACTCGAGTAGCGTCTTACGGCTGCCCAGAGAGTCGAAGGCACCAACTTTAATCAAGCTTTCTAATACTTTCTTATTGATGTTACGAAGGTCGGTTC
>Ga0315555_1000887_pt1 | contig 21624 bp, 18 predicted proteins | sample SalMarSW160380MG_FD_202113 | JGI IMG/M metagenome (GOLD analysis project Ga0315555, IMG submission 202113) | Salt marsh sediment microbial communities from the Plum Island Ecosystem LTER, Massachusetts, United States - Salt Marsh Sediment SW1603-80 ... | reverse complement strand
CAGGGCCAAGCAATGGCTCCATTGCCATAGCTAATTGCAGCTTGTAATATTTGTGAGCATCATCGGACACGCCACCTATCTTATGTTGAAATATTCTTGCAAGCTCTCGGTATAGCTCAATGCTTTTGGGATTTAGCGGTATTCCCTGGTCCCTGAGCAATTCATATCCGTTTTTGACCCAGCGCCATCGCTGGTCCGGCTGCGTCGCCGGTATGGCAACGGATATGTTATAAGCCATATTCCACGCCTGGAACTCCCAAACCGATGCAAATCGTGGCTGCAGGGTCGTTATCCAGTCTGCAAGCTGTTTTGCATCAAAGAAATTCCCCTGCTCTTTTAACTTATCCGCCCGCATCCACAAAGCATCTACTAACAGACCGCGAAAAGCACCTGTCGCTACCGTTGCAAACGCCAGTGAAGGAGGAATATTTTCAGGCCTGTCGATTATTAAATCCATATCCTGACGCTGCCGATTTATGGAATCAAGCTGCATCCCGGCGCCAATCATCAGACCGGCCGCGATAATAATGCAGACAGACAAGATTATTATGTCACGTAAAAGCATAAAGAAAATTCTAGCTTTATAGCTGATAGTTCACAAACTAAATTATGATTTTCGCAATTTCTCTGAAACTAAAAATCAATAATGCAAGAACAAGTAACAAAACAGATTTAATACAGATCATTGAAAAGCCGGCTTTGGCTAATAAAAACCAGCTCAATAACCGTCCGGGCACCAGATACTTTGTCGGGTTAAATTTATCAAACTGCGGCAAAAGCAGAATTACCGGCCTGATAGTATAACGATACACGACACTCAAATCCTCGCCAAGAAAGTCAAAAGATTCCAGACAAAAACCGCTGAAACTTGCAGTAAAGAAAATCACAATACATAGCAATATTGCCACGGGAAAAGAAAGAAAGCTCGCCGCTAATATACCCAGACAGGCCAGGAAAATTAAACGAAGTAATATTAAAAGAACAGCCCTTAAAAAATTGCCGGTAAAAGTATCTGCCTTGTAAAGTATCTCCAGACCTTCCTCTAATGGAAAGATTACAACCGTATTATTCAGAGGGACATTCAAAAAACCAACAGCCAGATGGCCGTCCTGAGGAACTACACTGGCCGGAACTTCTATCTCGTGAAATGTCTGGATTGAATGCTTGTGGATACGGTCATAAATCGGAGTCTTGCTCTCCATACCATACTTGATATGTTGATAGTCACCAACTATCCATCTGCCATAAACCTGCGAATCGAGAGGGGTTACGGACACATTGTATTTGAATCTTATAAACAAACTCCCGTTCGGGTCTGCAGGTTTAACGTTATTGAACTCCCAGAGAAGACTCTGTCCGACTGCTGCTGCGCGTCTTTCAAGTTTTTTTATGTTGGTAAGCTCATTTTTGAATTTCTCGACTGAAAGATTGTCGGGCAGCTGGTCTGTCTCCTTAAGTTTATTGTAGGCCTCTTCAACATCCTTGCTTACATCAACTTCGGGCGGTGTCAAGCTGGTTCGTGCGGTATAGAACTCATTGTTAACCTGTTCAAGTTCGGAGTCGGTTGCTTTATAGTATTTGGGCATATAAAGACTGTTTGCATATATTATAGCTGCAAAAAGAAAAAGCAAAACCACATCCAGTAATACCACACCAAGCAGCTTTCCCAGCAGAAGCTGATAACGGTGAATGGGCTTTGTTATTACAGTATATATCTGTCTCTGTTCGATGTCACTCGTCAGCGAATAAATTGAGACAATCACCGTGAGTAAACAGAGCAAAAAACTGGTAAGCGATAGTCCATAGCTTATGAAGGTTTGCAGCCGACCTCTCAACGTCCCGTCGCCTGTAATCGTAGCAAACATCACAGGCAGCAGCACAAGCAAAAGGAGTATAAAGACAACGGCAATCTTCATCCGCAAGGCTTGCCTGATAGTGTTTGTGGCGATAGCCCAGATACTATGCATCGCCCTGGTCTCCTGCCTGAGATTTATCTGCTTGTTTGCTGTTAGTATCTTGAGCCCTGGACCTGCCTGTGAGCTGGTCTAAAATGCTTTCTGATGTTTGCTTATTTTCCGGGGCTTCGCTTTTGACAGGTTCTGTCTTTATTTTATCTTCTCCGGTGACAAGCTTGGGTTCCGCCGGTTTTGGCTGTTCGGTCAATTTACTAAGTAATTCTTCATCAGGTTTTTGTTCTAAGGTTTCGATATTATCCAATTCTTCCTTTGTCGGCTCGGCTGCAGATAACTCCCCTGACACCGACGATGAAACAAGTTTTTCAAGTATCCTTTCCGCTGCGACTTTTGGCTTGAGAAAATCGCTGATCTGGCTTTTAGTAACCGCACCGCTTGTAGGTTGGGCCTGCTGCTCAGCTGCTGTAACGGTTCTGATAAAAAATGTTTCAAGTTTATCCATAGGAGAGCTGACAGCACAATCCACCTGTTCCTGCTGCACTATTTGCTTTATCTTTGCGATTGCCTCATCGCTGATAAAACCGGTAGTAATTTGTTTCCTGTCTGTTTGCTGAAGCAGGTCTCTGACCTGTCCTTCGGCCTGAATTTTACCACTGTAGAGAATCGCGATTCTGTCGCAGACATCTTCGACATCAGCAAGCAAATGGCTGCAAAGCAGGATTGTCTTGCCTCGTTTCTTAAGCTCAAGGATTAAATCTTTTATCTGCCTTGTCCCGATGGGGTCAAGACCGGCTGTCGGCTCATCCAATATGAGCAATTCGGGGTCGTTTATAAGTGCCTGGGCCAACCCGATTCTGCGTGCCATACCTTTTGAAAACGTCCCGACAGCTCTGTTTGCTGCCGCTTTTAGTCCGACCATATCAAGCAGTGCCTCGATACGCATCTTACGTACCCTGAAAGGCAAACCGAATAATCTGCCGTAAAAATCAAGGGTTTCGCGGGCATTCAAATATCTGTAGAAGTAGGACTCTTCCGGCAAAAAACCGATTCTGGCACTTATTTTGGGATTGGCGCCGTCACCGCCAAGAACAACAGCTTTTCCCTTCGTTGGATAAAGTAAGCCCAGAAGCATCTTAATGGTGGTTGTTTTGCCTGAGCCGTTAGGACCTAATAATCCAAAAACCTCGTTATAACGAACCTTTAAATTCAGCTCGTCAACAGCACGAACTCTGTCCCTGCCCCAGCAGTCGGAAAAAATCTTGGTCAGAGAGAAAGTTTCAATTGCGTATTCCATAAGCAGATTAGAAAATGAAAATACTACGTTTCGTGGCTGAGCTCTTCTCCGTAGCGGACAAGCCGGGCACTGTTGAAAATAACTATCAGAGAACCGGCAAAATGCAAAACTGCGGCGTAAACTATTGGCAGCCACGCCGCCGCCGCTGCTATAATCCCAAGAATTATGAATAGAACTCCGAAACCAAGGTTCAGATTAATAACCACTCTTGTTTTTCTTGAAAGGCGAACGAGGAAGGGCAAACGCTCCAAATCGTCGCTCATAAGTGCAACCGACGCGGAATTTATTGCTACATCACTGCCCGCGGCGCCCATCGCAATGCCCAAATCGCCTGCTGCCAATGCCGGTGCGTCATTGATACCGTCTCCGACAACGACCACAGTATGGCCGTCCTTTTTAATCTGCTCGACAATCGACAGTTTGTCCTGGGGCAGACATTGTGCCTTATAATCAGTGCAGCCTAATTCCGTAGCTACACGATTGGCAACCTCATCCCTGTCACCGGTGAGCATAGTTACCCTTTTGATGCCGATATCAAATAGCTCCCTGATTGCATGCTGGGCTTCGGGCCTTGTTTTATCCTTCAAACCAATCCAGCCGATACATCTCGAATCCTTTGATACATAAAGTGTGCTAAAACCCTGCTCTTCGTGCATGCTCGGGTCAGAAACATTTCTTACATCTATATTGTTTTCTTTTAGAAAGGTATCTCTGCCGACATAAACCGAAGCCGAATCGACCAAAGCTGATACACCCTTGCCGGGGATTTCCTTAAAGTTAGCTGCTTCAGATAAGGTGAGGTTCGCCTCTTTGGCCACTTCCTGCAGTGCTCTCGCTGCGGGGTGCTTACTCATCAACTCGGCTGAAGCTGCTGTGGTTAACAATTCAGCCGGTTCAACGCCTTCAGCGGGAGTCAGTTTGGTTACATACAGACGACCGGTCGTCACCGTGCCCGTCTTGTCGAACACCATCGCCGTCATCTTCCCGGCAATTTCAAGGTCGCCTACATTCTTTATCAGGATACCGAGTCGTGCCGAAGCTGAAATCGCTGCAACCATCGCAGTCGGCGTCGCCAGAATCAGCGCACACGGGCACGAAATAACCAGTATCGTAATCGCCCTGTTAATATCGAGTGTAAAAAACCAGACTATACCTGCAACCATCAATATTGTCGGCGTGTACCATTTAACGTAACGGTCGATTATTCGCATAATCGGTATCTTAGTCTGCTCCGCCTGCATAATCAGCGACTGAACTTTGCCGAGGGTCGTATCTTTACCGGCTTTGGTTACGGTGATATCCAGCACACCTGTAATGTTGTTCGTTCCGGCGAAGACCTGCATCCCCGGCACCTTATCAACAGGCAGAGATTCACCCGTTATCGTTGCTTCATTGACAGAGCTGAAACCTTTCTTAACTTCACCATCTGCTGGTATGTTATCGCCCGGGCGAACACGAATGCAATCGCCGGGCTTCAAATCGCTGACATTCACCTCTTTCTCGCCGCCAACGCTATCGATGAGACTTGCTGTTACAGGCGTCAGCTTTATCAGTGATTCAATCGAGGTCCGAGCTCCGAGGGCTGTCCGGGTTTCTATAAGCTCGCTTAAAAGCATAAAGAATGAGACGATACCCGCAGTGGCATATTTTCCCGTCGCAAAAGCAGCCAGAATAGCCAAAGCCACCAGCTCATCCATATGCATCTCTTTTTTGATTATGCTCTTTATTGCGTGCAGAACAATGGGTGCACCAAGCAATATTGCACCGACCATTGCTAAAAACTCGGATTGAAAACTTCCGAAACCGTATAGATACTTTGAACGGGCAATGCCGCTGCTTATCAGCAGCATACCGCCGGCCAGTGTCCCCAACAAAGCTATACTTACCCTAATTTGCTTACTATTAGTGTATTCAGCAGAAATATCCTGCTTAAAATGTAAATGCTCATGAGCCATAGTGTCGTATTTTCTCAACAATCAGCATTCATTACTGTCATTTCGATTTTGGTTTTATAGCCGGGTCCCTGTTAAGCTGCAGCCAGATTTCGTTGCCTTTGGTTCCCTCGCTCGGCTGAATTATTATTTTCTCGTCAACATTATCAAGAACATCTTCGATAGCACTCTGATATATTTCCTGCAGGACGAGCTTCGGGCGCTTACGATATTCAGGCAGTATCTGCTGCAGGTATTCGGCATTGGCTTTGGCGCTTTCCACGACCTGTGTTCTATAGGCGCGTGCCTCGGCGATTCTTTCCTGGGCGGCCCCGGCCAACTGATTCCAAAGAAATTCTTTCTCTTGTTGACTTATATTTTCGTTCTTAAGTGCCTCAAGAAGATTTTCTGCAATCGGGCCGGCAGTTTCATTAAGGGTCTTTTGTGCATAGGTCCTGGCCTCATAGACGGCCTTTTGACTGTCCTGACTTGCACTGATTAAGGCCTCGAACGCCTCATTGACCTGCTGGGGCCAGGTTATATCCGTCAATTGCACAGATTCGACAGTTATGCCGCTTTCTATCTTGTCGAGTTTTTCCTGCAGCAATTGTTTAACGTGCTCGGTTACCTTACCAACCTGCTCGAACATTGCCTCATCAATAGTATAGTTGACCATTACCGTTACAACAGTGTCATCAAATAAGCTTTTCAAAAGCGGCGTTATGCTCTTTTTCATTACATCAAAATATATCTGGCCGGGTTTTATGCCTTCGACATAGACATTCTTGAAAAAGCGTTCCGGGTCCTGGAATTCAGGGTCTTTGACCTGATAAGTTAGCTGCCATTTACAGTGGATAATGTTGTAATCGCTCCCGTCTGAACCGGCAGAAACTTCGGTTTGTTCCTCACTTCGGGTAATGCAGTAACCGTCACGTATAGGGTCTAATGTTGGTTCTATACGAGGCTTGGACCCCGGCCCTTGCGGCGGCTTTTCCTGGTACCAAAAAGAGTTGAGCACTAAATTTACCTTTTTTTCTACTGGAATCCTTACAATTTCGTCTATTGGATACGGAAATACCCAGTGCAAACCCGGCTTTAAGATTCTGTCTTCACGTTCGCCCCGTATCTTGCCGAAACGTAAAACAATTGCCTGCTCATCAGAACCAACCGTCTTAAAACCTGATGCAAAGAAAAGAATTACCAACACTATCATTATCACCTTCAGAATAGCAAAGCTGACTTTCAATGCCTTGGACAGCGATTGGCCGGCTGCATCAAGCTCTATACCACCGGATTTCTCTGTAGATAAAGCTCGCGATTCCTTGTCTTCTTTGTTGTTGTGCTTTTGTTCTGTCATAATGCCATAATTAACTTATTTTTCGGGTTTCTTTGTTTCTGCGGGTTTAAGGTCGGGTATTTCTTTAAGCAATTTAAATGGTGCTGTTTCAGCGCTGAAAACAACAGTAGCTCTTTCCTCTAATATCTTCTTTAAGGCCTCAATATCCCGAAGAAAGATTGCAAGCTCTGTGTCTGCTTCGAGCATTTTATAGTATTTTGCCGCCTCTGCATCGCCCTTTCCACGTATCGTTTTTGCCATTGCCTCTGCAGCAGCAAGAAGCTCTGTTTTTTTGGAATCAGCGTCGGTTCGTGTCTTTGTTGCCTGGGCCTGCCCCTGGGCGATGGTAGCTTCGGTCCTGCGGTTTCTCGCTGCTCTCATTCGTTCGAATACTTTTTCAGTAACATCCTTGCTGACCTTGAGCTGCTTGATACCAAGAGTTTTGATTTCAATACCATAATCGTCTCTGACGCTTTGTTTGAGGTCGGCAAGCATCTCTTCCTCTATTTGTTTTAGTTTTATCTTTGTCTGGTCACTATTTACAAATTCACTGAAAAGGTGCTGTCCTATTACCTTGTTTTGCGTATCGCTAATTCGGCTGCGAAGTTTGCTTTCGGCTTCGGTGATGGTTTCAACAGCATTAAAGAATCCCAGCGGCTCAGCAATCTTCCAGACGACATAAGTATTTACGATAATAGGCACAGCTCCTTTTGTTGTTGTTTCACCTACCTCAACCTCCAGGACTCTCGTCCGGGAATCAAATTTATGGATTTGCTGGATTGGGAACGGCCATCTGAAATACACACCCGGCTTGGTAATCTGGCCTTCATTGCTGACCCTGCCAAAGGTCGTCTTCAGGGCCAATTCCGTCTCTCTTACCTGAAAAAAGAAAAGAAGCAGTGCCAATATACTGATTAACAATACTATAAAGATAACCATCACTATATTTTTCATTTTCCGCTTGTCTCCTTAATCCCGCCTATATCATATAAGCTTGGCGTTAATTTTTCTTTGGCATCGAATATGAAAATCTGCGTGTCGTTTGGGTCGGCAACAACAATATATTTACGTATATTTTGAAGGGCCTCCTCAAAAGCCGTCAATCTCTGCTCACGTTCGTAAATTTCCCTCGCAGCTTCGTATGCCTTAATCTGGCTTTCGAAACGCTCTCCTGTAGCACGGGAAAGGGTTGCTTTTTCAAAGGCATAACTGCGAGCTACTCGAAGTGTTCTGAAAATATCACCTTTCGCTTCTAAAAAGGCATTATCAAGAGCATCGCTGAGCTTATCGATTTGGTCTATTTTGTTTTGTTCCTTGGCCAGCTGATATTGGGCTGCGAGGTCATAGAGCTTGTCGGCATCTTCCACCGAACCTACAAGTGTGCTTAACGTTTTATTGCGTTCCGCAAGGGACTGCAGCACGATTGCCTGCTTCTCCTGAACGGCACCGATAACCTTCTGATAATCCGCTGCGACCTCTGGAGGAGGATGGATACCCTGCAGGCCCAGAAACACAATTTCAACACCAAGGCCCATCTCATTGGCGGCGTCCTGAATCCTGCCTGTTAAAATCTGCTTGGCCTGGGCACGGCCTGCTCCAAGCAAACTCTGCTCAAGAGCAGCTTCATCATCAACTTCGATACTGGCACTGGCTGCGAATTTCGTAAGCTCACGATAACAAATGGATTCGAGCAGCTGTTCCGGCTTGCTGTTATTATATATAAAAGAGTATAAGTCCTTTATCCTGTACTGAACCGGGACAGCAGCAACAACAAGACTTACAGGCACCGCTCCGGCGGCAGGACCGGCGCCAGTCTCTTCGCTGGCTACAAGTAAATGATATTCTTCCTTGTAGTGGGCCTTACCCCATAATAATGAGGGCTCAGGTATTATCTCGCCTGTCTTTGGGTCCTTTTGGGGAACATAACCGATGTAAATTTCCAGGACCTTTTTAACGGGATGCTTATAAGCGATATCTATTGGCCAGGGCCATTTGAAAGTCAGGCCGGGACCGACAAGTCTGGCCTGACCGGATTTGTCCATAGGATTGCCAAAATGCTCTATTATTGCCTCTTCTTTAGGATTTACTACAACGATACAGCTCAACAAATACAGAGTAACAGCGGCGAATAAAACCAAAGGCGCAATTGCTTTTTCAAGAAGCTTATAAAACCAGGTCTGAGAGACCTTGAAGCCGAACTGATAATCGATTGTCTCTGCGGCACTGCGTAATACTCCCCCTGGCTCATTGATAATTCCCAGCAATCTGCTGTCGAAGGCGCTTCTGGCGTATTGTCCTTTCAAACGGGGACGATATATGTCCAGCACAACATTTAGAGCGGTTTCCACACCTATTACAACAAGCAATATCGGGATAATCCAGTTGATTACATTTACCACGCCGAACCAGTTGAAGTGTGCCATGGCCAGCCCTATTGCCATAGCAAAGCATAACACAGCTACTCCAAGCAGACTGCTGCCCCCTGCCCTTAATGGACGCCAATTCGGTTGTCCTGACATGCCGGTTGCATAGCGGGAAATCAAAAAGCTCACAAAAGCTATCGCTGTCATACAAATTGAACAAAGCAGCGCCTGCTTTGGCTCAGTCTCTTTGCCAGCGGATACAACTTTTAATAAATATACTCCGATACCTGTCTGGTAGGCGGCAATCAGAGCCGAGAATATGGGTATGAACCATCTTTCGAGTATTCCAAGCCGGCGTTGAGCAGCGGCAAATAAAGTCGAATGTTCATCATTTCCCTTAAAGATAGCAGGTCCCTGCTCAGCTCTGGTTAACTGGCTCATATCGAGCTTTTCCTGCTCAGCCAGACTCCGCATATGAAACTGAACAGCGAGGACGAACCAGGTCAGAGCTGATGAAAGAAGCAGCCAGCCGACCGCATAGATAGCAAAGAAATCACTGCCTCGCCCGACAAAAAAACAGATACCGAAAAAGACAACGCTCAAAATCAAGGATGACCACGCAACGTGTTCAGGGCGTTTGGATGATTCTGTCATTTTCTATCCCTGTATTGCTTTTTGAACAAAATACATCAAAAACAGTATAATCCAGTATTATATAAGCTCTTTACAATTGGTAAGTTGTGTAATATAACAATAAACAATATTTAAGTATAGGTACAATTATGAAAAAATTAAACCTTGAAACCGGGCCGATATCCCACAGCGGTTGTCCACATAGTTGCTGAAAACGGGCAAAGGCCAATGTATAAATTATTTTCAATAGCAAAAAATACTTTCATAGAAACTCTCAGACAACCGGTCTATGCCATAATTATTGTTTCTGCTTTGGTTTTGTTCTTTTTAAGCCCGTCTTTGGCGATGTACACAATGAGCGACGACAATAAGCTCTTGCGCGAGTTAGGGTTATCTACGTTATTTCTGACAAGTTTGTTCATAGCAATATTTTCCGCTTCCGGGGCCGTGGCCAAGGAAATTGAAAATAAGACGATAACTGTCGTACTCAGCAAGCCCGTCCAACGTCCCATATTTATTGTCGCAAAGTTTCTGGGTGTGGCCGCTGCTGTTATCCTGGCGCACTATATTTGCACTATCGCCCTTCTTATGGCAATCAGGCACGGAGTTCTTGAAACAGTAAATGACCCGCACGACTGGACGGTCATAGCCACGGCGGCGGTTATTGTTGTCGCTGTCTTTCTGCTAAGTGCTTTTTTCAACTATGCTTATGACTGGAAATTTTCTTCAACTGCTATTGTGCTGACAGCCATATTTGCCACGGCTGGTATTGTGTTTTTAGTTTTTATTGACAAAAAATGGCAATTCAATCCAAAGGAAAATGCTATAAATGCGCTGGATGTTTATGGTGCGGTATTATTGCTGTTGGCTGCAATTATCATCGTTGCCCTGGCAGTGGCTCTTTCAGCCAGATTTAACATAGTCGTAACGCTCTCTGCCTGCATAGGAATTTTTCTTCTGGGTATTATTAGCGACTGGGCTTTTGGAGACCTTGCAAAAACAACCTTGTGGGCAAAAATTTGTTATTTTCTGGTACCAAATTTACAGATTTTCTGGATAAGCGATGCCATTTATGAAGGCAGCGAGGTCCCTATAAAATACATATTGGTAACCGCTTCTTATGCCTTGTGCTATACGATAGGTATTCTCGCCTTGGCCATTGCCCTCTTCCAGCGCCGACAGGTAGGATAATTTTCGCAACTCGTCGCTCGTGTCACGTGTCACGGGACACGAGGCACGGTTTTTATAACTGCTTTTTCATCGCAGTTTTGCTGTTTTGGGCATCTGGCGCAGTCGCTCCAGACCTTCATCGGCAGCTTATCTTTTTCAATAACTTCAAAGCCGAGTTTTTCAAAGAATCCGGGATCCATTGTCAAGGCAAAGACTTTCAGCAACCCAAGTCTTGCTGCCTGTTCAAACGCCGCAGCAACAAGCGATTTCCCAATTCCCTGATTCTTATGGTTTTCATCGACTGCCAGCGATTTTATTTCCGCCAAATCCGACCAGATTACCTCTAACGCACAGCATCCGATTATATTGCCGTCAATCTCAGCCACAGTGAAGGCCTGCAGGTTTTTATAGATATCAGCCATTGGCCGAAACAGCATCTTTTCTTGCTCTGCATAGTCATTGACTAAAGAATATATTGACTCGACATCCGATATTTTCGCACTTCGAACATTCATAATAAAAAGTATAGCCACTAAGACACCAAGTCGCAAATAAAAATGCATCTGAACTTTTTAGTGCCTTAATGAAAACGATTAAAACAAACCACAATCTTAATACTTTTATCTGTTTAGCCATCACCGGCACGGAAACGCTCTGTCCAAGAATAACAAAAAAGCGAAAAAAGACTGGAAAAACAGTTGTGCTTCGTATATCTTACTCACCGTGTGGCAAGTCAGCCGACGCTGTGGCTGGCTAAGTAATATGAACGAAAAAACTACGAACTATGAACTAAATTATGCGATTTATACTTATCGACAAAGTTGTTTCGCTTGATAGCGGCAAGGAAATAAAGGCGATCAAAAGCGTTTCCTTAGCTGAGGAATATCTGGCTGACCATTTTCCGACATTTCCGGTCCTGCCCGGCGTATTACTGCTGGAAGGACTGATTGAATCGGCTTCCTGGCTGGTTCGGGAGGCGGAAAATTTTGCCCACAGTATTCTCTTGCTTGAACACGCAAAAAATGTAAAATATAAAAGCTTTTTGGCTCCGGGCGGCCAGATAGAATATACTGTTCAGGCCAAAACCATTGATGAGAACATCAGCAGTTTTAGCGGCTTTGGTTCATCTGCAGATGAACTAATCGTGGAAGCAAGGTTCGGTCTGAGGCACTTTAACCTTGCTGACGAAAATTCCGCTTTGGCTGATATTGACGCCAGAGTCATCGAGAATATGAAAAAACGCTGGAAATTGTTATGGCAATGACCATTGTAAAGAAAGGATTATTACAAGGCCAGGATAATGGGAGATAAAAATATGACAATGAGTCGGGATGAAGTATTCGACAAGGTTCAGGAAGTCATGGTCGATGCGTTAGGAGTTGACGAGGATGAGGTTACCGATGAGGCAGTCCTGATGAGGGATTTGGGAGCAGAAAGCATCGACTTCTTGGACATAGTTTTTCGTTTGGAGAAAGCGTTCGGAATAAAAATCCCGAGGGAAGAATTATTTCCTGCTGATACGCTGATGAACAATTCCGGTTTTGTCAGCAACGGCAAATTGACTGAGGCAGGGCTGAATGAGCTGCGCCAAAAAATACCGCACATCGACATCTCAGCATTTGAAAACGACCCTGATATTAATAAGTTAGGCGATTTGTTTACTGTCGGTGCAATCATAAACTACATCGAGTCTAAAGTAAATGCTGCTTGATAGTATATGGTCTGCTTTGAACGTTAGCGGCAGGATTGTTACATCTCAACCTGCCGCTTACTTAATGCCTGCAACAAAACTACCCATTATTCTCTGTCATTCCCGCGAAAGCGGGAATCCAGATAATTTCGCTAAAGTTATTTTAGGTTTTGTTATAGACTCTTAATATAGGTGGCACACTCGTTTTGTTATATATAACAAAACAAAAATCAGTCTTAATATGCGCTGGATTTGGATAGATAAATTTATTGAGTTTCAAAGCGGCAAAAGTGCTGTTGCCCTAAAGAATGTAACCCTTGCAGAAGAACATTTGCACGACCACTTTCCTGGTTTTCCTGTAATGCCGGAGTCATTAATGATTGAAGCAATGGCACAAACAGCCGGGATACTCGTCGGCGAGGCAAAAAAATTCAAGGAGAAGGTCATTCTCGCTAAGGTAAAAAAGGCCGTCTTTTTCCACTATGTAAAGCCGGGCGATACGATAATCTTGGATGCTGAAATTGAATCTATTACTCCGGAGGCGGCAAGCACAACCGGTAAAATTACCTGTGCCGATAAATTAGTCGCCGAGATTGATTTGATGTTCAGCCATATAGATCAGAATCTCGCGGGCAAAAAATTTCCCGATGAAAACTTTGTTTTTACAGGTATGTTCGAGTCGCTTCTAAGAGACGTTCTGATAGATAGCACCGGCTCCGAAAGTTCTCCAACGGAGGCAAAGTCATGAGTTCATCTCCAGTAGTAATAACCGGCTTGGGGGCAATAAGCCCGCTCGGATTAACTGTTGGTGATATGTGGGATGGCCTTTGCGCCGGCAGGTGCGGGATAAGCAAAATCACCGCGTTTGACCCTGTCGGCTTTAGCTGCAAAATAGCAGGACAGGTCCCCGAATATAAAATTCAGCAATACGTCCCGAAGTTTTATCGCAAGGCCACCAAGCTGATGTCAAGGGACATCGAGCTGTCGGTCATAGCAGCCGGCGAAGCCCTTGCAGACAGCGGTTTTGTAACAAAGGCAATCGACCCGGAAAAAGTCAACATCAATCCGGAGCGTGCAGCTATAAATCTCGGTGCCGGCCTTATCAGTTGTGATTTAGTTGAGCTTGCTCCCGCTGTGGCTGCAAGCATCACCGATGGCAAGTTTGACATCCGCAAATGGGGCAAAGACGGCCTCGAAATGGTAACGCCTTTATGGTTATTGAAATACCTTCCCAATATGCTCGCCTGCCATATAGGCATCATTCACGATATCAGGGGGCCCAGCAATTCTATCACCTGCGCCGAGGCATCTGCACATCTGGCCATAGGCGAAGCTTCTCATATTATCGCTCGCGGCGACAGTGACATTGCCCTTGCAGGCGGTGCTGAAGCAAAGGTAAATCCTATCGTTATGATTCGCCAATGCCTGTTGAAAAGGACAACTTCCGAAAATAATGATGACCCGGCGTTGGCCTGCAGACCGTTCGACGCTGATGCAAAGGGCTCTGTCTTTGGCGAGGCAGCAGGCGTAGTTGTCCTTGAAAGTTTGGAGAACGCTAAAAGTCGCGGCGCAAAAATTTACGCTGAAATTGCCGGTTCCGGCAGCAGTAATAATATCAATCCCGCATACGAACATCTCGAACCTTATGGCAGAGGCATTCGAATAGCGATAGAAAAAGCTCTCGCAGATGCTCATATTCAGCCGGATGATTTAGACCTGATTATCCCGCACGGCACCGGCATTGCAGCCGACGATTTGGCTGAAGCAAAGGCAATTCAAGCTGTTCTCGGTAGTACGGCAGCTAAGGTCCCCGTCTGGCCAACAAAAAGTATGCTCAGTAATACCGGCGCCGCCGCTGGCGCACTCGATGTTATCGTCGCTGTTTGCACGATGAAAGAAGGCAAAATCCCCGCTGCGAAGAATTGCGACAAAAAAGCCGATGGCTGCAACCTGAATATTGTAAATCAATCTCAGCAGAGAGAGCTTCGTTTCATCTTGTGCTGCAGTTATACCTACGGCGGTCAAACCGCCGCAGTGGTATTGAAACGACCTAATTGAATATCGAATATTGAACACTGAATTTCGAATGATGAAGGAAAAGGAAGAAAAAAAGAAGAGTGAGAACAGGAAATATGATCTTGAAGAGCGCTTAATTAACTTCGCTGTTCGTATAATAAACGTAGCTGAGGCCTTACCTCAAACACGTGCCGGGAACCATATATCAGGTCAGCTGCTGCGTTGTGGAACAGCTGGTGCACCTAATTATGGCGAGGCACAGAGTGCTGAATCACGCAAAGATTTCGTTCATAAAATCAAGATAGTACTCAAAGAACTTCGTGAGACAAAAATATGGCTTAAGTTAATCCAGCGTAAACGCTTGGCAAAAAACGCCCTGGAAGTAGAATACCTGTTAAAGGAATGTGATGAGTTAATTTCGATTTTTGTAACGAGTGTAAAAACAGCCGAAAAAAACAAGATATCGAAAAGCAAAGAAACCTAATTTGTTTTCCTTCGACATTCGATATTCCTTGTTGGATATTCATTATTCAAAAATATCTTAATGAATAATGTTAAAAAGGAATAATAAATGGCTGAGCGAATCGTCATAACCGGAATGGGAATCGTCTGCCCTTTGGGTAATGATGTTGAAACCCTCTGGAAGAATATCCTGTCGTGCAAAAGCGGTGTAGCCAAAAATACCATTTTCGATGCCTCGACGTTTCCGACTACGTTTGATGCAGAGGTCAAGGATTACGACTTTGTGAAATATACAAAGAATCCGGATTTGCACAAGCACTGCAATCGCGGCTCCGCCTTCGCAATAGGCGCCGCCGCTCAGGCCTGCAAACAGGCGGGAATTGATATTGAAACCGACCGTCCGAGTGACGGCATTGATAGAAACAGGATGGGCATCTACCTCGGAGCCGGCGAGGGCTCTGTCGATAATGACGTATTCTTTGACGCATTAGTAAAAGCATGGAGCACAGATAAAAACGAAATGGACTGGGGGAAATGGGCCGAGGTTGCCTTTGGCAGGATGGACCCGATACGCGAGCTTGAGCAGGAGCCGAATATGCCTGCCGCTCACGTCGTACTGCTCACCGGCGCACGTGGCCCGACCAGAAGTTGTCTCACCGCTTGCGCCGCCAGCACACAAGCAATCGGCGAATCAATGATGCTTATTCGCAGGGGCGATGTGGATATTATGATTGTCGGCGGAGCGCACTCGATGATACATCCGCTGGGCCTTACCGGCTTTAACCGCCTCACCGCCCTATCGACAAGAAACGACAGCCCCGAAACTGCTTCCAGGCCGTTCTCAGCCAGCAGGGACGGCTTTATCCTTGGTGAAGGTTCTGCTATCCTTATCCTCGAATCTCTTACCTCTGCTGGAAAAAGAGGCGTTAAAATATTAGCTGAAGTCATCGGCTTCGGCTCGACTGCCGACGCATTCCGCGTTACAGATATGCACGAGGAAGCAAGAGGTGCTATTGCAGCAATGAACACCGCACTTGCCGACGCCGGTATAAGTTACAGGGACGTCGATTATATCAACACCCACGGCACGAGCACAGTCGAGAACGACTCTATAGAAACAAAAGCAATCAAAGCCGTTTTCCGGGAAGAAGCGAAAAACACTCCCGCCAGCAGCGTTAAGAGTATGTTCGGCCATTTAATTGCTGCGACCGGAGCTTCCGAGCTGATTACCTGCGTCCTGGCGATACGGGATAATATATTGCCGCCGACAATAAATCTGACAGACCCCGACCCTGAGCTTGACCTGGATTATGTCCCGAACAAGCCCAGAAAAGCCGCTGTAAATATCGCTATGAATGAATCCTTCGGCTTCGGCGGACAAAATAATGTTGTAATTGTAAAAAGATATGAATAGTATTTAGCCGGCGGTTTCACCGCCGGTTTGCACAATACGAATTATGCTCGATATTAAACATATAAGAGAAAATCCTGAAAGATTCAAAGACGCCTGCAAGACAAAGGGCTTTGATGCTGATATCGACAGATTACTTGAAGTCGACTCTGTTTTAAAGCAGGCGAAGCAGCACCTGCAGGATATAACCACCGAAAAAAATAAAATCGGTAAATCGATTCCCAATCTCTCCGGTAATGAGAAGCAGTCCGCGTTAAACAAGCTTTCGGACTTGAAACAGCAGGAGGCTGAGCATAACGAAAACCTTAAAAAGCTTCAGCCGGAATTTGATGAGCTTATGCTGCAAGTCCCTCAGCCGGTCGATGATGGTGTCCCTGTCGGCAAAGACGATACGGAAAATGTTGAAATAAGAAAAGAGGGCGAGATTCGAAAGTTTGATTTCGAGCCCAAAGACCACGTCCAATTGGGAACAGCCCTCGGCATCATAGATATCGAGCGCGGAGTCAAGTTAGCCGGCACAAGAAACTACATCTTAAAAGGCGATGGCGCCTTACTTCACTGGGCCGTCCTGCGTTTCGCAATGGACTTTATGGTCGGCAAAGGATATGTGCCGATGTCGGTGCCTGTGCTTATGAAGGATGAAGCAATGACAGGCACCGGTTTTTTCCCCGGCTCTGAGGAACAGACCTACCAAATGGAAAGGGACAATCTCAACTTGGCCGGCACAGCCGAAGTGCCGTTGACAGCTTATAGAATGGGCGAGCTTTTAACCGCTGATGAGCTGCCCTTAAAATACGTGGCCTTATCGACCTGTTTTCGGCGTGAAGCAGGTGCAGCCGGCAAGGACACCTACGGCCTGTATAGAATTCACCAGTTCGACAAGATTGAGCAGGTGGTCATCTGCAAAAACAGCATCGAAGAGAGCAATAAATTTCACGAGGAGATTTTAGCCAACGCCGAGGCCGTTATGCAGGCCCTGGAGCTGCCTTATCGAGTAGTTAATGTCTGCACGGGCGATTTAGGCCGGGGCCAGGCCAAAAAATATGACATTGAGGCCTGGATGCCTTCTCGAGGAAATTACTGCGAGACCCACAGCGCAAGTAAATTCTACGAATTTCAGGCCCGCCGATTGAACCTGCGATACAAAGATGATAAATCGAAAATCGAAAATCGAAAATCGAAAATCCAGTTCTGCCATACCTTAAATAACACCGTCATCGCAAGCCCAAGAATACTCATCCCCTTATTAGAACTCTACCAAAACTCTGATGGTTCAATAACTATTCCGACAGTGCTCCGCACATATATGGGTGGCAGGGAAAGGGTAGTTCGCTGCTCTTAATCTGTTATGCCTGGCTGGTGCCGCTTATTTTATGTTCCGCCATCTTGCTGTTTCTTAGGCGGAGTAAGAAAATCCTTTTTTATAACGGCTAAGGTGAAATTACTCTTGAGTCCCAGGTCTATGGCCTGTAGTCTATTCCGCTATGGATGATATTAGGCGGAAATTAGACCTGATTGATAAGCAACTTTCCGGGGGCTTTTTTAACTCATATCATAAAATCATAACCACCAGCCCCCTCTTATTTGCCGCAATCGGCCTAATCATCGGCATTTTAATTCAGAGCATTCTACCCGCTTCGCAATTTTTCTGGCTAATCATCCTTGTCTTTTTTTCGGCAGCATCTGTTTTACTCTTTATCGTCCTGAGTTTTTCCTCTATCAATAACCAATTACCAGTAACCAATTACCAATCACCGGTTACCAATAACCAATACGTCACTGCAATTCTCACCCTTGCTTGCTTTACCTGTCTTGGCGCAATTCGGCTGAATACTTTTTATACGCCGAGGCCAAATGATATCCGAAATCTCATCGGAATTGAAAAAGAATCAGCCACAGAGGACACAGAGAGCACAGAGAAAACAAAAAATAAAGAATTAAAAACTGAGAAATCTGTGGCCAGAGTAATAAATGAGCGTAGATTAGCAACAATTCGCGGCCAAATTGTCACCGACCCCTACATTGACAGAAATAAAGACTGGAAATTCGCACGATTTAAGTTCACCGACCCTGCAACAAGCTTCTATCTTAAACTCAGCAAGGTAAAAACTGTCGATAGCTGGGCGGATGTAACCGGCACCGTCCGAGTGCAGGTGGATGAACCTGTCCTGGACCTAAAGGCTGGCGGTTATATCCAGGCGTATTGCTGGTTAGACAGATTCAAACCTCCATCAAATCCCGGCCAGTTCGATACCGCCAAATATCTTGCTCGCAAGAACGTCTTTATCGCTGCTTCAATCAAATCGCGAGACAGCATCGAATTACTCAAAGATAGCCCTGCCTGCCTTTTTACGAAAATCAAAAGAAGGTTCAGAAATACAGCTACCCAGGCCCTATTGGACGGCCCATCTCCCGATGACAGCAGCGAATCCCTGATGCAGGCATTGCTTTTGGGCTACAGAAGAAATATTGACAGCGCTACTTACGAGGCCTTTTACAAAACCGGCTTATTGCACTTTATCAGTCTTTCAGGAATGCATCTTGGCATTTTAGTTGGTGTTATATGGTGGCTCTGCAAAACAATTGGCTTAATGAAACCCGCCCGTGCTGTTATCTGCATTGCTGCATTAGCTGTCTTTTTATTGATTGTCCCGCCGAGAGCACCAACTCTCCGTGCCGCTGTCATCGCTCTTGTTTTCTGTTTATCATTTTTATTTCGCCGAAAGGCAAATTCCATCAACACTTTGTCATTAGCAGCAATAATCCTTTTGCTGATTAATCCGACCGATTTGTTCTCGGCCGGCTGGCAATTATCTTTCGCATCGGTTCTTGGCATTATACTTCTCTCTGACCGGATACACTTCTTTCTATATGAAATGATAACAGCTCATCGATGGTTCAAAGCCGGGGTATATATCAAACTCTTGTCTCGAATAATTTCCAGGACCGATTCTTATATATTGCAATTATTTTCTGTCGGTCTTTCCGCCTGGCTGGGTGGCGCCGGCATCCTGTTATATCACTTTTACACGATTAATCCTTTTACGAGCATCTGGACGGTTATCGTTTTTCCATTCGTTGCCGGGATTTTAACGCTTGGGTATCTGAAAATAGTTTTGTCTTTTCTGCTGCCCTCTGTAGCATCGGTATTGGGGATATTGGTAACAGGATTAGCCGATTTACTGATTGGTATTGTTAAGCTAATCGCACATCTGGATTTCTCTCAGATACTTATAGGCCGCGTGCCGATTGCAGTGGTTATTTTTTATTACTGCACAATTGCTTTTGCCTTCTTTTTTCATTTTCGTCGCCCCCTGTTCAGGAAAATAATCTTAATACCTGTGCTTATGGCAATATTTGCTTTTCTGGGCGTAACTAAATGGCAAAGGATACACCGTGACAACCTGGTTCTCACCTGTCTCGATGTCGGTCATGGCCAGGCGATTCTGGCCCAGCTTCCGGGTGGGGATAATGTTTTATTCGACGCCGGCTCACTGCACAGAAGCAACATCGGCAGAAAAGTCGTTTCGCCGTTTTTAGATTATATCGGCCTATATAGACTCGATGCTATTGCCATAAGCCACAACGACATTGACCACATCAACGGCATACCTGAGATTATCGAGCACTGCAAGGTCGGGGCAATCTATGCCAATGATGCCTTCTTCAGTGAAACAGATACTTGGGGCACTGCCAAATTTCTTAACGACCGTCTCCTCGAACAAGGCCATAAAATTCATACCTTAGAAAAAGGATTAAATTTACAAACCCCTGCAAGTATCAAAATCCTCTGGCCGACCAAACAGATATATCAGGATTACAAACTCAGTGACAACGACAAATCTCTGGTTTGCCTTATTGAATTTGCAGGCAAAAAAATCCTTTTTTGCTCTGACATCGAAAAATTCACCCAGCAGGAGCTTCTTCGCCTCTATCCCGACCTTAAAGCTGATATTGTAGTCGTCCCTCATCACGGCTCTGCTACAACAGCAGACCCTGATTTTCTTGAAAATCTTGAAGCGGATATCTTGCTTTATAGCTGTGAAGAAAGACAATATGAAAAGCTGAATTCTTTCGGTAATGACGAATCTATCGCAAATAATGCAAAGTCATTTTATACACCCAGAGATGGAGCAATCATCATTCGCATCAGGAAAAACGGCACGATTGTGAGTAAGTGTGCAAATGAGTGAGTGCGCAGGTAAACAAGTGCAGTTACGCCAACTCACCAACCCATCCGCGCATATACGTATTTACCTCATATATACAACTATTTCGACTCTTCGGTTTCTTGCCTTGCCGCTTGCCGTTGCGTTTGATGCTACAGGCCTGGTCTCTCCGCAGCCCACTGCTCGAATATCTTCTTCGTCTATCCCGCGGTTTATTAAATACCTTGTTACCGTAAGTGCACGCTGAGATGATAGCTCCCAGTTATCTTTCCACTTCGATTTTTTTATGGGGTCAGTATCGGTATGCCCGGCCACATCTATTTGTTTACCGCCGTATCTGCTCTGCAGCACCGATTGGATATGGTCAAGTTCGGTGATGGATGATTTCTTAAGGTCGGCTTTTCCCGAATCGAATAATATCTCGTTTGGCAGCGTCACTGTAATTGTCCCTGCTGTCGGGTCCAAGGCCACATCGTAACCCTCTCCGAAGCCGGTTACTTCTGCCGCGCTCTTCTGCCGCTCTGCAATTTGTCTTTGAAGCTCTTCTATAGTCTGCTGATTTTTTGAAAGCTGCGCACCAAGCTGACCTTTTTCCGACCTTTCGCGTTCAAGCAAACCAAGCGTATTTTGATGCTCTACATTTACCGCCTGATATTTTTTCTTCCAGTTTGTCGGGAAACCCCCGCAGCCTGAAAGTAATGAAGCTGTTACAAAACACGTTAGCAGTATGATTGTTTTTTGGGAGGTTTGCATCTTTATATCTCCTTAATGTATGACCTAAAATTCCATTGTATCTTTAACATCACATATTGCCGGTGAACGGCTCAAGGATGAATCTAACATAGTCTCGAATCCAGTCGTGTAAAATCATAACAACAAACATTCCCAATGACAAGAAGGGACCATAAGGAATTTGTCGAATTTTTTTAAAAAACATCTGAAATCCCGCCCATGCCAGCCCGAAGAATGGTGCGATAAAAAAAGCCATTATCACGAAAACTGGACCTGCAACCGCCCCCGCCGCTCCCATCAGGTGCATATCGCCCAGACCCATTGCCTCTTTTCCAAATGCTAATGTGCCGAAGATGCGGATGCTCCAGACTACGCCGCAGCCGACAAAATATCCCCACGCACTGCCCAGAAGCCCTGAAATAGCAGGATGTTGCGAAAAATCCACCCACCATTTGCTCCCACCGAATAACCACAAAGCTGCCGCCGAGCACACAATAATCGGAA
>Ga0315555_1000886_pt1 | contig 21624 bp, 17 predicted proteins | sample SalMarSW160380MG_FD_202113 | JGI IMG/M metagenome (GOLD analysis project Ga0315555, IMG submission 202113) | Salt marsh sediment microbial communities from the Plum Island Ecosystem LTER, Massachusetts, United States - Salt Marsh Sediment SW1603-80 ... | reverse complement strand
GTACGGTCTCATCCGGGGTTTCGTTTTCGGGGCCACCGTGGGCTTCATGGAGATGTGAAGATCCAGATCTCCCGCCATCCGTTGCGACTCGGTGATCAGTGCTTCGATATCCTCCGCCGCACCGGAGAGCAGCAGCATCACGGCGAACTCTCCTCCCAATACGGCCATCCGGCTCTCCTCGATATTGCACCGCTTGTCCAGGATCGAGGTCGTCAGGTCGTCGACAATCCCGACTCTATCGCTTCCGATGGCGGTCAATATGGCGAATCCTCTCATCAGGTGAACCTCCCCGGTCGAAATGATTGTATAGGGATGTTTTGGCGCTGTCCAGCGCGACGGAGCCGCGGGGAGTTACGGGAGCGCATCCCTGCACGGGTGACACTTTTCGGCCCGCGGGTTGTTTCATTGGAGAGATCATCGGGAGGTCTGTAATGGGACTAATAATCGCGATCATCGTTGGAGCGATCATTCTCGGGGGCGTGGCGGCCGGGATTTTCTGCTACCGCAGGTACGCCCTCCCCAACATGCAGCCGCTGTCCGTGCAGGATCTGGAGATCTGCCGGGACATCGTCGACGCCCGCCGGGGCTATCCGTGGATATGCAGGAGGGCCCTGAAGACCGGAGAGTGTGCCTGTTATCCCTGTGAAAAGCTGCTCGTGGCCCGCGGCTTGGTGCTTCAGCGCTGAGCGGCTCGATTGATGCTCGCGGGTCGGGCCAGGTCATGAAAAGGGTATCCTACTACTTCCGGGGTTTTCTGCTTCGCCCTGGATCTTCTTCACCCTGCTTCCCATGGCTGGGATCATGGCGGTGTTTATCCGCTGAAGCGGGCCGGCTGCAGGCTGTTCCGCCTCCGCCCCCGGCAACTATAGGATGTGGTCCAGGAACCTCTGGGTCCGTTCCGACTGGGGATTGTTGAACAGCACCTCGGGCGGGGCGGTTTCGATCACCTCTCCGTTGTCCATGAACACCACCTTGTGCGCCGCCGCCTTGGCGAATCCCATTTCATGGGAGACCACCAGCATGGTCATGCCCTCTTCGGCCAGGGCCAGCATCACATCCAGAACCTCTTTGATCATCTCCGGATCCAACGCGGAGGTGGGTTCGTCGAAGAGCATGACCTTGGGGTTCATGGCCAGCGCCCGGGCTATGGCCACCCGCTGCTGCTGCCCTCCGGACAGCTGGTCCGGGTAGGACCCGTACTTGTCGCCAAGGCCGACCCGATCCAGGAGCGCTCTGCCCACTTCTTCCGCCTCGTTCTGTGGGGTTTTCTTCACGATCCGCGGTCCGACTGTCACGTTTCCCAGTGCCGTCAGGTGGGGGAAGAGGTTAAAGGATTGAAAGACCATGCCCACCTCTTCGCGGATGTGGCGGATGTCGGCGTGATAGGCGGTAAGGCAGTCATCGTCGATCCAGATCTCTCCGGAGGTGAGCTTCTCCAGCCTGTTGACGCAGCGCAACAGGGTGCTCTTGCCACTGCCCGAGGGGCCGATGACCAGCACCACCTCTCCCTTCTCCACGGTGATGTTGGCGTTCTTCACAGCCTCGATCCTGCCGAAGTTCTTGCAGGCGTCGATGATCTTGACCCTTGGTCTATTGCTGCTCACGGCGGTTGAGCCTCTCCTCCATTATGGAAACGAGTTTCGAGAAAAACAGGGTGATGACCAGATAAACCAGCGCCACAACTGTGTAGGTCTCGAAGTAGTAGAAGGTCTTGGAGGCAAACTCCCGTCCCCGGCGCAGCAGGTCCGCCACCGCAAGGATCGATACCAGTGAGGAATCCTTGAGCAGGGCGATGAACTCATTGCCAACCGGCGGCAGCACCACCCGGATGGTCTGGGGCAGTATTATGCGGCTCATGGCCTGGCCCCGGGACATACCGATTGCCAGAGCCGCCTCCATCTGCCCCTTGGGGATCGACTGGATACCGGCCCGGAAGATCTCCCCCAGGTAGGCGCCGTAGCAGAAGGTCATGGCCGTGACCGCCGCTACCAGGCGGGGTACCTGGACGATCCTGCCCATGGCGTAGTAGATGTAGAACAGCTGCACCAGCAGGGGGATCCCCCGGACAACCTCCACGTAGACCGTGGCGATGCGGTTGATGACCTTGATGCGCGAGATACGCCCCAGCCCGGTAAACAGGCCGACGATCAAGGCGAAAACGATCGACAGGATCGTAACGATGAAAGTCATCAGGATCCCGTCGGGCAGGAAAGTGATGATACGCCGGTACGGCTCAGGGGAGATAACGGGTAGAAGTATCAGCAGGGCGATGGCCCCGAAGAAGGAGATGCGCCACGACGAAAAGATGGCGCGCTCGTCCCTCTCCGGGATCAAAGCCCCGTCGGATATCTCGATTCGGGTTTTCCGAGGTGAAGATCTGTCTACCTCAGCCACTTGTCCTCGATCTTCTTGTAGGTGTCGGTGTTCAGTACCGCATTGAGGCCTTTGTTGATGACATTGAGTACCTCCGTGTTGCCCTTGTCGACAACAACACCGTAGAACTCCTCGGTAAAGGGCTTACCCACGATCTTGAACTTGCCCTTGTAGTTGGGATTCATCAGGGCGAAGTCAGCAGCGACCGGAGTGTCGGCTACAACGGCATCGACTCTGCCGTTGGCCATGTCCTCGAAGGCCAGGCCGATCTCGTCGTAGGTCTTAAGTTCCACCCCTCCGACTTTCTCGATCTCGAAGGAGCCCGTGGTACCGATCTGAGCAGCTGCGGATTTACCCTTTAGGTCGGCCAGAGTAGTTACTCCGGTGGTCTCGTTGGGCACGATCAGCACCTGACCGGCGTTGATGTACGGTACGGAGAAATCCATGGTTTCCTTGCGCTCGTCGGTGATGGTGACCGAAGACATGACAGCATCGTACTCCCCGGCGGCCAGACCGGCAAAGATCCCGTCCCAGGCGGTATTTTTGAATTCAACCGTAAAGCCGCCCGCTTCCGCCGCCGCCTTCATCAGGTCGATGTCGAAACCCACGATCTCCTTGTTCTCGTCCACCATCTCCATCGGCGGCCAGGTAGCGTCCGTGGCGATCGTTATGTCCATCTTTCCCGCCGCCTCTTCCTTCTTCTTGCAGCCGACCAGCAGCAGGCTGGCAGCTGCGAGCAAAATCAACGACACCAGCAATATCTTTTTGAGCATACGCTCCTCCTTTTAAGAGATTTTATGACAAAAAACCACGAAATGGGCCTGCTGTCAAGGATACTTGACAGTTTTTTAGCTTTTGATTACATTGAGCCACAGAACAACGCAGGGTAGAGCAGTTGGCAGCTCGTCGGGCTCATAACCCGGAGGTCGCAGGTTCGAGTCCTGCCCCTGCTAATTTTTGTGCATAGAGCCCCTCTAAACGAGGGGCTTTGTTGTTTCTGGGTACCCGCACCGGCGCGATCCGCAATTCAGTGTCAAATGCTTACTGTCTGACAGGTGAAGGGGGCGGATATGCGCCTTTTTTCATTGTACCGCCGAGGCAGAATCTTCTACTGCCAGTTCTACAATCCAAAGACCGGGAAGTACCTTCCAGGCCACTCCGCGGGGCAGACCACATTGTGAAAGGCTTGCAGCACCCGCTCTCGAGAAGTCATGTGGCTGATTCTCGTAGCAAAGCCTCGGTCAGCGCGTCGAGAAACTCCGGGATATCCGAAGGCTCTCGGCCGGAGACGATCCTGCCGTCGATCACCGCAGAACAGGCGTCATCGTAGCTCCCTCCCATGACGGTTATATGCTTCCTGCAGGCGCCCGTCCCGGCCAGTATCTTCCCCCTGACCATGTCGGCGGCCGCCAGAGGGATCGGCCCGTGGCAGATGGGAGCGATGATTTTCCCGGCCTTGTGCGCCTCTTCCAAGAAATCCAGCGGTTTTCCGGCGGCGACCATGTTCCACGGATTGAAGGCCCCGGGGATCATGACCAGGTCGGTTTCCTGCGCGGAGATGCACTCGAGTTTCTCGACCGCGTATCGGGACAGCGGGATCTCCTGGAGGGGAACGGAAACTCCGAAGCTTCCCGTAACCACATCCAAACCGATCAGGGGGGGGCGGGATCGAAGGGGGGCGGGATAGGTGGCCAGAGTGAGATCGACCCCGCGGTGGATGAGTTCCATCGTGGGGACCACGACCTCGATATCCTCAAAGTCCTCTCCAGCCACGATTACGACCCTCTTGCCCCTCAGGATTCCAGTCCGCTCATCCTGAAAGTCGGGATCGAAGGCCCGGCAGAGCTCCCTCACGAGGGCGGGAGTATCGGCGGTATCCTGGGCAGTGAGCAGATTGCCATCGCGGACCACGGACTCTTGCCGAAGCTTCCCCACCCTGTCGATCAGGTAACCGACCATGATGTCTCCGGTGGCTCTTCTGCCATCCAGGATCCCAAGCACGATCAGAGGTAAAGACCCGGCCCCGATCGCCGCGAGAACAGCTCCCTTTCGGAAAACCGCTTCGGTGAAGGAAAGGGCCTTGTCGTCATTCATCAGGATGTCGGCGGAGTGGCCCCCGGGGAAGACCAGGGCATCGTAGTGCTCGGCCTGTGCCTCCTTGAGGGAGCAATACCCCTGCCGGGAGTCCTCCAGAACCGGAATCGGATTAAGGCTCATACCCCACATGCCCAGCACGCCGTTGGTGGCGAGGGTAGGCCTGACGTTCTTCCAGGTGATCCAATCGGCCCCCAGGAACTCCACGCTACCCCCGAACTCCGTGATGTACAGAGCCAGGTAGTAGGCCTGAAAGTCGGAGAACTCGCTGGCCACAGGGACGCCGATGACTTTTCCCGAGAGAGGACCCTTGGGCTTCCGATGGCCCGCCGCCGTACCCCGCCAGAAGGTGTGGGATCCTTCCTGCCTGATTTCCACGCCGGTTTTTCTCGCTATCTCCAGAAAGTTATCAAGATACATACCTGATCGGGAATATCCCGCCTCCTTGGAAAACATCCATGGACTCTTACCTTTATATTCTGAAAGCTATTACACGCGCTGAAGCGGATCGGCTCTCCGTGTATATTGAGTTTAGAAATTCTCATTACCTATTATGCAAAATCAGTGCCATTAGCGCGTACATGGAGTTACATATTATAATTCGATTTGACTAAACCAATTACGTTTGCAGCATACCCGAAATGAAAGAATGATAATGAATTGAATATGTACAAGAAAAAGACATGTTTTACGACATGTCTTACAAAACTCTCAGCGGCCGATACGGTCTGGCGGGGGAGGATAGTAAGCCATGGGTTAAATGATAGTTCTTCTATCCTACCTTTCTTTCAGGACTGCACAACTTGCCGCAGGGCCTTGGGTTGTCAAAACCGCAGCAGCTGGTCTACACTTGTTTATAGTTGACGGTATGACGGGCTTATGGACAACCGAGCCACATATGCAAGCTGGGAACAGTTCGTAGTCAAAGGAAAAGGTATCTCAGCTCACCTGGTTCGACCGGTGATTCTGGATTCCTGGAAGAGGTCTCGGGGATTCGGAGTCGATCCGTATCGGAATGGCTGCCAGAGTGTAGTTTTCAAAGAACTGGCTCGTAGAAGGCGGAGACGCGCCCACCTGAGGGAAGTCGCCATTCCCTACATCAAAAACCTGTACAAGCTGATCGAGGGAAGCGGATCGCTCATTTCTCTAACCGACGAGGATGGCGTCACCCTCGATATCGAAAGCGATCAAAGCATCAAATGCACCGAGAACTTCCCGCTGCCGGGGACCATCCATTCCGAAGATGTGATCGGCACCAACGGAATGGGAACGGCCTTGACGATCGACGGGTCCATCCAGGTCCACGCCGAGGAGCATTGGATGGTGCACAACCACTGCTGGTCATGCAGTTCAGCAACGATCCACGAAAACGGTGCGATCGTTGGTTGCCTCAATCTATCCTGCCCGACGCACAAAGCCCACGAGCATTCACTGGGCCTGATTGTCGCCGCAGTCAACGCTATCGAACGGGAGCTGGTCCTGACCGCAACTCTGGCGGAAAAGCAGTACCTGGTAAAACAGCAGAGTGCGATCCTGGAGCTCACGGATGTGGGTATCGTTCTGATCGACAAGAAGGGGATCATCCAGCGTACAAACAAGGTTCTCTGCGAGATTTTCAAAACAAACGACGTCTGGGAAGGCCGTCGTATCTCCGAGATGATCGACGCGGACATCGATTTTGTTTCCCTGCTTGCCGATGAGGTGTCCCTCCACGATCACGAGATCTCGGTAAGAGTCGGAACCAAATACACGCATTTGCGCGTATCGACGGCTCTCATTAGAAACGATCAGTCCGTCGATGCGATGGTCATCCGCATCCGAGAATCAAAGGCTTTTCTCAATATGGTGAACAAGGTCGCCGGTTCAAAGGCGATTTATACGTTCAGCGACATTATTGGTAGGTCTCCCAAGCTTTTAGACTGTATCAAGCTGGCAAAGAACGCCGCCAGTAGCAATTCGAACATCCTGATCCTTGGGGAGAGCGGAACTGGTAAAGAGCTGTTCGCCCAAGCGGTCCACAACTACAGCCCTCGCAAGAACGGTCCATTCGTAGCCATCAACTGCGGCGCGCTCTCCCGTGAGCTGATCCAGAGTGAGTTGTTCGGCTATGAAGGAGGGGCTTTCACCGGCGCCAAGAAAGAAGGAAATCCGGGGAGATTCGAGCTGGCCGACGGCGGCACATTGTTTCTGGATGAGATCGGCGAGCTGCCCTTAGAGACCCAGGCCAATCTGCTGAGAGTAATACAGACGGGAGAAGTCTGCCGCCTGGGAGCGAAGTACGCGAAATCGGTCGATGTTCGAGTAATCGTGGCTACGAACAAGAATCTCAGCCGTTCCGTCAGCGAAAGAACGTTCAGAGACGATCTCTTCTATCGAATCAATATCTTCTCTCTGAACCTACCTCCGCTCCGCGAGCGAGCCGCCGATATAAGGATTCTGGCCGATCTGTTTCTCAAACGATATTCGCAAGTTGCGAGAAAAGAATCTCTCAGAATTACAGAAGAAGTGTATGATATTCTCAGGAAGTACAGTTGGCCAGGGAACATCAGGGAGCTGGAGAACGTCATCGACCGGGCGATCGCAGTCGCGGAAAGTTCCTGGATCACCATGAACGACTTACCTTCCTATTTCGCAACACTCGAAACGCGGCCAGCCGTTAGTGCGCCGGTTTTGAGCGGTGATGCGAAGGAGCTCGGCGTCAGAGAGCTCGAATACAGATACCTGGTGAATCTTCTGCAAGAAACGTCAGGGAATCTACGTGAAGTCGCCCGAAGGATGGGGGTTGCGCGCAGCACCGTGTATAACAAGGCAAGAATGTACAACATCTCGGTTGACAACTTCCGCAACTATCGGCCAAACCCCCCTGCCGGATAGTACAGAAGCGCTATCGTATTGTCTCTTGTACGCGTTGCTCCCTCAGTTTCCAGGCATACCTGCAATTCACGAACACATGTAGTCAGGAATCCTGGAAGGCGCCCCTGCCCGAGTACATTGAGGAGCCGTATTCCGAATTTCAAGAAGACACGCCCCGAGAATGTACGGTCTATCGAACAGACGGTGAACGATACCAGAAGGAAGAAAGAACAGCGCAGAGCGCGAAGACAAACGGAGCCGCAATCACCACTGGGTGAGGATCCGCTCCGGTGATAATGTCGGCGGCTGAAGGCATTGTACCATGTTTGGGAGCTGTCAAAGAGACGCATTGACTCACCCAAATTTCAGCCGAACCGAGGATAGTGCCTCCCTCCATTATTGGCTCCTGTTTCTTCAGGACATCACCCGGCTGGCAAGCTGGACCTTAATAAGAGGTTTGGTGAGAGGTAGGTTTGTAAGACATGTCGCAAAACATGTCTGCTTTTTGTACATGTTAAAACTGCAATTGTTTTTTCCCCTTGGATATGCTGTAAGCGTAATTGCTTTGGTTAGATAAATTTATTGGATGTTACTACATGGATACACTAATGGCACTATTTTTGCTTAATAATCAGTTGAAAGGCCAAAAATTTGCTCAAAGGAGGTTTTCGGAAGGGGGGGAATCGGGGAGCCCATCAACACACTATTCGGCGCCCTCACCGTGAGTGTGCTGAAGAACGGGATGACCGTGTTGGGCATCGACCAGTACTTCCAGCGGGGGATCCTGGGGTTCATGATCATCGTCAGCGTCACGCTTACTTTCGACCGCAGCAAGGTCGCGGTGATCAAGTAAGATGAAGGTTGTAATTTATCCCTAATCCTATCACGCATGACGAGAAGAGGAGGTTTGCATGAGGGCTGAACTTCTAAAGATAACAAGCAAAGGAGGTGGTGTCCAATGAATGTATATATTTAGGAAAAGGGTTTTGGCTATAAGATGTATCGTATTAAAGAACGAAGAGGAAGGAGAAACGTTATGAGAAAGATTGTAAGCGTGTTAATCGTATTGATTGTATTTACTGCTGTCGTTTTTGCAGGTGGAAAGCGGGGGGAAGCGACAGGAATGGCAGCCGCCGAAGAAAGAAAATTGGAAATCTTCCACTGGTGGGTTGGCCCGGGTGAACGGGAAGCCGCTGACGAATGGTTCAAGGCGTTGCATGCGAAATATCCGGAGGTTGAAGTGATCGAGAACCCTGTCGCCGGCGGCGGCGGTGTGAGCCATAGGGTGGTTTTGCAGAGCAGACTGTCTGCTGGTTTGCCGCCTGACACGTTCCAGGCGTTGGGCGGTGCTGAGCTAAAAGCGTATGTTGATGGCAACTACTTACTACCGTTGGATGATCTTTGGACGGAACTGAATTATCGTAAGGTGATTCCCGGTCCGTTGGCTAATACGTTCATTTTCAATGGGCACCCTTACGGGATCCCGCTCAATATGCACATCCAGAATATCATGTACTACAATAAAAACCTGTTTGATGAGCTGGGACTTACGGAGCCTAAGAACTTCGATGAATTGATAACGGTAGCGGCGGCCATTAAAAAGGCGAAGCCCGATATGTATCCTCTTGGCCTGGGCACTAAGGAAAAATGGGAAGCGGCCTTTGTGTTGGATGCTATTATCCTGGGCGAAGGTGGGCCTGAATACTATGTGAAGCTGTTCAAAGGGGAGATTGATGTCACGAAGGATAAGATCTTCAGAACTGCGCTTGAAAAACTGGCCAAACTAAAAGCATATACGTATCCGTACCACGCCAATCTGACCTGGGACCAGTCGGTGAGTTTGGTGGTGGCCGGCGATGCCGCCATGGTGACGATGGGAACCTGGGCGATCGGCGCCTTCCTGAACAATAAATGGACGCCGGGCGAGGATTTTGGAGCGCTCACCTTCCCACAAGGTAAAGAGCGGTACCTGCTGTTCCACGCCGATAGCTTTATTTTGCCCAAGAACGCGCCCCATCCGGGTACAACAATGGACTTTTTGCGGGTGACGGCCTCGCCAGAGTTGCAGATCCCGTGCGATGTCGTCCAGGGCGGCTTGGTCGCCCGGATTGATATTGATCCGAAAGTGTTCCCAGACCCCATCCGGCAAGAAATGCAGGCCTATATTAGGGACAACCCGACGAAACTCATCCTGGATCAACACGGCAGTATTGCTCCCGCCAGCTTCTCGTCTGAGTACTGGGCTGCCATCGCCGGCTTCATGGGGGAGGATAGACCCGATATCGACAAAACCCTCGCGCAGATAGGCACCCTGTTTACAACCTACGAAGTCAAGAAAGATGCAGCATGGTATGTCTGGCCGTAACACCTCACGATGTTTAGGGTGTTCGAAGGACGGAGAGACGCATCCTCATGCGTCTCTCCCTTATTTTGACGGATAGTCAGGAGTGCTTTACATTTCTCTGGCCATGCGTGAAAATGCATTACACTCAGAATGGGATCGTGGTGGTAAGACGCAAGAAGACCGTCAGATCGAAATATACGTTCATTGAATTTCTCATTTTTAAATTTCCCCTGATGTTTTTTGTAGGCCTTCTCTATGGGATGCTCGGGTGGACAATCGTGGTTTCCTTCACAAACTGGCATGGAACGGCCCCTAACTATGACTTTGCTGGTTTCAAGTGGTATCGGTTGATGATCACCCTTGATCGTTTCCACGTAGATGTGGCCAACAACCTTAAATGGCTCTCGTTGGGGGTTATTCCGACGGTCATTCTGGCGCTTTTCATCGCCTATCTCCTCGAGCTTGGGTCGTTCCGGAGACTTGAGTCGTATATCAGAACGCTGATTCTCTACCCGGTGGCCATGTCCTTTATCGTCACGGGAACAATCTGGTCGTGGATGCTCGATCCTGACAAAGGCGTATTCAACACGATCTTGCGGGGAGTCGGTCTGGATTTCCTGCAAGGCCGGTTTACCACCAATCCGTCTACAGCCACCTATTGGCTCATTCTCATCTTTGTGTGGCAGTATCTCGGTTTCTCAGTGATCATCCTCCAGTCCTCCTTGAGAACTGCTGAACTCCGTGAAATGACTGAATCCGCCTTAATTGATGGAGCTTCCAGGCTAAGGATTCTGCTGCAGATCATTATCCCGAATATCAGGAGTGGACTCTTGATTTTAATATCGCTCTTGCTGATCTCAACGCTGAAGGTCTTTGATATTGTGTATATCGTGACCTTTGGCGGCCCCGGCACGGCGACCGATGTATTGGCGTTTTATATGTTGCTTGCCACGTTCCAGCAGCACCTGGTTTCCCTTGGAGCTGGAATCGGCGTGGTCATATTTCTTCTTGCGGCTAGCATCGTTATCCCTTATACAATCTATGCATTCAAGAAGTGGTTCGATTGAAATCTAGAAACCGCACGCTAACGATCCTGGTCGTATTAACGCTGATTGTTCTGACCATCGCTTATGTTCTGCCCGTGTATGTGGTGCTCGTGACCTCACTCAAAACACCCGCCGAGATCAGCCAGCGGCAGTACCTGCTTCTCAGCAGCAACCTGCAATTCAAGAATTATGCCCAGGCTTTCAAGCTCATCCTGCCAGCCTTGCTCAATTCCACCATCATCACTTTCTCGGTGACAGCCCTGTGCACACTTGTTGGCGGCCTGGGCGGCTATTATCTCAGCCGAACAAGGACCCGGTTTTCAATGGTTCTCTTCGTTATGGTGGGTGTCGCGATGTATTTGCCGTACCAGGTGATCCTCATCCCCCTGGTGCAACTTATGGCGAAAACAGGCCTGGCACTGACGCATTTGGGATTAATTGGCAGTAACCTCATCTTAAACATCCCCTTGGCGTCGGTCTTGATGGGTACCTTCTTTCTGGGTATTCCTAGAGAACTGGAGGAAGCTGCCGAAGTAGACGGGGCTTCCAAAATCCACATCTTCTTCCGGGTTATTTCACCGGTGGCCTTCCCCGCTTATGTTTCCGTCATTATCATTATCTTTACCCAAGTGTGGAATGAATTCCTGTTAGCCTTAACTCTGGCGACCCCACGCACCCAGACTATTCAGCTCAAGCTGACCGAGATTAAAGGAACCTTTGTCGCGCTCTATAACTTGCAAATGGCCGCCGCCCTTATTACCTTAATCGTCCCGCTGGTTTTCTTTCTGGCCCTGAGCAAGTACTTCATCAAAGGGATCCTGGCCGGCGCGTTGAAAGGATAAGGATTTCATCTTTTAGCGTATGCACGAGTGACCTGCCCCCCAAAAACTGATCCAGCGCTATAATGGATTTTAGAGTTGGTGACTAACAAAGGGAGGCAGGGATGCCACGGCAGAGATACACCACAGAACAGATCATCAGCAAGCTGAGGCAGGCTGAAGTCCTGCTCTCTCAAGGCCGGCCGATTCGCGAAGTGGCCAAGGAACTGACGATCTCGGACCACATCTACTTCCGCTGGCGTCGGGAATAGGGCGGGGTTCGCACAGAGCAGGCGAAGCGACTGAAGATGCTTGAGAAGCAGAACGACCGGTGAGAAGAAGCTGGTAGCTGATCTGTCTCTGGACAATGCAATCCTGAAGGATGCAGCGGAGGGAAACTTCTAAGCCCTGCACGATGCAGGGCAGCAGTTGAAGGAGCGACGGACCGGTACAAGGTTTCTACAGCGACGAGTATGCAAGGTGCTACAGCCAGCCACGATCGACACAGAAATATCGAAAGCGGCAATTGCCGGATGAGGATCCGCTAGAAAGTGTAAGATGGAAAATGTCAGATAGAGGAGTTACAAAAGGCTACACAGGGATACATTCATAAATAAAGGAATTGACGTATTCTTTTATACGATGAACAATAATCAACAAGCGGATACGCGCCGATACAAAGCCGGGGTGTTCTCATAACCCGGAGGTAGCAGGTTCGAGTCCTGCCCCTGCTATATTTGCGCGTAAAAAGCCCCTCTGAGCGAGGGGCCGATCATCTGCATCGGGTCAGCCCCTCATTCTCAGTCAAGAGGAAAACTGCGTAGAGGGCGCCGTCCCTTTTCAACAATCTGAAGAAAGACATCCTCACCGAATGGCTTCTCTGGATGCAACACTATCTCCGGCCAGGCGCGCCACTACGGCCAACGACGGACCTATAACTGCCGTCGTTCCCGCACCGTGTGCGACAATAAAATTACGTGCCCCAGTCAGCTTAGTTGGTCGTCTTTCATCATGAGATGTACACCGGCGCACTTGAAGGTGCGAGGGAGAGCAAGAATATTCGGATTCTCACTCACATACATCCTCTTGGCATCGGCAAGGGCGTTCTCGAATGTAGCCATGGGCTTCATGCCCATTCCCCGCGCATACCCCGGTGCCTGTGCTCCCACAACGTAGACGGCTGAGCAGTTCAGGTGCGCCACCTGCCCGCAGCTGATCATGGAGAAACAATGATACGGGTGAAATCCATACCGAAATCGATACTTCTTGATATATTCCTCTTTCTGACAAAAGTACTCGCCATACTTCTCCACGTCCGGAAGTGTATTGTGATAATCCTGCTGAAAGATCTCGTAAAGCTCGCGGTACGCCGGAAACTCCTCGTCATGAAAGTAACCGTTACAGAGGGATGAGCAGATAACCACACTTCTGTCACTGAGCACGCGGCGGTGTCGGATTACGTTCGCCGCGATCGCCTGCAGGATGAGAATCGGATTCGTGCCGTGTCCGTCTCCGTAATGGAAAAATTGGGGCATTCCGAAAACCATCACGTCGTACTTCTTTTCTGCCCAGGGAATGTATGTTCGCCTGTCCGCGATCTTCCAGGATAGAGGCTGCATTTCCTTACCGTAACCACTGTACACGGCTATTTGCCGGCCGTATGTGTCGAGCACCGCATCGCAGAGGAAGAACTTGCGTCCCATCTTCTTTTCCATGTGTATTCCAATGGCGTTCATCTTCTTGCGCATGAGGCTCTGTCCGCTCACAGGTGTGAAATCGTCCCTGTGCATGACCGCCGGCACATGATGCGCGGCAATGCTCTTCCAGTGGGTGATACCCGTGGCCACATGCTTGTAGCCGCCTGAGTACCCGCCGTAGGGATTTCCAAGTGTGTGTCCGATGGCGACGGTGAGATCACTCTCAAAAACCTCTTTATTCATTATAACGTGGTCGTTCAACTCATCGTAGCCGAGATCTATTAGGTTATCGTAGTCCTCCGAATCATGGTTGACGATCTGGTGGGACCACCAGTAGTCGTCAAAAACCTCGTCACCGAGAATCCGTCTGATCTCCTCCTGTTTGTTCTTTCGGTGAAGTCCGTTGGAGCAGATCAGTTTGATGTTCTCCTTGCGCACGCCGGCCTTTTTGAGCCCCTCCAGGATTATCGGAATCGATACCTTTCGGTGGCTGGTGGCCTGAAAGCCCCCTTTTACACGATCCGGGAAAACAATGCATACCTTCGAACCCTTCGAGACGAGGTCTGTTATGGGAGGCATCCCTATCGGGTTATGGATCGACTTTCGCGTTTCTTCGACCAGGCTGTCTTCCGGGATAATCGGCGGGTCCGGTACCGTCTCGCCAGGTAGGTAGACGTCTGTGTTGTCCGGCAACTGTGCACTCATCAACCCCTGGCCGTATTCAAATTCCAAGGTTTTCATTTTTCTCCTCCCTTATCCATGTATTTGTCTACGATGACGCGAAGATCGTTGGGGTCGAAACCGATGGGTTGTGTGAACTTGGTAAGAGCAACCAGGCCACCGTCGATGGGCGGTAAATTCCCGATCATTCCGGCATTCTCTTCCTTGAGGCCCCCACCATATACCACATCGGGTGTGAAGCCGTGGGTCCGCTGGGCCGCCTCTTTGATATAGGTGGCGACGAATTCGATATAATCGGCACGCGGTGGTGTCTTTCCCGGCCCTATCGCCCATATCGGCTCGTATCCGACAACGATCCGGCGCCCGTCCAGGTATAACTTGACGCCGCTCAGTCCGATATCGACTTGGGACTGCAGCGTCTCCTTGATACGCGGCCGCTGTTCGTTAAATGTTCCATCGCCCCGTTCATCCGCAGTCTCTCCCATGCACAAGAGCACGTCCAGGCCGCTTTCGAGACCGCGGAGCACCTCCTGGTTTATGAGCTCATTAACTGTCCGAAGCGCCTTCACGCGTGCCCCACCCGGCTCGCCCACTCTATCGTCGTAGGCCTCCAATACCTCGATCTTGTCTTTCCGTTCTTCCGAATGACCGATGATGGCCCAGCTCGCTCCCAGCGTTTTTGCCGCTGCCGCTGGCAAGTTCGTCGTAAACGCACCAAAATTGCCGCCCGGGGAAACATTCTCTCGAAAAACTCCCTGGCAACCCACGGTGATATAGGCGGTCTCTTCCGCTGAAAATCGCCCCATCTCTTCCAAAGCGGGAAGAATGAGCGATTCCGGTAGGAGGTAGACAAGCTGAACTTTTTTGTCCTTCCCCAGCCCGGTTTCCACGGACTTTTCTATAACCCAACGTATCCACCGATCGGGTCGTTCCTGCGGGCAGATGCCGCCCAGTGAACGCGGTACGTCGAACCGCTTCAGGTTGATAAATATTGTTGCCATGCTTTTACCTCAACTCCGTCTCTTAGCTTCGATCGAACTTTCACGCTGGCACTTCGGAACCTTTTTAATTGTGGTAACACAGTCGATCACCCCCCGTGGGTCCTATCTTTGATTTGGTCGAGACCGGCTGAGCCCACAAGTATTATCATCGAACAACTCCATCCTGGTTTATTTTATCGACCCCCGATATGATAGATCAGAACCGAAGCGTTGTCAATAAAAGTGACAAGCTTACAGATGATACGATCGATTTAGATTAGTTTAAACAGGCTGTGGGAATTAAGCCGCGTTTATTACTTGACCGGTTCTTTGAATCCTACGAATTCTGGTCATGTTGTATCGGGATGTCCACAAAATAATCCGTCAGTACGAGGAGTGCCGCACCGCGAGTATGTCCGTTGGGATCGATGGGAAAGTAGGAGAGGTTGACTTTGACCTTGGGAAGGATGTCGGATCGAATCACCTCTCTGAGCGGATCGAGAATTGCATCTCCATCATGTCCGAAATGTCCACTGATAATGATGTTGTTGATATCCAGAACAGTTATGGCATTGGCAATACAGTGTCCCAAGTAGCTGGCCGCAGTGTTTACAATCGCTACTGCAGGCTCTTCTTTCCTCTTCGCCCGTGTGAACAAATCACCCAGACCTTCGAAAAGAGAAACCTCGCTCGACCTTGGTGACCAGCCTGCCTCCTTGATAACATTCATCCTGTACTGCTGGAAAAGGTAGTTCTGATTGACAACTGTTTCCATACACCCGGAGCCTCCGCATCGGCAGGCCGGACCGTTTGGGACAACTTTCATATGACCGATTTCTCCGGCCAGCCCGTGGGTTCCGATAAACAGGTTCCCCAGATGGAAGATGCCGGTACCTACTCCTGTTCGAATTGATACGAAGATAAAATCCCTGTAAGAGAAGGTCTTGTTGCTCCACTTTTCGAACACTGCATAGGCCTTGGTGTTGGTCTCGATACGGATCGAGGTATGAAAAATCTCACTCAAGTGTCTTTCAAGCATTCGGGCCTTCTCGATATTGTCCATTCGGGAGCTGGTTGGAAAACCGATCCCGGGTATTCCGATTCCGATTCCGTCCAGATTGGCTCCTTGGATGTTGTTTCTCTGCATGAAGTCTGCTATCGAATCCCTGAGAAAACCCTTTGCTTCCTGGTCGTCCACGTGCTGCGGGGTCTTGTAGGTTTCTTGGGCCAGAGCAGTGCCGGACAGATTCGTCAACACGATTCGGGTCGTTTTGTATTCTACATCCACACCGATCGCCAGCGGTTTCTCCGCTGTCAGTCCGTACAGGTAGGCATCCTTACCCTGGCGTTTCTTCTTTCTCCGGGCAATTCCTGAGCATTCGATGATACCTTCGTCCATCAACTGGGTAATCGCCTTCACGACAGTAGCCCAGCCCATATGGCCTTTTTCTGTAAGCATGCGTTTCGTGTGGGGTCCGTCCTTGTACAACAGTGTGACAATCCGCCGTTTGCTCTCTGTCAGTGGGCTCTGTTCTCCCCTATACACGGGTGACACTCCCATTAGTATCTTTATAGAAATAATCGATGGGTCGCCAAGCGGCTTCCATATAGTCAGGTTGTGTAAGCAACCGGCGCATTTGGGAAGGCTCTCTCTACAGAAACGGTGGTATCAGTCTTCACGGCAGTTTCCCTTTGTTCGGGCTTGCCATAACTCCACAAAGGAGTCATGTCTAGTCGATCACGGTCGGCACAATTGGCTTGCCTACACCGATCGACCCAAGAAACAGCGAGAGAATAATTCATCATAAGGCGATATTAATATTCTTCGATTTCGCTGTCAAGCTGCCCAATTTTTGAGAATCAGTCTCTTTATGAGGATCACCAGGGAATGATTTGCGAGGAAACAGTATTGACAAGTCGAATTTTTTATGTTAATATCGTACCAAGATATAAAAATTATAAGGAGGGTTTTTATGAAGAGAGCCATCTTAGTGCTTATTCTCTTGCTGTTTGGCCTCTGCATTTGGGCGGGAGGACAACAGCCAAAGAACATGCAGACCAAAGAAGCGGCGATGGCGGGCTTTGACTGGAGACGCTATGAGGGGCAGAGCATCCACTTCCTCGCGAACAATAATCCCGTAGGCCAGCTCATCGACAAGTACTCCGACGAGTTCACGGAGCTGACCGGTATAGAAGTCACGATCAGCCTGTTCAGCGAGCAGCAGTATCGGCAGCGGCGCCAGACGATCTTCCAGGCCAGGAGCGACGAGGTCGACGTATATATGTCGTTAGTCTCTCAGCAGGGGATGCTTTTCGAGAAAGCGGGCTGGTACGAACCGATTATGCCGTTTGTGAGCAACCCGAATCTGACTTCACCGGATTACGATTTCAACGATTTCGGCGCGGGCGTTATCGAGTCCAAGACCGTAAATGGCATCCTCACGGGGATTCCCGTGAACATCGAGGGCCCGATCCTCTACTACCGGACGGATGTGTTCGAGGAATGCGGACTAGACAAACCCTCCAGCCTGACCGGTCTGGTGGATATCGCTGAGAAGCTGAAGCAGTGCCATCCCGACCTGATCCCATACGCCAGCCGCGGACTCGCACCGGCGCTTCCATACACCTTCAGCAATTTCCTCCATAACTTCGGAGGCGAATATCAGCGGCCGGACGGTAAGTCGAACCTCTCCAGCCCGGAAGGGATACAGGCGATCGACCTCTACGCCAAGCTGATGCGGGAATACGGCCCCGAGGGCGGCATCAACTACTCGTTCCCGCAGTTGACAGCTGTTAATACCAACGGGCAGGCCGGCATGGTCTTCGAGTCCAGCAACGAGTTCGGAAAGGTCATGGCCACGGAGGCTCGCCAGACCGATACGGACCTGATGGTGCTTCCTCCGGGACCCGCGGGAAGCACTCCGGTTGTGATAGGGTGGGAACTTTCCATGTCACCCTTCTCATCGAAGAAGAATCTTGCGTGGTACTTCATCCAGTGGGCCACCAGCAAGGAAATGCAGGTCAAGCTTGCACTGGACGGTCTTGCTCCTCCGCGTGATTCGGTGTGGCACTCCACGGAGTTCCAGGACTGGCTGAGCGAAGTAGAGGTGCGCCGTCAGTGGACCGACGCTTTGTCGGAGCTGGCCGCAACCGGAAGCTCGATCCTGGCTCCGCAAATCGTCCTGCAGCCGGAAGCGCGGCAGATTATAGGAGACCAGGTGGGCTCTGTGATTCTGGGCGAGGCAACTGCTAAAGAAGCAGCCCGGACCGCGGACGAACAGATCAACAGACTCATCGAACAGTCGCAGTAATCCATCTTTATGTGGATTGCACCATTACTCGAACCTAAGCGACGGTAACAGGACAGCCTGGAGGGCCGACACGTTCGCGTGCACGGCTCTCCAGGCCTTTATATTCGGATAGGTTTTCAAATATTATAGGATGATCCACGTTTAAACACCTCCGCGTGTGAGTACGCACATAGAGCGGTAGAGAGGGAGCCGGGTATGAATGCGCTTACGAGCATAGCAGGAACGAGTAAGAATTCGTTCGTCCGTTTCGTCACATCCCCGTTTGTATGGCTGATAGCCCCGGCGGTTCTCTTCCTGCTTGTCATGATAGCTTTTCCCCTGGGATACGTGCTCTACATGAGCACCCAGGATTACCTGGTGGGCCTGCAGGCTACCGCCGTGGGACTGCGGAACTACCTGCAGATGCTGGCAGACCCGGTCTTCTGGATCGGTTTGCGCGTGACATTCACCCTGTACATCATCACCCTGGCGGCGCAGCTGGTGATCGGTTTGTGGATAGCCCTTTTGCTGAACAGGAACTTTACCGGAGCCCGCCCCCTGCGCACAATTCTGCTGTCTCCCTTGGCCATGCCGCCGGTGGCCGTTGGCATGATGTGGCTGATCCTTCTCGACCCCGAATTCGGCCCGATCAACTATCTGTTGGAGGTGCTGGGCCTGCCCCATTTGCTTTTTCTCGCCTCGCCGAAACAGGTCGTGCCCACCCTGGCCGCAATCGATACCTGGCAGTATACACCCCTGATCGTTCTCATCCTTCTCGGCGGGCTCAAGTCACTACCGGACCAGCCGTACGAGGCAGCTGTGATCGACGGGGCTTCCCCCATACAGCAGTTCTGGTATATTACGCTTCCGTTGCTGCGGCCCGCGATTATTACGGCGGCTGTGCTGCGCAGCATCGACCTTCTCCGTTTCTTCGATACGATCTATATAACGACGCAGGGGGGACCCGGCACAGCATCCACAACTCTGAATATTTACGCGTATAAATCCGGTTTCGTGTTCTTCCATATGGGTTACGCGAGCGCGCTGATGATCGCGCTCTTTTTCATTGTATTGGTGATGGTGTTTGCGCTCTCCCTTTTCAGAAGGTCGGTACAATGAGCGACGCCGGCATACGACAACGAAAACCGGTCAGCCTCTGGAAGAGGGCTTCACTGTTTATCCAGTACCTGGTGGTCTCCCTGATCATCCTCCTCCCGCTTCTGTGGCTCTTGACTTCGAGCTTCAAGCCCTCCGCGGAGGTTACCCGCTACCCCCCGAGTCTTCTATTCCAGCCGATCCTGGACAATTACGTTCAACTGTTCGATACGCTGCCCTACGCTCTCTATACCCTGAATAGCATCATAGTGGCGGGCGGATCGACCGTGCTGGGACTCTTTCTCGCAGTTCCGGCCGCCTTTGCGGTGTCGTGGTACAGGACGAACTGGCCTGCGACCGTTTCCCTGATGGCACGCATGGCTCCAGGCGGACTCTACCTTCTACCTTGGTACATCATCTTCAACAGGTTGGGTCTCCAAGGTACCTACCTCGCACTGGCCCTGACGCATACGGTGATCACAATGCCGATAACCCTGTATATCATGTCCTCGTTTTTCGATGGTATTCCGCGCGAGTTGATCGAGTGCGGGTTCGTCGACGGCCTTACAATGATCGGGATCGTTAGACGCATCGCCGTCCCGCTGGCCGCGCCCGGCATGGTGGTGTCGGTGATTCTCACATTCATCCTTTCATGGAACTACTTTCTCTTTGCGCTCGTGCTCTCGAACATCAATACAAGTCCCCTAACCGTTGCCGCGTTCCGGTTTGTGGGTGAGGGAGTCACGGACTGGGGCATGCTGATGGCTGCAACAATGGTCCTAGCGCTTCCGCCGTTGCTACTGGCGTTTCTCGTGCAGCGCTGGCTGGTCCAGGGGCTGACCATCGGTGCGATCAAAGGTTAGAGGAGTTTCCGCTTGCTTCCGCAGGTACAAGAAATACCATGAGATTCAAAGACAAGATAGCCATTATAACCGGCGCCGGCAGGGGAATCGGGCGTGCTATAGCAATGCGTCTGGCCGGAGAAGGAGCGAATATCGCCGTGTGCGATATAGACGCAGATACTGCGGCAGAAACGGTTGCCCAGATCAAAGAGCGCGGCGTCGAGGCAATCGGATTACAATTAGACGTTCGGGACCGGAAGGGGATTGCCGAGATGGTCCAGACGGTCGTCGACGCATGGGGACGGATCGATATTCTCGTCAACAACGCCGGCATCACGATTTCAAAACCGGTGACAGAGTTCGATGAGGAGGAGTGGGACCGGACACTTGATATCAACCTCAAAGGAGTGTTTAACTGCTCCCAGTTGGTACTGCGAAAGATGGTGGAGCAGGGAAGCGGGAAGATCGTGAATATTGCCTCGGAATCAGGTAAAACCGCAAGGCCAGATTTCAGCGTATACGCGGCTTCGAAGTTCGGCGTTGTCGGGTTCACCCAGGGTCTGGCTCAGGAGGTCGCCCGGTTCGGAATCAATGTCAACGCCGTGTGCCCGGGCATCGTGCACACCGCGATGTGGGAAGAGCTGGACAGAGTGCTCGCAAAACGCAAGGGCATGAAAGAGGGTGAGGTTCTGGCGAGCAGAAAGGCGCTTATTCCGATCGGCCGGCTGGAAACGCCGGAGGACGTGGCCGGTGTCGTGGCTTTTCTCGTGTCCGACGACGCATCGTACATGACCGGTCAGGCGGTGAATGTCACAGGAGGAAGGGAATTCCACTAACGCCGGTGGAGACCAATTCCTGCTGGTGCAGAAGGGGCTCCCGCCCGCCCTTTTAGGTATAGAACAACCGGTAAGGAAAAGAAGAGACGATCAACGGGGATCAACAGCGAAGGACCAGTCATGAGTATAGTGAGCAGTGCGGAAATCGTGAAGAAAGCGTGGAAAGAGGGTTATGCCGTAGCCGCCATCAACTGTCAGGGAGGCAACTACGACATTGTACGCGCTGTTATGGAAACGGCCGTGGAGGAGCGGGCGCCGGTTATCCTCATGGCCTACGCCGCCAACACCGCCTACTACGGATTAGGCTGGCTTCCGAAGCTTGTCTCAGCGCTGGAGGGGGACTTCGACATACCGGTTGCGGTGCACCTGGATCATGGGCAGAATGTGGATCTGGCAAAGCGGGCAACGGAGCTGGGATACAGCAGCGTCATGATCGATTTCTCGACGAAGCCCCTGGCCGACAATATCGAGGCGACCAAGGCGGTTATCTCCGCCGCCCATCCCAAGGGGATTGCGGTGGAGGCGGAGTTGGGCGAGCTGCTTCGGAATGATGGAGATGGTACGCCGAGGGCGGCGGAAAACCTCGTTGACCCCGAACATGTTCGGCAGTTTTTAGAGCAGGCCCCGGTGGATATGCTGGCCGTAGGAATCGGCAATTCCCATGGTTTCTACAAG